>Ga0184615_10000288_pt1 | contig 30264 bp, 48 predicted proteins | sample PLM4_65_coex_FD_133134 | JGI IMG/M metagenome (GOLD analysis project Ga0184615, IMG submission 133134) | Groundwater sediment microbial communities from an aquifer in East River, Colorado, USA - PLM4_65_coex | ecosystem: Environmental > Terrestrial > Soil > Riparian zone | place: USA: East...
ATAGCATTGATACTGCCAATCGTATCTATCCAACTTGATATTAAATTATTTGCGTCATAAGTCAGTCCAGATTGAGCAGTCCATTTTGCTACTAATCCAGTTGTAAAGTCAGGTAATGGATAAGTTGCATTTAAAATTACAGTATTTGAAATCCAATCACTTACTCCAAAACTATTTCTTCCTCTAACACGCCAATAATATGTAGCATTAGAAGTAAAAGTATATTCATAAGTAGTTTGTGTTAAATTTGTATCTATTAATAAACTCGTAAATCCAGAATCAGTAGCCAATTGAAAATCATATGAAATACTTCTATCAGAAATATTCCATACAAAATCAACTACGGCCCCAACTTCTATATTTCCATTGGGAGGAGAAACTAAAACTGGTATTTCTGGCAAACTAGCTTCATTAACAGTAAAATCTCTGACTTCTGACCAAGGTCCAGACGTATTTGCATTCACACCTCTTACGTGCCAAAAATAAGACTGACCATTAGTTAATGTTTCATCTAAAGGAATTGTGAATGATGGAACGTCTATACCATATTGAGCTATTACTATGTTAGAAAAATCACCAGTTGTTGAAATCTCAAAATCATAAGTATCTGCATATGGTGTAACATCCCAATCAAAAGCTTGTCTTTGTAGTGCAGTTAAATAACCATCACCCGGTGTTAATAAATTTGTATTTTCAGGAGGGTTAACAGTTGTGGTGAAACTAAAAATCTCTGACCATTCTCCATCACCGTGTATGTTAGAACATCTAACTCTCCAGAAGTATTCGGTTAAATAATCTAATGTAGGAAAGTCAGTTGAATAAGAATTAGTAGTTAATGAGTTATCATCTATTACTAAAGAACTAAAACCTGAATCTAAAGCAACCTGTATATAATAACCTGTTGCACTTGGAACATTAGTCCACGTAAAATTTATCATTTATTCACCTGCTCCTACGTTTATTGAATCATCGGCCGGTGTTAATAATGTTGGTGCAAACGGAACCAGTTGTTCTATAAAATTGAAATAATTTATTTTTATTAAGATACCTATGGAACTTATATTTTTGTTTCCTGCCACATAAGGATTTGCTTCTACTACTTTATAATTTTGAACATATGTTATTTCTTCGAGTGTTGAAGTATAAGCAGCTGGAATAGATTCATCACGATTAAAAAATCTATATAAATCTTCAATCATTTCTTCTGCAGCATCTACTTGTTCTTCTTCAGGTGAATTAATATATACTAAAACTACAACGTCTAAATCAGAATCACCGTATGTGTAACCTTCTATTTGAGATTGCATAATGTCCGGGCCGAAATAAACAGATGCAGTAGGAAAATTATTTATAGATGTAGTAGGAAAATAACCTTTTTTAACTTCAGCAATAGTATTGTTATAACCATTAGCTGTGTTAATTAAAAGTAATTCTGTCGTTAAGTTATTTAATATTTTCTGTCTTACAGTATTATTCATTAGTATTGTGCTATTTTATATTTTTTTAATCTTTTTTTCCAATCAGGAGTTAGATCTACATATGTAGCTGACTCTGATGCAGTTGCATTCATATTAACTGAAGACTTACCTAACAAAGCATCTCCTGAAAAATTAGAGTTAGTATAATGTTTTGAAGCCATTTCTAATAAAACAGCTTTGATATCATCTGCAGCCATACCACTGGCCCATCCAGAAGTGTAAACCACTTTTATATTTCTACATCCAGTTGGAAAACAATATCCTTTTATTAATTTGATTTGATTTATTTCAGGTATGATAAATAAAGAATCTGAAGGAACATCAGGTGAATTGAATATATCAGTCCACGTAGCAGTGCCGTCGAATTCTGATATAGAAGTGATAGATGTTACAGGATAATTTCTAATAAATAATTCATTAGTGTAATATCTTCCGTTAGAATACTGAGTAAATGAACCAGAAGTAAATTTACGATTACAGTAGCTCTCCACATCTGAAACAGCTCTATCAATACAAGTTTGTAAGAAATCATCTTTATCAGATGTAGTAATCTGTAAGTATGTTTTTAATTGAGCTACTGTTATCATTATTTTGTTTTATAGTTGGTTACTGGTTTAGTTTCGTAGTCTGTGACTGATTTTATTTTACCAAGCTGAAGTAATACTAAAGCATCTGCTTCTGGTAAAACAATGTGCTGGCCTTTGATGTAAAAGCAATTATTTTTCTCGTCTAAAAAATCTGTTATGATCTCGTATTTGTTATTCATTGTTATACTTTCTTAAATAATTTGAGAGATTCTCAAGAGTTGTTTGTTTTTCTTTTACTAATCCTATAACCTGATTACATTTATTACAAAGTAAAGATCTAATATCACCTGTTTCGTGATTATGATCTATGACTGCAGGATTTTCCGAACCTATTATTATTGAAATTTTTTCATTGCATCCAGGACATTTACTATCTTGTAATTCATGCATCTTAATAAAATCTTCATAAATCAATCCATATCTTGTTTTTATATTATGTGCTTTTCTTTTATATGGATTATTATTTTTCCAGATTTTTGAAGCCTCATTTTTACAGACTTTACAATGAGAATGTAATCCCGAAGGATTAGAAATATCTGAATAAAACTCTGATATTATTTTTTCTTTTTTACATTTACTACAAGCTTTTGTTTCTTCCATCTTAATTACCTCGTTTTATTTAATAAAAAAGCTGGCAGACAATCTGCCTACCAGCTTAAATCTTCACAAGCAACTTATAACATCTAAGTCCTATATATTTATATAGGTTATGAGGCTACCTCACGAAGGACACTGAATGCACCAGGTAATACAATCTCGATATCGAATGACTCTTCGAATCTGAATGCAAGCTGGTTAGTTCCGAATAAATCTTCACTTCCAACATAAGCCTGATCTGCTACGTCTACTCTGAATCCTTCTCTCTCACCTAACCAAGCATTTTTCAAATCACCGAAAATAACATAAGGTGTTTCTGAGCCGGTTACGGAGGTAGCATTTAATACTTCAGTTAATCTAACTGGGTAGCCTAAGATATTAGGTTCTACCATATTAGGTGACCAGATGAGGTTATCTCCACCATCTTCAAGTCCTAATATTGCAGACCAAACACTTCTATGCATATAGAATGCAGCATTACCTGCATAATTTGAAGGGATAGCATAGATTAATTCAAGAATTTTCTGATATGTTAATGAAGAAGCAAGTGTTGTAGAAAGATGAACAACGTTTACACCAGAAGCAGAGTTGATACCTGTGATAGGTGAACCAGTTCCTAAGAAACCTTGAATATCTTCTGCACGAGCCATATCATTAGCTGCATATTCAGCAAGAATTTTCATCAAGTCTACACCTGAATCCTGCATTATTTCTCTTGAAACTTTTGAGATGAATGCATAAGTGTGACGTGTGAAAGTAATTTTATTAAATGTGTTGTTTGAAATAGGTTTAGCAGCAGCTTCATTTACGAATGCTCCAGATGCCTGACCTGAAAGAGCAGGCATAGTTGCTGTTTTGCTGTTCATTTTGAAAACGGTTGCATATTTTCTAAACATACCGTAATCTTTTAACAGAGCTGCAACGTCTGCTATAAACTCGATAGGAACTAAAGCACCACCAACTGAGTCTGACGATTCAGCATTGTTTGCTTTTGTGATAGCTGTTCTAACGAATTTCTGAAACTTTTTGTGTTTTGCCTGTAAATCTGACAAACCAGTTACATCAACATCTTCTGTGCCGGGGAGTTTAGCATTTTTAAGATCTAACTTATCAATACCATATTTCTCAACAGCTTTATTGACTGTAGTTTCCAGGAATGCTTGAAGATCTTCCAACTTCATTGTGGCTTCAGGAGCCGGTGCAACCGGAGTTTCTACTGTCTCTGTTACTTCTGTAGTTTTTTCCATAATTTGATTTTGTTTTTTAATTTGTTTATTAAAATTTTCGAAACCATTATCCTGAGCCTAATGTCTCTACCCGAAAGAGGCTAACATCTCCAGCAAATAATTTATTCTACTTTTTATCCTAATTTTCTTTTTATAACTTCTTCTATGATAGCAGCCATATCAGATTTTTGTTTCTCTAATTTGAAATTTGCTAACTTAGAATTTAATTCATTAAACCTTGGTTCAAATGAATTTGCAATCTCTTGTTTTATAAGTTCTTTGTAGTCTAATACGGGTGCTTCTTTTAAAGTTTGAATAGTTGATTTTAAAGATTTGATTTCGTTGTCGAATGAATCTAAAAGATAATCATTTATAAAAGCTTCTTTAATCTGGGCCGATTTTAATCCTTTAACAAAAGATAAACACACGGCACCAGCATTTGCAGGAACACTTACAGCAGAATATTCAAACATCTCACATTTAGAAATAGTTCTAATGTTGTTTTTGTCTTTCCAATCTATAGGCATGAATCCTATTGACCAGCTGGTAAGAAAACCATCTTTATATAAACCAAAAACTTCATCCCCAAATTCAGTCTTTGCAAACTGAGTAGAAACTAACAATCCTTTTGAATCAACCTTCTGCCATAAAGATTTAGCAATAGGTGGTATATGAGACCAGCTCATATGATTCCATAAAACAACTGGATTCTTTTTGAAATTTTCAAGAACTATACCTTCTGGTAACACTATTTCACTATCACGATCTACCTCGTTTGTAGATGCATAATGGATAATTGTTCTATCTGTTTCATTTATTTCAGCTTTTTCTGAAATGAAAAACTTAATCTTTTGATTGTCCATATGTAATTAATATACTTTATTTTAACAAAATAACAAAACTGTATCTGCTGTTATTTACTTTGATGAGGACAGAAACCATATAAACCATAAGAAACATTGCAATTATGACATAGAATTCTGAAACCTTCAGGGAATTCATTTCTAACTATCCACAACATAGTATCAGTTCCTGTTTCTTTTCTATGTTGATTTCCTCCACCATTAATATGATCTAAAGCTAAAAATTCGTATTTATTTTCACCACAACATTCACATTTATTACCGTAATATTCTATAACTTGTTTTCTTATAATAGTTCTTAACTTACTTTTACAAGCTTTACATTTATAATCATAACCATATTTATTTAATTTACTAATATGATAATCTTCAAATGGTTTTTTTATTTTACATTTATTACATACTTGCATTATTCAATAACCTCATTTGAGGGATCTACTTTTCCAGTTCCACCCGGTTTATCTGTTGAAAATCCAAATGCTTCACGAAGTTCACCAACTGTAATAGCTCCGTTTCTAAACAACATATCATACATATCTATATCAGTTTGAGGATCACCAGGTAGATCGTATTCAAATTTTATATAATACTCCGGCCCGTAATTCTTTTTGATAAAGATATTAAACTTATCAACTATAAATCTTGAGAATGGTTCTATTACGTTTGCAATAAAGTTCCATTGTTCTGCTTCGGCTGTTGCACGATTAACAGTATCTGATAAACCAACAATTGATTTAGGAACAGACATCTTACCTAAAATCTCATCACGAACAGCATTACGACTGTTAACAAAATCCATTTCTTTTTGTGTAGTCTTAGTAGTATTGTATTTGAGACCATCCTGTAGAAGGATCCAACTGTTGGAATTCTCAACTCCTGTTCTTGCATCGAATGCTGCTTGTAAACGTGCTACTTCTTCTTCTGATAATTGTTCATCTGCCTCAATAACAACATTAACAGAACCATCATTAACAAAGAATTTCTTTTGGAAAGTCTGTTGATAGTTGTCAATATCTATAACAGTTTTACAAGAATCAATTGTAGCACAACCTCTGAATACTCTGTCTATATTTGGTAATTTAAAAAAGATAATCTCGTCTGGTGAATATCTTACAATGTTACCTACTGATTTGATTTGTTTAGAATAATCAAAGTGAGAAATCTGGCCTGTGTTTTCGTCTACGATTGGTGTTACTTTATTTGTAGGTAATAAAAAAAATGAATTAGGTTTCTTACCTTTTGATTTTGCTACATAAACAAAAGCTTCTCCGTATACATCTAAAGAAATACTGATTAGATAAAGTAACTCATTAAATGTTTGTTCATATAGATTCGGGTTATAAATAACATCTAAAAAAGGATGTTTCTCTACTTCTACTTCTTGTTTGTTTTGTTTCCTGTAAAGTAATATGTCTGCTTTTGATACGTTTGTTGCACGGATATTTACTGCTGTGTCTACCCAAGTAGTCCTGTAAGAGCTTATACGGTCTGAAGTATCACCAAAAATGTTATACCAATTCCCTTCATAAAGCTTTTTCTTGGGTGTTTCTACTGTTTTTTTACTACCAAAATTGAAAATTCCCATTAGTTTTCTTTGTTTAAATTGTTAAGTAATCAATAGCCTTTTGTAATACTTGAACATCTTCGTTGAATAAACCAATACCTGTATTACAAAAACTACAAAGTAATGACCTAACGGCCAAATTTTTATGATTATGATCAACGTGTGCTCTTATATTTGTAGGAGCATTGATTTCTATTGAAATAAATCTATCACATATTTTACATTTTCCTTCTTGGTTTGCATACATTTTTTCCAAGTCATTAACTGTAATTCCGTAATTAGATTTTAATTTTGTTTTACGTGTTTGTTTCTTAACAATATCAGGATTTTCTTTTTGATATTGTTTTCTTTGTTTCTGTTTACATTTTTTACACCAACTGTGTAATTTACCTTTTCCTTTGATAGGAAAATCATTAATGTTTTTTTCTTCTTTACATTTACTACAAGTTTTCATTACCATTGTTTTGTAAATACCATTGATGAAGGATTACGTTTCCTTTTACCTGTTGCATGAACTGCTAAAGCCAGAGCAAAGGCAGAATCTGAGTGACCTTTAGAAGTTCTTTCGGCTGTAAAACTCATCTTTCCGTTAGTAGAATATGTTCTTTTTATAGAATGTATCTGACTCATGAATTCAATTTCATCCGGAATTTGAATTGTTTTCTCTTCAAAAAGTTTTTTTAGATTAGTAAATGCTTGTAATTTAAGGTCTTGAGACATAGAAACACCTTCTACACAATTAAAATCTTTCTCAAGATCTTCTAATAACTGATATCCAACTGCACCTTTATCACCTAAAACTTTAATAGGATTAAACTTTTTAATTATTTCAGATATAATATAACGTTGTTCTACAAATGGTTTGTTTTTAATTTCCTGTTTAAATATTAATTCATATTTACCAAGACTATTTAAATTCAGAACTATAATTGATGTAGCATCATTAGTTCTACCTACATCAATGCCTATAAATTTATTTCCAGGACTTGTCTCACTTAAAGTATCAGACAAACAACCTTTAAGAAGATTATATGGAAAGAAGCTTGTTGATTCGTCTATAAACTCACACTCGTATTGTTCTCTAAATGATTCATCATCGTTTTGATTCTGAGTAGCTTTTACGTCTATAGAACAACCAGCTGCAACTGCATCATATACGTTTGTTTGATGATTAACAAAGTCTGAGAATTGCCCACCTTCTTTGTTCCATATTTTATAAAACATATTTGACTGGCCAAAAGGACGTGAAACGATTCTCATATTATAACCTTTTGTTATGATAGGAAACAATGAAGCATACAACTGAACATCATCATCGTGTAAAGCAAACTCATCTAAATAAAGATTACCTGAATAACCTTCTCCTGTAACTGCTTTAGAAGTAAGAGACTTAACATCTACACCATTAATTTTACACTCTGTTTTAGTCCTACTGGTGATTGGGATATTCACTCCTGCTTCGATAAAAATATCAACCCATTTATAAAACTTATCAAGTAAGAATATAGATTGACGTTCTGATCTACTGACAAAAAACACGTTCTCTTTTTTCTCAAGCACATCGAAGATTAATGCCTCAAGTGCTATTGCTTCTGATATACCTATTTGACGGGACTTATTGTATATTTTAAAACGGGCACGGTCTAAAATCCACTGAACCTGATAATCATAAAGTATCTCTGAAAAAATATAATCTATTATTATATCTAAATTCGATTTATTTTTTTTTCTTGAAACCTTATAACTATTTTTCGGTTTTGGTTGATTCTTTTTTAATTCAGCCTGTTTCTTTTTTTCAATAACTTTCTTAGTATCTTTTTTAATCTCTCTTGCTATTTGTATAGGGTTGTTAATAAATACAGGTTGTGCCATTATACAGAATCCTTCAAATAATTTATTGATTCTTCAAGAATCAAAATATTATCCTTAGAAAATCCTAATAACTTATTACATGAACCACATAATAATTTTCTAACTTTTCCTGTTTGATGTGAGTGATCAACTACTGCAGGGTTAGAACCTTTAACTTCTATAGATATGAAGTTTTTACAAATTGCACATTTACCTTCTTGATTATCATATCTTTTAATATATTCTTCCCAAGAAATTCCATATTTCCATTTAATAAAACTCTTTTTATTTTGTTCTTTTATTTCTGGATATCTTTTTTTATTATGCTTTGAACAACAGATTTTACAAGAAGAAGTTAAATTATCTTTAAATGTATTATTTTTATAATACTCTGATAATTCTTTTTCTTCTTGACACTTTTTACATTTTTTCATCGTTCGTTCTATTTTATTATAAAAAAAATTTGTAGGTTATAGCTACAAGCCAACCCAATTCATCGGAAACTACAGCTCGTAATCTGGTACATCCCCAGAGTCCTCACCAATGGGCAATCTCTGGGAATCAATTAACAATTGTAATCTAAATCACAAACAGCATAGTAAGTTTGGTAGATACGATCTTTTAAGTCATCATCTAAACCTTGTATCCAAAGAGATTGATCATTTAACAATGCTGCATTTCGTAATGCTATTAGCTCGTTGAGTTCCATAGTTACTTCTTTTTAAAGTATTTATCTTTGATGCTTGCTAACTTCTTAGAGTCCAACTCTACAGTTGCTACCTCTACTTGGCTTGCATCTTTCCATCCAACTACATTCTTTAATAAGAACTGAAGACCAGTGGTTGCAAACCCTTTATCTATAAGCTTCTTCACGAGTCTTGCTTCCATAATATCTCTGGCTTTCTCAAGAGCTTCCTTGAATTCCTTAGACTTTGTGCAAAACCCTGTGTGATAACTGTAAGGTATTTCTTTAAGTATAAACCAATCTTTGATGAACCATCTGTCTTCAGACTCTTTGATCCAATTCAGTAAATCCTTTGCAAGATTATCTATTACTTGTTTATTATATAAGTTGTCATTCATACATTTAATATACTTTAAATAAACCAAATAGCAAAACAGTTCCCCAATTGACAATTCCTGAGTAGGTGAGTCCCTCGTATAGTCCAACCTCGGATTGATTACTCTCGTATTGGTTGAGAAGACTTCACACAAATCTAATTCAGGGGTGGACCATTGGGGTGTTGTTTCTTAGAAGTGTTTATACGGTGAGGAAAGTATACCACTCGAAGAGATGACTGTGCAATTCTGAGTTATAATTGAAGGATTTATATTTATGGAAGAAATTCCCGGGAAAATACTCGTAGAGACCACCCAAGAGTCCAACTTCTGGGTGAGAATCTGCAGGTATTGATTTGGTAAACCGTCGATTGGACCTTTGAGGGGACTAAATATGCTGATTACAACCCAGAAATGGTCAATTTGGGGTTGATTTATATAAATGTTAAATACTACATTTATCAAACAATTCTCATAAAATATTATTACCCAAACAATTATCCTTTATTGTAAAAAAGTATTATTATATAACTATGATTATATATAATGCATATACAAAGGCTGGCCAATTAGTATCATCCTATTTATCATTAGATGATGCAGCCGAAAACACTGGGGCCACTAAAGAACATATTTGCCACGTAATATCTGGTAAGAGAAAAACAGCAGCAAAATTAAAATGGACTAAAGAACATATAGTGTTACCATCAGCTTATTATGGTGTGATAAGATGTGGTAAAGTTTATAAAGCTTTGACAGCAGATAAAACAACTGTTGGTTATTATTTAGATGCAATAGATGCAGCCAAAGCACACGACTGCTACTGTGTAATTAACAATCTAAATTGTCTGTTGAACTTTGAAAGATTAAGAAAAGAATATAAAACTAACTCATTTAAATACATTACTAAATATAAACTTAAGATAGAAGATGATAATATATAAAACAATTAATCTGATAAATAATAAAATCTATATAGGACAGGATTCTAAAAATAATCCTGTCTGGATCTATCTTTAAGAAAGCTTTAAAAAAGTATGGTAAAGAAAACTTTGTTAAAAAAGTTATAGATTACTGTTATTCTAAAGAACATATGGATTTTATGGAATGTTTTCATATACAACAAAACCCAGAATTAATACTGGGTATAATATTTTAAAATTTGGTAGAAGTTCTTTAGGATACAAACATACTGAAAAATCTAAATCGAATATAGGTATAGCACAATTAGGTAATAAAAATACCAATTATAACAAATTCGGCCTAAATCCAAAACAATAATAAAAATAATAATGTTATTAAAGAATTTGGGTCAACATTAGAGAATTAGGAATTAATCCATCTTCTATTTCTAAAGTTTGTAAAAAATCAAAATATTACAAAACAGCAGGAGGATTTAAATGGGAATATATAAAATAATGTTATTATTACTTCTGAATATATATTCCCCAATTGATATTTCGTTTCACGATAGTATTTTTTTTGCTACCAGACCTGATGGCACGATTATGGAATTTACTTCTACAGACTCTTCTTATGTCAAGGCTAAAGTAGACTCTCTTCTGCCGGCTACCGATTATAACAGATATAACTATGAACCTAAGTTTTATTATGGTAAATTCAGTTATTACTCTGACTTCAGAACACCTCGTATTGATTTAGCTTCTAATAGTCCTATCCAAGATACACTTTATATACCAATTTGGAATCAGGCCGGGACTGAATGGTTAACAACTATAGAATACGTTCCGTTAAATGATGATTACTCTATGATGTTTTTATTAACACACGAAGTTCTACATTATCTTGATTATTTAGAAGCTATTCGTCTGTATGGAAAAGATTATCATTTAGTAAGAGAGTATATGAGGTCTATACCTGAGTCACAAGTAGATGCCCGAGCCAAGGAATTGTATAATTAGATAAAAGTCCAAGATTTAGGACTAATTATTAATTCCGGCCTGTTTTTGGTGATAAGTGTAAAAGTCCAAAAAATTGGATAGTTAGTATACTTAGTGGAATTTCGGCCGGTCTTTGTTTCATACATCTATTTTATGTATTATTATCTTATATACTGTTATTTACTATATCATATACTTACTTATACCTATTATACTATATCTTATTATATGTATATATCTTCTTAAGACTAAGAGAAAGAGTTTAAGTATACTCTATAGGTCGTATTGGGATACAACTCATTTGCATATTAATAAATAAAAATGTATATTTCTATATAACCGAGAAAGAACAAATGGGATTAACTACACAAACCAATAATTTCGAGATTTATAACAGTTTTTGGATAGATCAACAGAAAACCTTTAAAAATGAAGAAATATTCAATAAAATATGGGATTTACTTAAAATAGACTGTAGACAAGGTATTTCTAAATATAAAGAGTGTGTTAAATCAGTGATAGCTAATTTGAACGTGGCTGAATCAAGGAAGCATTATATTAGATATTCAAATAAGGCTATTCATTACTCACAAATGAGAAAAGAAAAGAAAGCTGATTGGTATACAGCCCGTATTTTAACTTATGTAATTGATTGTTTTGAAAAAGCCGGTTTTATTGAAATAATTGCAGGTTATTGTAATTCTTTTACTGGTGTTACAAAATCCCCTATGTTCCGGCCACTTGATACATTTAAAGAGCTTGTAGGGGTCTTAGAATACGAATTAAAGCCACTCAGAGACTATGTTAGATTAAAGAATTCAGATGGTCTGATTGTTGATTTTACAGAATGTAAAGAATCTAAGAAAGCATATCGTATTGCAAGAAAATGGTTCAATTTATTAAATGAACAACCAATTACTAATGATGATATTATTCCTGAAGACGTTCAATATTTATTCAAGGGTAATACTTTAATTCCTACAGAACCTAAAATTATTTATTCAGATAATTTTAAAAAGGAAGGAAGATTTTATTCTACTGTCTGTAATCTTCCAAACAAAAATGAACGTAAAGTTAGAGAGAGCTTAAAAATAAATGGTAACAAAACTATTGAATTGGATTTTAAATCAATGCATCCTAATATCTTATTACATATGGAAGGTAAACAATCTTCTTCTACAGTTTATACTATACCTGATAATCATAAAGACTTAGTTAAAATTATAGTATTAACTGCAATTAATTGTAAAGATATAAACGTATTATGTAAGGCAGTAAGAAAAAAAGTTTCAGATGATGGTATGAGATTTGATTATAAATTAACTGATGATGTAATTTTAGACTTATTTGAAAAATGGTGTAAAGAATATCCTATGCTTGTAGAATATATGAATAAGAATATGGGATTAAAATTAATGTTCATAGATGGTCAGATTTGTTTAGATGTATTAGATTATTTTAATAAGAAGAATATATTATGTTTAAGTATACACGATAGTTTTAGAATAGAAGAAAAATATATGAAAGAACTTGAGGAAGTAATGAAACGTGTTTATAGAAAACACACTGGATGTTACCCAATTATAGAGGTAAAATAAAATGAGAATAATTTATAGATTCACATTCCCTAATGGGAAAGTTTATATAGGACAAACAAATAATTTCAAACAAAGATTATATATGCACAAGGCTGATATGAGAAAAGAAACAGATACACCTGTATATAGAGCTTTAAATAAATATGGATGGGATAAAGTAATTAAAGAAATATTTATGTATTGTCCTGATTTATTAATTGATGAAATAGAAACTCATTGGATTTCATTTTATAAAAACAAAAACTTATCATATAATTTAGAATCTGGTGGCCATAAAAATAAAAAATTATCAGATGAAACTAAAAAGAAAATGAGTAAAGCAGGTAAGGAAAGATGGTTTGGATATTGTTTTATGTGTGAAGTTTTAGGTGGCTGTCCTTATAATGCTATTCATTCAGATAATTGTCCATATGAATTTTAAGGAGATACATAATGTTTAATCCTATATTTATAGAGGATTTTTATAGTCTTTGTTTAATGGATTGTATAGTATTTTCATATTATTCAATAAAGAAAGGTGAAACAGTAAATTCTTTATTAGTTTCTTATCCCTTCGAGATTTTGATAAAGTAAATTCAAATAATAAATTATATTAACTTAAACGGAGCAGACAATGCAAATTATAGTAATACAAGAAAATTCAAAACCAATTGATTCAGAACTTGCATCTGATTTAATTGAGTTAGCTTTAGAAAGACTTTCAAAAGATTTCTTCCACGAAGAAACTGATTTAGTTTTACAAAGAATGGGTGAAGACTATGATGTTTCCTTTATGAGAGTTAGAGATATTGAGAAAGTGAAATACTACGATCCTATTGTTTCTTATATTTTCAATTCAAGTTTAGAAGAACTTTATATTAAACGTTACACATCAATAACAGATAAGGAGTCCTAATGGATAAAACGAAAGAAATATTTAATGCTTTTGCAGCAAAAATGAAAGAAGAAGGCTGGGATGTATCAATTAAAATTCAATTTGATACTAACAATGAAAAATACGGCCCGTATCATAATTTAACAGGTTTACTTATAGATGTATTTAATTCACCTGAATTTGAACCAACATTAAACATTATTAAACAGTTAGTAGATGAAACTTATACAAAAGCTATAGAGAGAATGGAGACTAAAGATGAAAATAAAAGTAGGTAATATTGTTTATTCTGGAGATGATTATCCTATAATGGTTATTCTAACTGAAAAAGATAAAGAAGCTATTAAAAGTATGCATTCAGAAACTTATAAATATACAGAATGTCCTAATGGTTATGACCAGCAGGAATTAACCGATTGGATGAATGATCTTGAAGGAGTTCAGAAAACAGTTAAAGAAAGAACAATGATTTTACAAACTGAGGATGGAGAATCTGAAGTATTTAAAATACGTAAAATCAAATAATTTTGTCAAATGCAACTCTATAAACCCTGTCTGGCTACGGCTTTACAGGGTTTTTTGATTTTCCTAATTCAAATATTAAAATATATGTATAACTAACTTAAAGGAGAACTAAAATGTTATACAATTTACCAAAAGGAGAAATAGTGTTTTTAACCCAAGCTGAGGCTGACATTGTTAAAGATGCTTTAAAAGATTTAGAAGCTGAGAAACTCAAAGAAGATTATTATAAAAGAGATTCAAAAGATATTGCCGGCAGATTCGAAACAGGATGGCTTGGAGAAATGGCTGTATGTAAGTTTTTAGGATTACCTGCACCAGATTTTACAATCGGATGTTCTTATGATTTTAATAATCCTGATCTTCCAAATGGAACAGGAGTTAAAACAAGTGTCAGAGATTTTCATACAGTTGCAAAATATAATAGCTACCCTCAGATTCTTGTAAAGAAACACTCATTATTAAAATATGAAATATATGGTGTTGTTAGTGCAGCTGACCTTGAATCAAAGGGTAATATTAACTTAATAACAAATCCAGATCTTAAAGCTCGTGGGACTAAAGTAGGTTTTAATAATTATGAATTATGTAAACCAATAAAGAAAGACTAAAATGATGACAGGAATAAGTAGAACATTCGAAACTCAAGAAGAACTTTTAACATATGTTAAATTAATGTTAAATAGTTTTAAAATATTTACATTAGATATAGATAACTTAACTCTATTCATTTCATATAAAAACAATGACTAAAAAACAATTTGAAAAACAATACTATTCATCAACCAGCCAGAAGGTTGCTGATTATTTTAACATTAGTCGTGTTAAAGTGTATGAATATGTAAAACAATTTGGCCTGACTAAAAAATCAACTATTAAAAAAGAACCAAAATGGTTTTCTAAAATTCCTTCTACACCAGAAGAGTATCATAAAAAATGGGCCAAAGAGAAAAACAAAAACTGGTGGCAGAAAGCTTACAATGATATGATGAAGTATGAATTTGTAAGACGTAAAGTTTTAGACGAACAACCTTATGAATATAACAAAAGAAAGAGAGCTGGTAATGCAGACTAAACATTGGATTTACTTAGGTTTTACATGGTTGGCTGTTTGTATATCTGTATTTTATATTGGTTATTCAATAACTCCAATCCCATCTCGTCAAGCAGAAAGAGTTGATACAACATTAATTGAATTAGAAAAATCTGTTGATAGACTATTACAACAGGTTTTATTACGTGAACGTATGTTAGAAATATTAACGGATACATTAAATGCCAACTAAAAAAATAACAGGATATGTAAGTGGTGCAAACGGATGTGATTATTACAGAATACTCTCACCATTTAAATATTTAGATCCTACAAAATTTACTGCTCAGTATAAAACTATAATGGAACCAAAAGATTTTGACTGTATGGATATTATGGTTTTAGGCAGGGCCGACTCTTTTGAGGTTTATCAAAATATGTTTGTTGCTATAGAAAATGGTATCAAAGTAGTTTATGAATTTGATGATTTATTTCACGAGGTTCCTGAATATAATCCAGCTTTTGAATATTATAATCATCCATTCTTAAAACCTAATATAGAGATGTTTATACAGAATTCAAATGCAGTAACTGTATCTACAGAATACTTAAAAGAATATTATTCAAAGTATAATTCTAATATACACGTTTTACCTAATAGTATTGATTTTACATTATGGAATAAGTTTGAAAAATCCAGATCATCTGATATAGTGATTGGTTGGGCAGGATCTCCAACTCATTCAAAAGATCTTGATTTAGTAGTAGAAGCTTTGGTTGAAATCTTAAAGTCCAACCCTAAAGTTAAACTTAATGCTGTAGGTTATAATTTCTTAAATGATGAACGTTTTAAAGAAGTAGGATATCAGCTCAAATTTGCTTCACATTTAGATGTGTATAATTTTCCAAGGTTATTAACAGACTTTACTATAGGTATTGCTCCTATAGTCGATAATCCTTTCAATAATGGAAAATCTAATATTAAGTTCTTAGAGTATTCTGCTCTTAAGATACCTACTATAGCATCAAACGTAGGGTCTTATAAATGCATTCAAGACGGTATTACAGGGTTATTATGTAATACAAAAGAAGAGTGGATTTCGGGTTTACAAAGTCTTATAGATAACCCATCAATTGTCCAAGATCTTGGACAATTGGCTTATGATTACGTATACGAAAACTTTAATATGGCTAAAACAGCTCAAAAATGGGAAAAGTTGTATAATTCGTTATAAGAGTATTGACTTTGAAAAAAAGAATGTGTATATTTGTATATATTTAATTAAGGAAAAAACATAATGAAATCAATTTTAATAGTTCTATTTTTAACAGCAACATCAATTTTCGGACAGAGTTTTAAAAAAGAGTTTGTAAAGGATTTATATGAATATACAACAGATAATAAGAATTTCTATTCTGATAATACAAAAACTGTTTTAGTTATAAATCAGGAATTTTCATATCCTACTGTAACATTGAATATTAACTTATTTAATTATATTAAGGGTAGTTTAGATTTAAGTTATGAAGGATTTGTAATTAATGAAGATAATTATAAAATCGAATATAAATGTGAATGGTGTGATTTTGTTTTAATTAAACCTACATCTGAAGGTAGTAAATTCTATTTAACTGGAATAATGCACGAATAATTAATTTTTCTCCTTGTAGTAAAACCCGATTAGTTTATTCTCCTTTACTAATCGGGTTTTCTATTTAGTCTTTACTTCTTGTTGCTTTACGAGCAATATTCTCTCCTTCAGCATCATTCCCATCAACTGATTCTGCCATCTCAGGATTTACTCCAGTCTTAATATCATCTGGTATCTCATCCATCTTAGCTTTTACAAAATCCAAAAACTTCTTAGCCTTCTTAATTTTACTACAAGGACATGCTTTGGCTACCCCAGGAAAATCATTATGTCCCCAGATATCTGTTAACTTTAAATCATATTTTTTACATACTTGTGCTGTTATTAAAACCAATCCGTCATATTGTTCTGTAGTCATATATTTCCCAAGATCTGAAGTAGAATCCGTATCAGAACCTCTACTAATATAACTAATACCAATATTACCAGTATTTTGCCCAGCTACATGAGCACCTGTAATATTTTCAGGTCTCATTGGATATATAATACCCTTACGGTCTACCAGGAAATGATACCCACATTGTGACCATCCATTAGCTATATGAATTGCTTCTATATCTGCTGGTGTTGCATCATTATTTGATGCAGTGATATGAATAGTCAAACGATTAATTTTAGCCATTATTATTGAACCTTTCCTTGAACACTAAAGTTATGGAAACATAAAATCTTATCCACAAACATTGTTGTGTTTTTATAATCTTTATATAATTGTTGTAATAAAATTCCGTCTGCTGTAAGACATTCTTCCCATAATCTGCCATTATTTCTATAGACTATTTGAGCACCATCAACTTTACATGGTATCATATTTTCTGGTGCTGCTTTTAAGAAATTACCTTCACATCTATCTTGCCCAAACACAAACATATCAATATAAGGATTTTCATTTATCAATTTATTAATTTCTACAAAAAAATCTGGATGAACTATATTATCTGAATCAACATAACAAACCCACTCTCCAAATGGTATTTCTTTTAATGATGAATTTCTATTTCGATTAGCCTTGAATGTTTTATTTAATTCACATCTTTCATCTATCCAATTTTCTTCATAGAAGTGGTCAATCATATAATCATAAACTATATACCATTTGATCTTAAAAAATTCATGACCGGGAATAATACTTTCCTTAGTTAACTGTAGAAATTCATGATCCCTAATGCAAGTTGTTGTTTGAATATTTAGTTTATTCATATTTAGATAAGAACTCCGTCTCTGCTTTTAAAATAGCTTCTAATGTTTCTTTTGGAAGAGGTAAATCTATCTTTTCTTGGATAAATTCAATTAATTTAATATTCCAGTCTTGATCAGACTCTATTCTTGTTTTGGGAGGTCCAATTTTCATAGGAATTATTTGTGTAGGATAGTTATATGTAAAATTACAATTCACGTAGATTCCTTGTTCTTCAGTTTGTTCCATATTGTTCTATAACCTCCTTAATTTGGTCATCATTAAATGGTTGTATTGACTGTTCAACTAAACTTTTAAATTTTCTAATATTAAACTTATTAAGAAACCACATGAAATAAATCTCAGGGAACCATTGATGTTTCATATTACATCCACGACATTGTGCATGGCAATTTAGAGGATTATATCTAATTCCAATTCTCTTCGATGTAATTAGATGTCCTGCAGAAACCCCATCCTTAGATCCACAGATAACACACTGTAAATCTCTTTCTCTTATAAATTTATTAAAAACCTTATCAGCTTTATTAATTAGTGATTTTCTTTTAGTCATTTTTTCTCACTATTATACAGATTCCATTAAAAACCTTATCGTCAATGGGTAATAATTCTATAACTTCTGTATTACAATATTCAAATAATTCTTTTAAATTCTCAGGTAAAAACACAGAATGATGGTCATCCCTTTTAGGATTTAATTCTGGATGTTTGTTTCTATCAATCCATTCTTCTAATCGAGTGATGGGTCTTGATTTATCTGATTCAAGTCCTCTTTCTTTATGAGGAACTATGCAGTAAATGAAACCTTCTTGTTTAAGAACACGAAGCCATTCTTTTATACAAAAAATAGGATCCCAGATATGTTCTAATAAATGACTTGAGAGCACGTAATCTAAAGAATTATCTTCAAATGGTAAACAGGAAGCATCAGCTATAATATCTATTTTCTGTATATCATTACATAATCTTAATTGTTCTAAACCATAAGCATGTGTTGATTGAGGTTGATATTGGTCAACAAAAATACAATCTTTTATATTAAACGGATTATGTTTTGATGGACCAAGTTCGATTCCTTTTAATCCATCCAAATATTTATGTGCTATTTTACTATCTTGAAATATCATTTTACCTTCGTTTTATTTTTAACTGCATTATTAAATTCATAGATGGTTTCTAAGTTATTAAATCTAAATGATCCTGCACCAGATTTTATATTATATTCAGACATCCTTTTAGAATATTTATTATTCTTTTGTAAAACAAAATCAATACCCATCCAACAATAATGTAGTAATTTAATACCAGAATTACAAGTTTTTAGATTTGATTGATGATTACCTATACTTAAATGTTCTCCAATTGTTGGTTTGAAAATAATAGGTTTACTATAGAATTCATTAGGAACTCCCTCAGTTATAGAATCAAACTCTTCTTGTGTTTTTGGAAATTCTAAGGCTACCATATTATATCCTATAGTAGAATAAACGTCTTCATGAAGCTCTAATGAGTTCGAAATTTGGACAAACTCATCAATTGCAACTATTATTACATAATCTGCTGTAGAATTCTTCCAGCACGTATTAAATATTTTCATCATTTCTAAATCATTTAAAGTATCTTGAGTATCCAAATATCGTATTTCTACTTTAGGGTGAGATTTTAAAATTTCTAAAGTTCTATCTGTAGAACCATTATCATAAATAATTATTTTATCACAAAACTTTTCATAATGAAAAAGGAAAAAACTTATCATTTTTTCCTCATTCCAACAAATAGAATATACTTCTATCATTAGTTTATATTAGTAGTTTTATCTTTCTCTGTGAATGATTGTGTAACTTTTGCACCTAAACCAAAACCAAGTAATACTGAAATTAAATAAGTCAAATCTGTGATAACTTTACCAGCAAAAACTAACCATAATGCACTAAAAGCAATAAAAATAGCAGTCACCACTAAAACAAATGTAAGTAGACGTGTCATTGATAATTGACCATTAGGTTCTTTAAAAAACTGACTAAAGGACATTAAAATAACCTCACTCCTGCTTTAACTTTTAATTTAAGATCTTTTTGATTAAGATCATACTCTCCACCAATATCTAAAGAATATTTCTCTTTATAAGATAGCCCAGTTGTTATATCTACTTTATTATTAAACCTATTCTTTAAATCACTTATAGGACGTTCGTGTTGAAATCCTATATTTACACCCTTCCATTTATACTTTTCTGATTTGACTATTATTCTATCTGTGCTGGAATATGCAGTAAAATTTCCAAATACTTCTTCGAAAACTTGTTCTTTGATTAAGGAGTCATTTATATTTACTGCCCAAATTCTTAATGTAGTTCCCTTCTTCTCAAATCCTAAAGATAAATCATAATCTTTAAACTTTTCTATATCTCTATAACTGATTTTTTCTTGATATATAATTGTTGGTTCTGATTCTTTAGAAATCAAATTCTTGATTATATTATTATGAATAGTATCGATTCTACTTTCGTATCTTTCGAGAGTTGTAGTATCGTGAACAAATATTGTTTCAGAGTTTCTTTTTTCACCACAATCAAAATCAGGTAAGCTAAGAAAAAGAATTGCAATACATCCTAAAAGAAAACTTATTAAATGGGTTATTATTTGAGGTTTCATTTTTGATCCATTTTCTCTTTCATATCTTTTAACATACTTTCTATATTAGTAAGCTTAGTGTCCATCCTAATTACAATATCATGATCTGATTTGTAATCAGACTTTAATTGTTCTATATCTCTTTCAGCCCGGTCTACCTTTTCTGTGTAACCACCTGTAGTTTTACCTGACACAAATACACTTGTGCCGACTGAAAGAACTAAAGCAATGAGTGGTATGATAAGGGGTTTTACCCAATTGTTGTTTAGCATATTATACGACATTAACAATAAACCAATATACATTCACACCCACATCGGCAGCACCAGCAGAAGAAGTTATTTGAAAATCTGTTCCATTAGTTATACCACTTATATAAATTATACCAGTTGGAACGGGTTCAACACCTGTTGCTCTTAGTGTTAGTAATATTTTTGAGGCAGAAAGAACTTTATTAGTGGTAACTGTTACTAAACCACTTGCATCTAATGTTGCTTGTCCAGCATATTCACCATCTCTAAGATTAATCCCATTAAGTTCTGGAATTGTAGCACCATTTGGATCTAAAATTATTTTTGGTGTATCTGCCTGAAGTATATTAACTGTTTCACCACCATCTGTTGTTACAGTTGAGCCTATATTGATTGTATTTACTGCTGAAAATTCTAAACCTGTATCACTTAAAACTGTAGCTGTTTCAATAGTTACAGGATTAGTGATCACTACATCACCACCTATGATCAAATCAGGGTCAACAGGATCTAAAGTAAAATAAGTAGTACTACCTGATAATATTTCGGAACCAGATATATGAATATTACCTGCTTTTACTTCTCCTGAAAGTTCAAGCCCACCGGCAGTGTCATCAGTAATTGTAGCTGTGCCTATTTCTATTTTTGTCATTTATTTATTTACTCTTTTCTAAATATTTAATAAGATTTTTTAAAGTTTCTATATTATCTTTTATATTACCAAGTGCTCTATTACAAGAGTCACATAATAATCCTCTAACGGATCCAGTAGAATGATTATGATCTACTACAGCAGGAGTATCAGAATTTACTTCAATGAATATTTTTCTTACACACCCTAAACATTTACCATTTTGGTTATTAAACATTTCTTCATATTCTTCTAAGGAAATACCATACCTAACTTTTAAGTTATTTCTTTTATTTTTTAAAGGATTATAATTTTCATTTCTTCTTTTATTACTGCAATCTTTACAAATATTTCTAAAACCTGATTTATAACGTTTATTTTTATGAAAATCAGAGATAGGTTTATCAGTTTTGCAAGTAGGGCAAGTTTTCATTTTAATAACTCGTCCCGTTAAAATAAATCTCAGTTACATCGTCAACATGGGCATAAGAATAAATCTTATCAGTCGATGCATCCCATGATATATCATAGTTTCCATAACAATTGATAACTCTATTTCCTGTTCCACTTGCTATTATTCCGGTTCCTGTTTCCTCAATTACATACAATCCTGTATTTTTTAACTGTGAAGTTGTTATTGTTAAAGTATGAGTTGAGGAAACATTCCAGATATAAAGATTACAATTATCAAAACTTATGCTTTGTAATGTCTGATTGGTATTCACTCTTTCAAAATCAATATTTTTCCAGAATGATTTTGGAACACCAGACCAACTTCCACTTTGAGTAATCGAGCAAGATAATTTAACTTGCCCTATACCTATTAAATCTATATATGGATAAACTGTTAAATTGTCAGTATAACTCTGAGTATTACCTATCATATAAGGCATGATATAAATCTTCCATCTATTTAAAATACCAGGTGATTGGGATTGTGCATAGGCAATTGCTGTATTAAGATTATTATATTTTTTACCTACAACATTGCTTACAAGATTTTTATCTACTAAAAGAGCATTTCCCTCAATAGACCATCCTGCACTTGCTGAACCAAAATTGTCTTCTATCCAACTTTTCCAAACTAATGAAGAAGGAAAATCTGGTGCTCCTGCTAAATATTCAGGAGAATCATCAGCCATTGTAGGTGTTACGTAATTTGTATTAGCTGCACCAGTCCAAACATTGGGAGAATCTAAGCCACCAAAATTATCAACAATATATTTATTACAAACTAAAACATCATCAGGAAATGCTGCTGTTGAGGGGTCGTAAGGATCAAACGGAGGTGAATGCAGTGCATCGGGAACGTAAGTGATCCAATAGAATACTGTATCACCATCTCTATCAACACGATTATATGTGAATGAAAATGATGGTGATTCATCATCATCATGATATACGTTGAATGTGCCGTATCCATCTTGAAATACATCATTGATTTTCAATCTTACTTGTTCACCTCTTGGAGAACCAGTTGTTCCTAAATCAACTGAATAAACAGGAACATCAAAACCCCAGAAAAGATAATTACCATTTCCATTGTTTGTAAAACCTGTAAAGTCAACTTCTGTAACGTTGTCGCTTGCTTTTATAAATTTAAAATCTGCTTGGACTAATGTAGTGACTGGTATTAACTCACCACCACTAACATCAATGTCCGTAACTGTAAGTGCCAATTTTTGCATTTGAGTTTCCTTTATTTTATTATGTTTCTAAAACGTTTATTCTATTATGAAATAAGAAACCAGTATAGATTATATCGTTAGGATTAATCCAGCCTATATCATCTACCATATTTTTTGTAGTAAATTCTATTACTGTTAATCTATTACCAACAGCATTTGCACCACCACGTTTGATACCCATTTGTAATTCTTCACCAGTATATATTACTTCAAAATTTCTTGTTGGTAGGTCTGCCCTTGGAGTTAAAACGATTTTACGGCCTGTTTTACAATGTCTTAGAATTTGTTGTATCTTCATCATTGTATCTACTCTTGCATACTCATCATAAGGTAAAGACCAGGAAATTCTAAAACCAAGAATCTTTTGAACAAATTTTCTGGAATTAAACTCATGGGTAATATTTAATGTTTGAACATTTTCTATTAAGCCTGATGCATTTACAATAGGTAATGCTATCGTTTCGATAATTATATTATCATCATATATTTTAAATATTGGATTTTTATATCCGTTAAGGAAGTTAGTCATTATGTAATATTATTTATTAACTGGATATTGTATGACTTGTCATCAATATTTATATTGTTCACTCTTTCAACTGTATAAGTTTGACCTTCAAAAAGAGCTTCATCAAATGATAGAACCAAGAAATCAAACTCTGACATTATTTGTAGTTCTTTGACTCTTTGGAATTGGTTTATTAAATGCATATATGTTACTGAGCTTACAAAATCTTTTGCAACTAAATCAGCACCATCATCACTATAATGAGTCCGTGTTACTCCAAAAGCAGAATAATTAAAATGGGCATATGTTTTAACGAAACATCTGCAAATTGATAAATGAGTGATATTAATATTGCCACTACCTATATTATTATTAATTTCCCAAAAAGCTTGTGAAGAATTTCCTATTAATAGAGCTGGAAGATTTTTCTCAACCATATCAATATCTATTGTTGTGAAATTTTTCTCTCCGGTTAAATCCCATATACCAAAAGGGAAACCAGTAGATAAGAGAAAAAGCCATAACCTATGAGCTGAATTTGGAGTAACTGATGGATAAAATCTCATTTCAACATATTCTATATGACCTGGGCCTGCTTTACCTACAACGATACCCTTAAAGTTATCACCCTCTGTATATTGACCTTCAGTTATTTTAACATGAGGAATACCATAAAACATTAAACGTTCATCAATATCTGTTCTTAGTTCGTGGTGATCTATTGTATCATCTATTACTACTGCTGGAACACCATAATTCAAACCGTATTTTCTGTTGAAAAATGTTATTGTTAACCAATTCCATTGTTCAACTCTTACGTTATGTGCTGAGATTTTGAAAAGCAAACCGAAACCCTTACAAGCTGCAATCAGCATTTTATCACAAGTCTCATTATAAAACATTCTGTGTAAAGGTGACAACTTGTTAAACACTCCTATATTATTATTATTTAAACCGGCAGATAAATTAAATCCTGCATGACCATAACTACATAAATGACTACACCACATCCAGAAGTTCTGTCCTTCAAGTCCATCTATTTGGCTTACAAATTCATAATAAGACTTTGTTTCTAACCCATTAATAAATTCTACCTCTGCACTGTATACTGTAAATTTTAAAGTCTGTGAATCACTCTCTTTCCAGTTATAATTAAAATCAAAGCTTGTGTTATCAATAAAGCCTACTAATTTCTGGACACCATCTACTTCTATTATTATTCTTAAACGTATTCTTGTTGTTGTTGAATATCCGAATTGGAAAAATTTATTTACTGTTAAACCGTTATTGGACCTAACTGAATCATCCAAGAGGCTTAATACCATATCATATTCACCACCCTGAAGTGTAACTGAATTATTATCCCTGGTGAATTCATCTGAGAATAAAGGAAAGGAATCCAGTGGTAAATCATCAACAATCAAATAATCTTCGACAACTAAATTACCTGTAAGGAAATAGTTAATTCCAAAATCAACACTACCACCTGAAAATTTTGTTATTAATACTTTCATCCTAAAATCCTTTTGGGTTGTCGTGTATCGGCCTGTTGTTTACCATTAACATAAATCTTATAAGAGTCAAGTTTTTCAAATCTGGTTGAAAGGAATACATCTACTTTAGGTGATGTCATGGATGAACTTGCAACATAACCACCGTTCATAAATGTGGCTTGACCTATCTTACCGGAACTACCATTTAATAAAGACAATAACGGATAATATTGTTCAGTTGATTTCTTGTTGATAACAAATTCTCCAGGAGTTAACATAGCTGGCACTGTGTCTCCGTTACCCGAACCAGGAACTGGGCCACCTTTTGCTAAAAAGAACGGTAATATACTTAAAGCAGTTGTAAATAATCCACCAAATATAGAACCTACATCACCATTTTTAAATCCTTCAAACACTAAAGCAAGTCCAGCTGCTGCACCGGCTAATTGACCAAGTGCTGGTAATAAGCTTGAACCAGTTTGTTGTGAAGATTGTTTTAATGTGCCTGCAGCATCATTAGCTACTTCAGTATAATTTTCTATAGCTGAAGATAAACCACCACCTGCACCACCTTTATTAGCTTTAGGACGGGCTGACTTTGATGTATTACGTCCATTAGGAACGTCAAATATTATTTCATCCCAATCTTTATCTTTTGTTATATCAATAACTCTTTGAGGTGAACTTAATGAAGCTCTACCAGGATCACCTGAGAAAAATGGGTTAGCTGCTTGTGCAGGATTATCTACCCATACATGAACTCGTCCTTCTCCTGAAAGTCCACCACTACCTGGTTTTGTTTTAGCATTTATTTCATTTAAACCATTTATTAGTTTAGTTATTTCTTTAACTGTATCAATAAAACTAATTAGGGTTTGAACAAAACTAACTACTTGGGTTGCCAAATCAACAACACGAGCAATACCTTCTGATACACGTCCAAGACTATCCCTTATTAGGGTAAAAAATTGATTAGCACCAGTAGCAATTGTATTGAATATTTTTTTACCATATTCAGCTCTTGCTGTTTCTTTTAATATTTTTTCTTGTTTTTCTAATTCTTGAGTTTTCTTTTTTAATCCTTCACCTTCTGCACTATTAAGAACAACAGCTTCTGCAGTAGTTTCTAAATTAAGAATATTAGCTTCATAAATTCTCTGATACTCTAATAGATTTAATTTATTCTGTGAAAGAATTTTATTAGCATTAGCTAATTCTTCTCCACTTAATCCAACTATTACTGCCTCTTGTAAAGCTATTTGTTTTTTTAATTCTTCAGCATTTTGAAAAGCAGCAATTGCATCAACCGATGCTTGTGCAGTTTTTTGATCTATGAGTTTCTGATCAAAAGCTTTTTGAATTTGCTCTAATGAACTATTAAAATCATTTCCCTTAAATAGTTCTATAGTTCCTTCTTGTAATTCTTTAAATGTAGAAGTTATTTTTCTTCTCCATCCTTCGATATTACCATCTATCTGTGAATGATTTTTCAATCTCACTTGTTGAAAAAGAAGAAATCCAAGCAGCATTTAAATCTAAACTTCTTTGTATTTCAAGAACACGTTCTTTTACACCTTGTAAAAATCTTATAGACTCTAAAAATGTTTTTTGTGCTTCTCTAACAAGATTAGTTTGATTTTCAAAGTTCTTTAATCTTTCAAATTCTAAATTTTTAGACTTCTCAGTTAAAGTAAATATCTCCTGGTCAACTCTTTTTATGTTATCTTTTTCAGTTAACTGAGTTTTCAAAGTCTGTAGTTGAGTAGTATGCTTGTTATTTAATTTAACAGCATCTTCTACAGAAGCTTCTCCACGAGAAATCTGACCATCAAGTATTTCTAATTCTTGTTTTTGTTTATCAAGAATATCATCTAATAATTTATCTTCAGTTTTTAACTCGTCATTATTTTCTTTAGAATTCTTGGTAATTTGTTTACCAAACTTAACCTGTTCTTCTCCTATACCTGTTCCACGAGAACCTGGACCTTGAGCTGTTTGTGTTGCTGTCTGAACTGATTGTATTTTAGAAATAATACCACTTACATCAAATCCTAATAACGAAGCAATAGGTTCTATTAATTTAAGAATAGTAACTAAACCTTCTTTAAAGAATTTTAATTGTGCATTGATTTCACCTACTACATCACCGAAGATTGTTACAAGCACTTTAGAAACAAATCCAGCAACTGACAGTAAATCACTTGCTACTTGTAAAGCAACTTTACCAATTAACTTTAAAGCTGATATAATCTGAGGATTTTGCTCTATTATTTTAGAAAGCTCAGTGAATAATTGAAATGATGCTTTCTGTGCAGACTTTATGGCCGGCACGATTGAATTAACAAATACAGTTGAAACTGATTTTAAAGCAGTCTTCAATGTATCAACTATATCAACACCACCAGTAAGTTCTTTGAAAAGATTTTGAGCATTATCAATTAATTCAAGAACTGCTCTTACAAAAGGTTCAAAACCTTCAGCTAAAATACTAAGTAAGTTAGCTTCAAAGTCCTGTAAAATTGTATTTACCTTTTGAAAAGCATCAGCTTGATCTAATTGTTTTTTATTAATATCTGATATACTATTACCATATAAAGCAAAGATTGCCTGTTTACGTAATAACTGTTGGTCTTCATCTGAAAAATTCTTAAGATTAGCAACAGTAGTATTACCTAATTTAGCCATCTCTTTTTCAAGCTCAACTATATCAATCTTTAAACCAAGAGCACCTTTTTTAGCACCAGTTTCTATAAAACGTGTAAGGGCTTCTACAGCAGCATCTACGTCACCACCAAAGAATTCAGTTCTTGTTTCTGCTACATCAAATAATTTAGCTATATCCTGGTCTGTGTTACCTAACAGTCTTAAACTATTAGCTAACTGCATTATTTTAGTCTGGTCTAAATTACCGGCCAGTGCTTTACCAAATAACTCTAATGATTTACGAGAATTGTCAGAACCACCTGATAACTCATCAAACTTTGATTTTAAAACATTAAATTCTGCACCTGGTTTTAAAGCATTAACTGCTGCTATGAAACCTTTCACTGCTGCAATAGAAGCAACGATAGCTACTGTTACTGTTGCTACAGCAGCTCCTACAGCTAAAAATGCAGTAGAACCTGAAACACCAACTGCAGATAATCCTTGAGTAAGGGTTTTTGACTGACCAGTTAATCCTATTAAGGATTTAGACAAACCCTGAGATGTTTTTTCAACACCTTGAAGATTAGCATTAGTCTGTTGAACACCTTTATTATCAGATGTTGTAGTGACTTTAATATTTAAATTCTTATCAGCCATTAAATTGTATTATTCTGTTTTTCTAAAATTTGATCAATCTGTTTCTGAACTGACTCACTGATACCGAAGAAAGGACGGGCAGGAATATTTCCTTGACCATTATTTAACATACCTGCAATAATAGATCTTGAACTATTAATAAAGACTTCCCCTGATTTACCGGAACCTTTTTTACCAACTGATCTTAATAACAATCCTGTTCTAACAAATGGACGTGAGTTACCTTTTTCTCTAACTGTAAAAGGAGCTAAAGGTTTAACATTACCACCAGTCCATTCACGGCCTGCAGAAAGATTATCTTCTATACCTTTTCTAATTGCTTCAGTAATATTTAGAATCTGAGAATCTGTTACTGAACAGAATGTTTCTAAGGCTTTTGAAGATAAAAACTTTTGTATTTCAGAAGTGTTAATCGTTATCATAAAGACAAATACCTATTTTATAACCTAAGATATAAGGTTTAGATTTTTCACTTAAATAATAAACAGCTTTAATTTTATTAATACTGTTAATCCCTTCAAGAGTTTGAAATGATAATGATGTTTTAGAGTATATAGAATCTTTAATAACTATAAAATCATTTTCATTTTTATACTTCGTTTTTAAAAAAGCTCTTATGTTATTTCTTTCCATCTGAATATCTTTCGTTTAGTTCTGCCTCTTGGAAGTTATCAAACTGTTTGAAGCTGGTCCACTCTATATAGTCAACTACGTCGTAATGTTCCTCTATGTAATGCTTCCGTGTGATATCTCCGTTACATAAAGTAAAAATCATATATTCTAATTCTATATTTTCTATGAGTTCGGCTGGTAACGTAATGTCTGCCATATTAGGCAAATCTTTTATTTTATAAACTTTAAAAATTTCTGTGAGTTCTTCACAGTATTTATTTACTTGCTGAACTTCGAAAAAAAAACATCCCAGACTTCATAAATAAACTTTAAATATTCATCGTATTCTTTTTCTGTCTGAGGATTATGATTAATAACCTGATGATTATCGAACATTATTTCACAAAGTTTCTTACTATTTTCATCAGAAGGTTCACCCTTCAAATCAGTTGTTAAGAAAACTTCTTTAGCATACTCTTTTAATGACTGAAGTTCTTTAGCCTTTATAGCATATTCAGGATTATCTAAAAGAACTTTAGCAATGACTTCATTTAATTTAGAAGCATCACCATCGTTATTAGCAGATATAATATATCCATTAACTTTTTTGTTCTTGAATAAGAAGTCGTTTATTTCTGTCTGAAGTTTTTCGGTGAGAGATTTTTCATATTCTGAAAAACCTTTAATGAAAGGCATAGCCTTAACACGATAGGGTTTAAAGCTATTTTTACGTAAAGTAAGTTCTTTACCTTTATAGGTATATTTTTTTTCCATTTTATATTCTCGTTAGAAGTTTCTAAATGGGGCCAGATTGACTAGCCCCGTTTGAATTTACATTAAAACCCTGATTAACTTACGGGTGTTTCAACAACTGTGTAGTAATCATTAGCTGCTATATTAACTGTCTGAGTTGCAAAAGCACCTATTGCAGTTAATTGTGCTACTGAAATAGTTACAGTCGTAGCAACGATTGAGGATTTATACTCAAACGGCATACGTCCACCTATCCATGTTACACTTGCTTGAGGTGTAATCTGACCAACAGCAAAGAATATCTCTTGGTGTTTACCGTCTTTTATTCCGTTGTATTTATACATCCACTCCACTGATGACCGACTGGTTGACACTCCCGCCGATGGAAA
>Ga0184615_10000289_pt1 | contig 30199 bp, 45 predicted proteins | sample PLM4_65_coex_FD_133134 | JGI IMG/M metagenome (GOLD analysis project Ga0184615, IMG submission 133134) | Groundwater sediment microbial communities from an aquifer in East River, Colorado, USA - PLM4_65_coex | ecosystem: Environmental > Terrestrial > Soil > Riparian zone | place: USA: East...
AAACCGGGTGACGCGATCTCGCTCGTCGTGGTGGACGCCCTCGGGCGCTCGATGGCCGAGCTCGGTGTTCCTGCCGACTGGGCTCGCATGTTCCAGCGTGTCGATGTCGTGAAGCCGCGACCGAACCTCTGGCAAGGCGAGCACCGCGTCGCGACTCGTGACTACTTCGCCAACGCCGTAGCTCGCAACACGGCCATCTGCTACTGCCGCGATCCCTACGTCGCATTCCTCGACGATCGCGCACGCCTCGAGCCTGGGTGGCTCGACGTCGTGCGTGCTGGCGAACGCGAGCGCGCGTGCGTGCTGTGCGGACCCTACGACAAGCAAGAGGACTGGGGTCTCTCGGTCGATCATCGCCGCAAGATGAGACCGGCCGGGCAGCGTGGGTGCGGCGGGGGGTGGGCGTTCGGAGGAAACTTCTGCCTGCCGCTCGAATGGCTGCTCGACATCAACGGCTGCGAGGAAGGCTGCGATCCGACCGGACAAGAAGACTGCGTGATGGGGCTCATGCTCGCGGCTCGCGGCCACCGGATCGACTTCGTCGTGGAGATGTCCATCCAACAAGACCGGCGAGGCCCGGTGCACCCACCGGCGTTCCCGCGGCTCGACAAGGGGCCTTCGCCGCATGATCGAAGCCACGCCGTGATCACGAGGTTCGGTACGCGAAGGACGACGGAGTTCACGCCGAACCTGCGCGAACTTCGCCGCCGCGTGCTGGCCGGCGACCCTTCGCCCTTCCCGGCGCCCGACGTCGATAGTCGGGACTGGTGGGACAGCAAGCTCGTCCGCGAGACCTGATAGCGCCTCGAATTGGGGCCAGATCTCCGCTTGTGATACGGTCGCCAAAGTGGCCGACGGACCTTATCCAGCTCTTGGGCTCTACTGGTTCGACAGCGTCGATCCAACCATTCCGCCCGGGATGTCGGCGCCGCTCAAGCAGATCTTGATCCGCACGGATCAGGCGAGCATCTACTACAAGAGTGGGTTCGCGGACACCGACTGGACGCTGATCGGCGTCGGTAGCGGCGGTGGCGGCGCCGGGGTCAACGTCCAGAACCAGGGCGTCGCGATCCCGAACAATCCGCACTCGACGCTCAACTTCAACGGCCCGGGCGTCACGGCAACCGACGCCGGAGCTGGCGTCGCCGGCATCTTCATTCCCGGCGCGAGCGAAGCGGCGAACAGTGTTCTCACGTTCCGACCCGGATCCGCGTTCACCGGGCCGACCGTGTTCAATGACTGGGCCGATCTCTACGCCCAGCTCGTCGCGCTCCGCACCGCGACCGACGACTCCGGTCGCTTTACGATCGTGTTCGACGACGCCGATGGCGCGTGCGTGATCCCGCCGACGGCGATCTACGACATGGATCTCACGGAGTGGCTCGGCGTCCGCTGGTTTGCCGACGTCGAGAACGGCCAGCAGGTCACCGTCACGATCGGTGACGGCACCGTCAACGACGCGTTGATCACGAACCTGCGACAGATCACCGGGCTGGCGCTCGTGGCCGATCAGCCGACGACTCCGCCGTTGCAGCTCAACGGACAGATCGCGCTGACCCTGATCGGCACGACGATCTCGACGGCGGCCGGCGGCGACACCGTGCTCGAGGCCACCGGCAGCTGCCTGATTCGGCTCGCCGATGAGAGCAGCTTCGATGTCGGAGCGAGTACCGCGCTACACGTGACGTCTGGAACGGCGACGATCATCATCGACGGCGAGAACGCGGTCATCCCGCCCGCGGCCGTGAGCAGCACCGGAGGAACGGCGCTTCAGGGGATCCTGCAGTCGTCGAGCGGCAAGTTTTCTCCGACGCAGCCCGGGCTCGTCGGAACGTTCGGGTGGCTCGACAGCCTCGTGTTCCGATCGGGTCCCGCGTGGGCGCCGATTGCCCCGAACAACAGCGGCGCGATCAACGCGGCGACGCGCATCGGATACCAGATCCAGGTCGACGGCACCGGTGGTCCGTCGACGGTGTCTCTGCCGGCGGCCGTGCTGTTCCAGAAGGGTGACAGCGTCGTCGTCAAGTCGGTGACCGATCCGGTGACCATCACGCTCAATGCGGCCGGCGCCGATACGATCGACGGCGCGGCGACGTACGACATCAGCGGCGCTCGCGCCTGGGTCGTCCTCGCGTCCAACGGCGTCGACGGCTGGAACGTCATCGGCCAGGGGCCGGTGGCGATCTACTCGCCGCCCGAGAAGTGGTGCCAGAACGAGGTCGCCGCGAGCCAGACCGACGTCGACCTGTCGGCCCTGGTCTCGGTCAACTTCGACACGATCAAGATGATCCGCTCGGGCTCGATCGTGGGCCTGTCGAGTCGGTTCTCGGAGAACGTCTCGGCGGGCACCGCGACCATCGCAATCACCAAGAATGGCGCGGCGGGCACGCTCGCGGTCGTGTCGACCAGCGTCAGCAACGCCGGCGGCGGACAGTCCACCCAGGCCCCAGGCATCGATACGTACGTCGCAGGCGACGAAATCGGCGTCCAGATCACGACGACAGGGGCATTCGCACCGACCACTACCGACGTCGAGGCGTGGCTACAACTGTTCGAGCAATAGGAGATCCATGGCCGCCCCAGTCCTACAGCGCACGTGGACGATCACCCCGAACCAGCGGATCCCGATCCTGTCGTACGCGACACTCGTCCTCCAAGGCGGGCGCTACCTTCGACTGATCGCCAACACGCTCCTCGCGAACGGCTATACGTGCAAAGGCTCGTGCAACGGCGTGACCGGAGCGATGGACGGCGTGAATCGTTGGTCGACCGATGCCGCAGCGTCGGTGCAAGCCGCCAACACCACGACCGCCGTCTCGTGGATGGTGCTGACCGACGGCAACGGCTGCAACATCCTCATGTCGTTCGTCGGCGCCACGGGGGACGTCGCCCGGATCTCGTACTCGCCGAGCGGCGTCTACGTCGCTGCCGGAACACCCGCGCACACGCCGACCGCGACCGACGAGTTGATTCTGTTCACGGGTGCTTCGCTTATCACCAACAGCTTGGTCAACGATCGCGTCCTCTACGTCTGGACCGACTCCGAAGCTAAGATGATGCGAGTGTGTTGCTTCGCGAATGGAGCAGTCGCCAATGGCAACTGGGGCGTTGAGCTCGTCAATGACAACCGCAACACCCTGACGTTCTCACCGGCGGTGTGGGGTTGCGCGTTTACGACCACCAACCTCCAATTGAGCGCCAGCCAATTGTTCAACATATACGCCGCCAACACGAACGGCGGGCAGTGTCGGATCAACGGCACCACGTGCAACATCTACTGTGGCGCAGAGGCTTACGCCGGAGGTCAATACAACGCGTGGGCGTCGACGGTAAAACCGGAGCTTCAACAGGGTATCGGCTTCCCGATGTTTCCGATCTTGATCGGAACCTCCACGGCTACCCGCACGGGACCGATCGGCGCACTCTACGACTGGTGGACGGGACGGACTGGTGGGCTCGCTGGTGACGTCGTATACCCGGGCGGCGAGTGGTTGCAGATCGGGGCCATCGTCTGGCCGTGGGATGGAGTCACTATCCCGCAGGTCGCGTAGGGGACCCCATGGCATTCCCACCCATCCAAAAGACGTGGACGATCTCGCCGAACAACGCGATTGCGGACCTGACGCTCCTCGCGATGATGGCGAACTACCTGCTACAGGTCGCCAACTTCCTACTCGCAAATGGCTACACCTGCAAGGGTTCATCGAATGGTGTGACTGGCGCTATGGACGCCGTCAATCGTTGGGTGACCGTCGCGGATACGGCAATTCGTGGCGCGAACGTGACTACCGCGCAGTCGTGGATGGTTCTCACCGACGGTAACGGTTGCGACCTCTGTCTCGCATATGAGGGCGCATCGGATTCTATCGCGCGGATCTCGTACTCGCCCGGCGGTCTCTACGTCGCAGCCGCAACCGGTACGCACACGCCGACCGCGACCGACGAATTGATCATGGCGTCGGCGACCAGCGTCATCGGCACGACGGCCGCGACGACGCCGCGCGTGCTGTTCATGTGGGCCGACAGCGAGGCCAAGCTCTGTCGATGTCTGCTCACGCTGGATACCGCCAACGCACCGACCGGCATTACGTGGGGCTTGGAGCTGCTCGACTCAACGCTACAAGACCGAGCGATTTCGCCGTCAGTTTGGGGATTTGCATACACCTCCGGGGAATTCCAAATTTCCAACATCACCACCGGCTTCGCTGGTGCTTTCTCCCAGAGCGTTCGCGGCGGACGTTCTAGGGTCAATGCTTCAGCACTCAACCTAACTGGCGGCAGTTATCAATTCATATCCAGTTGGCAGGCCATCCAAACCTCTACCCAGACTGAACTTCAAGGCACGTCCGGTTACCCGATCTGGGGGCCGCTGCGCGTCGGATCTGCGACTGCCGGTTTTACCGGACTCACAGCGAATCTGATCGACTGGTGGTCGTGTCGCGCGGGCGCTCCGGCAATCTGCGGCGATACGTACGACAACCTCAACTACATGGCCGTCGGCACAGCTGGTGGCTTGCTCTGGCCATGGGATGGCGTGACCACACCAGATCCGGGCAACACGGCCGTTGTGGCACAACCGGGTCAGCACACCGGATTTGAAAACGATTCCGATCCGGCTTACGGCTCGTTCATGAACGTTGCCTCCATGTACGTCCCGCTGGCGAATTCTCGCGTGACGCCAACACCCGTTGCCACACCACCGACGTCGATCGCCAGACGCCCCGGCGTGCAGGTGATCCGGCTCGCCGAGATGCCGACGGATCCGCCGGCCGAGCCCGGTCGGACACTGCTCTACTGGCGCACGATCAGCGGACAGCCGGCGCTGTTCGCGCGCTACGCGAACGGTGACGTCTTCGAGGTCGGGGCCGGGTGACGACGACCTACGATCGCATCCCGTCGACCGAGATCCAGCGGATGATTCCACGGGTCGACGATCCGCCCGCCGAGCCCGGCTTCGTGCTGATCTACATTCGCGAGGTCGATGGCGTGCAGCGAACCCTCGCGCGTTTTTCCAACGGCACCGTCATCATCATTCTCTAGAGGTTCATCATGCCAACCGACAAAGAAACTCGGCTCGCCGCGCTCGAAGCCGCTAAAGCTCACGCAGAAGCGTCGACCAGCTCGCTGAGCGACCTCGAAGCCCAATTCAACGCGGCGCGCGAAGAGGCGCTCGCCGCGGCTAGCGCACACGAGATTGCTCTCGCCGCAGCATTTGCCGAAGAGGACGCTCAAGCACTGGCGACCGCGACGGCCAACGAGGAGCGACACGCGCGCGAATGCGTGGAGCACCGACGGCATATTGCATCACGCAAGAGCGAAACGCCGCCCGATCACACCGCGATCGAAGTCGTGGCGATCGACGGCGCCACGCACGAGGTCGTCGCCGCCCATGGACTCCTGCTCGGCCATCGTGGATTCGGGGGAGAAGCTCGCGAAGGCTCGCGCTATGGCTGTGCATGCGGTCTCAGCGTGGACGTGCCGCACGACGAGCTCGACGACGAGCGCTTCGAGCAAGGCAAAGCAGTCGACTGTGGAGCGTGCAACACCGCAGGGGTCGCGAAGTCAGACTACCTGACCGCCAACGAGCAGCTCGCTCACGCACGAGCCGAGAACAAGCTGCGCAACCAATCGAGGCGGTGAGAGACTGACCCGTGAAGCTCGCGATCCGCTCGCGTCTGCGATCAGTATCACCGCGTCGCCGATAACCTGGCCGACTTCAACGATGTGCCGGACTGGATCACCTCTCCAGGTCCGTGAATTGGCCCGTGTCGGGGGCTCGTGCGAAGCTGTCGCATGCCAAGCGTGTTATCGAATTTCCTGAACAGCGAAAAGGGCGTGGCGTTCCTGCTCGTCTACCTCGGCGCCATCGGGCTCACCGCGCTCGGCCGCATCGAGCCAACCACCGCGCAGTGGCTCGACAATACGACGCTCTGGCTCGGCATCTACACCGGCGGAAAAGCCATCCAGGGCGCGGCGTCGCTCATCTCGCACCGGCCGGCCGCGTCGCCCGCCACGACAGCGACGACGAACACGACGGTGATTGGTCCGGTCGCGCTCGAGACGGGCGCCCCGCCGAACGAGCTCACTACCACGACCACCAAGCCGGACGGAACCTAGTCATGCGGTCACATCTACTGCGCACACGTGCGCATGTCGCGCTCGTTCTTGTGCTGCTCGGCCTCGCGACGGCATGCGGTGCTTCACAGAGGGAGCGCACAGTCGCCACGGCTCTGACCGCGACCAATGCCGCGCGCGACGCATTCATCAAGTTCGATCGCGTCCATCAGCAGAAGCTCGTCGAGACTGCCTCGAGCGTCGATGACGGACGGACGCGGCTCGACGCGTACCGGCGTCAACGCGATCCGATCGTCCAGGGATTCGCGACGGCCTATCAGCTCGTGGCAACCGCCGCGGTCCTGACCGACGATCCGAAGGCGATCCCGAACATGCTGCAGGCGGTGGCGCTGTTGAAGGCAGCGCTCAACGGGCTCACCGGGAGCACGCCGTGAACGCGAAAGAAGGACTCGCCATGGCGGCCGTTGCTCTCGACGTGATCGGCGTGATCGACAAGCTCGTTCACGGCAGCGGCGCCGCCAAGGAGATCGTCGAAAGCCTCAAGGCGCTCCTCGTATCGCTGCGCGACGGCCTGCAGGGCAAGACGTCACCACAGGTCGTGATGGCCCACTTGGACACGCTACGACAGCAGCTCGCCAGCAGCGATGCCGCGGCCGACGCCGCGCTCGCCACGAAGGAATGGGACGACCTATGACGACCAATCGCGCGGCGGCTGCCGCATACAACACCAAGCAATTGGCGGCGAACAAGCTGACCGCCGAGCACGTCACCGAGCTCGTCGAATACTGGCAAGCCGGTCATGGGCTGCTCGTCGACGGGATGGCCGGCAGTCGCGAGACGATCCCGAGCATCGACTGGGAGATCGACCGCGATCAGTCAGCGCTGCCGGTGATCCCGACGACACCAGAGACCGCCGCGGCGCTCGTGCGTGGCGTCGTGCTCGGCTTGACCGACGGCGAGATCGTTCGGCGGGCGCTCTACCTCGCTGGCAAGGCCACGCTCGACACGCTTGACGTTCACGTTCGGCTCATTGGCGCATCGGCTTTGTGCCCGGACATCTACTATTTGCTCAAGGGCTACAACGGCGGCAAGGATCCGACGGCGCCGGATCCGGCCGATCGCTGGAACAAGCCCGGATCGACGTTCGTCAATCGTACGTGCGATTGCAGCGGTGGAGATGCGTGGATGGGCGGTTATGATCGCTATCAGCAGAAGCGCATGCGCGCGAGCGTCGGTTACGACGGTTGGTTCAATACCGACTCGATGATCACCGACGCGACGACGCCGTTGCTCCCAGGCGAGATCCGCTGCTACGAAGCCGATCCGTGGCCGATGCCTGGGCGGTCGATCGTCTGCAAGTCCGGATCGTACGGGCACACGATCGGACACATCGGCCGCATCACCGACTATAAGGGAGGCGATCCGAGCAAGTTTGACGTGGCGGATCCGGCGTGCTGGAACGCGATCGAGGTCGTCGACGTCTCCGCGGTCGGCGCGGGGATCCGCGCGAACCAGATGCGCACGGGACGCGGCTGGTACAAGACCGGAGCATTATTCCTACGGTCTGTGATGCAGCCGTAGGATCGTCGGCATGTCGCGAAGAAAAGACGCTGTCCTGTCCGAGCGTCCGAGCGCCTCGATTCGCGAGGCGTTCGCGACGACGTGATGGCGCAGGTCACCGTCCGAACTGTCCGAGCGCCTCGACTCGCGTGGTATCCGCGGCGACATCTGTGTGTTCCCGTCGAGGAAGCTCGGCGCGGTCAAGCTGCCGGTGCCAGTCACCGGACGCACCGCGGTCGAGGTGATGGCCGCGGCGCGCAAGTGGCTAACCACGTCCGTCGGCGGATCGTGACCGTCTCCGATTAGTTGCCTAGGCAGAAGAGAGAGGTGAGTATCTGTGCATGGCGCAGATCACTCGTCTCACGGCAAATCTCGTGACCGTCGGAGCGCAGGCCTCGCCCCAGAGTCGTCTCCGGCAGGTCGCTATCTCGCCGACGATCGAAGCCGCGCCGCTCCCACTCGGCGATAGCCACCTCACGCTGCCGGAGTGGTCGGTTAGAAACGGCGGCCCAAGGGTGTTCCAGATCGTCGGCGACAATGGCGGATCGAACCTCACCGGAATGGGTGAAGCGGTCGCGATCAACACCACCGAATGGGGAATACTCGGCGCAATCATCATGCTCATCGTCACCTCCGGCATCGTCACCACGACCGAGGATGACGCGGGCTCGCCGGAAGGCTCGCGATTCTCCGCGGCGGTCAGCATCAGCGCAGGTTTCTCCCAAGCCTTCGTGTGCAGCCGGGTTTCGGGCGTCAAGATGTGGTGCCCGTTCAGCGGTGGCAGCGGTGGCAGCGGCGGAAGTCTGATCGCACACCATGAGGTCGAGGCCTCCGGGGTCGTGCTCGCGAACAACAACACCACGAACGTCTTCACGATGAACGAGTTCGCCGCGGCGGCCGGAACCTTTCTCCAGATCACCGCGCTGCTGACCTACCAGGGGCTCGGCGCGCCGGAGATCTTCACCAAGCTGCACGTCGCGCTGAAGAACAACGGTGCGACAGTGATGGAGTTCGACACCATCATCAACGGCGAAGAGGTCGGCGAACTCTCATTCGAGAATTTCGGCCTCATCTCTATCGCCTGGTGGACCGTTGCCGGCGGTGGCGCGCAGCTGTGGAGCATCGACATCACGACCAGCGCGCCGACCGACGGCGCGCAGTCGTTAACGAACGCGTCGATGTTCATCAACGTGCTCGCATCCCCGTAGCACGCAAAGGTATCGAGGCGACGCCGATCTTGCGGGCCAACGCAACGGATAGGGCCGCGTATGCGCAGGCCGCGCCGGCAATATCGCCAATTTCTCGCGTTCGTCGGCGGCGTCATGGACAATGTCGACATGGCTGATTTCTCATCCTTGTCGCTGTCGCCCATCCCGCTCCCGTCCAATGCCTACGTGCCGACGCTTTACGAGGGCGCGCCGGCCGCCCCTCCCGGCACGCCGCTGGCGGCGCTGGTGGCCGTCGGGGAGGGCGGCAAGGTCGCCCAGGCGAAGGCCGATTCCGGTGACTCGACGTACGTCATGGGATTGGCGACGTCGATCGGCGTCCCCGGACGTCAGGTGCGCACGAAGTACGCCGGCCCGCTCACGCTCACCACCGCGGAGTGGGATCTGATCACCGGCGAGGCCGGCGGCCTCGAGAACGGCGCCCCGTACTACCTGTCGGAAGCGACCTCCGGCAAGCTCACCAAGACCCTGCCCGGGTCCGGGTTCGCCGCACCGGTCGGCACCGCGGCATCGACCATCACGATGATGATCAACATCGGATTCCCGAGCGTGATCATCCCGTAATCGTCGCCACCATACGGACGCCATGCGAAGTTCGTCGGCATGACGACCGACGAGACTCCTCCGCCGCCGTTCGAGACTGCCACGCCACCGCAGGGTTATCGCAATCAAGCTGTCCTGGGGATGAGCTCCGGCGGCGAGGGCATCATGCTCGATGGAGCAGAGCCATCACCGACGATCAAGCCGAACGAGAGCGCACGGATCTCGTCGATCCCGTATCCGACGCACGTGCCGTTCCATGCCGACAAGCTACTCGTCGGTGGCAGGGGTCGGCTCGAGTGGATCGTCAACGATCTACTCGTCGACGGGGTGTCGCAGCTCGAGAAGCCGATCGCCACGAAAGACTTCGATGTCGCCGCGCCCTACCCGTTGCAAACGATGGGACCCGATGGCTTGAGCCCGCCGTCGACCGCACAAGTATTGTCGCTCAAGGGCGTCGCCGCGTGTACGAAGGAGATGGTCATCGTCGTGACGTACGTCGGCGGGAACTGGGACGGCGAACACTTCCAGTGCGCGATCATCGGCGAAGTACCGCCGCGCACCGCATGACTGCATAATCGAGGGATGCGGCTGTTCGACCTGGAACCTCAGTTTTGCATGCGGGTCGTCAAGACCGAGCAGTATTCGACGCTCAAGAGCGACCGCGATCCCCTCGCCCAATCGTTCACCGAAGACGACTTCGAGCTCGTCACCGGGCCGCGTACGTATCGCTATCCGGTCGACACACTCGCCGAGGCGCACGGCATCAGCTTCCTCTGCCCGAAGTGCATTGATCACAACGGCCACGCGCACTCGGTCGTGTGCTGGTTCGATGGACGCGTTCCCGACGACGCGACACCGGGGCCTGGTCGATGGAATCCGACCGGCACCGGCTACAGCGACCTCTCGTTCGTGCCTGGGGCCAAGAGCAAGAGCGTGCGGCTCCACGGCGGCTGCAACGCGCACTTCCTCGTCACGAACGGCCTGGTCGAGATCACGTGATCGGCGAGATCGACATCGGGCACGGCGTGGCGATCGCGTCGATGGAGGACGGCACCGGGATCTACTGGAGGCACCGGGGATGCCGGTCGTGGTTCTGGCTTTGTTTCAAGCCAGATCCTCGGCACGTTGACGATCGGCGGATCGCTCGCGTGTCCGAGGGGATGCCCGATTCACGGCGAGATCAAGAAAGGGCGCTGGGAGCCGTGCTGACGATCCCGGCACCCGTGCTACCTCGTAATCATGGCCGATGGACAAGAGCTTGCAGACGTCGAACCCGAAGTGGCGGCTGCGGCTCCGCTGCCAATGGTCATCGTGGCCCCGTCGAACCGCGAGCTTCCGCCCGAGGTCGCCGACGAGATCGGTCGGTTCTCCGATCCCCGATGTGACCGGTGCGATAGCCGACTCGCCGGTGAGGCGATCGCGCGTGGGCGATGCGATCGGTGTTACGAGGACGAGTCGACAGAGCGCGCGATCTCCGACGTGAATGGTCGCTACCGCGAGGACCTCATGAAAACGGCGGTGGCGTTTCAGAGCGCCGTGTCGCGGCTGATTTACGGCGCGCAGGTGTGGCGCGATCGCCTCGCCATGGCGCAGCGCCAGTTTGACGGGCCGCCGCTCATCGGCAACGAGATCAGGCCGGGCATGCGGTACCTGCCGCTGTACCCGGTCTACGACACGGCCGCGAGGGAGATCATCGGCTGGCAGATCCTCGAGCCCGCTCTCGGCGGCAACGGTCGCCTCTACCGAACGCCGGAGGCAGCCAGAGACTCGGCGCCAGCACGTACCCGTCCCAAGATCCGCGTACTGGAGATCGACATCGCCGATCAGCGCGATGTGGACCTTTCGCCCGCGCAGCTCCACGAGCACGCGGAACGGATGGTGTTCCGTTGGACGGAAGAGGAGATCGCCACCCGGCCGGGCGCGCGCACCGAAGAGCAGTCGGCGGAGCGCGGCCGAGACTTCATGCCGCCCGCGCTCCGAGCGATGGCTCTGTCAGCGCAGCGGACCACCGAGCAGACCAACACGCCGCACTGTCTGCAATGCGCGAAGAATCTGAGAGAGATCGGATTGCCGTTCTGCGTGCCGTGCGCGGCGGACGTCCTCGACAAGCTCGGCCGCGCGGTATCCGCGACCGCGAGCGTGATGGGGCAGATGGAGGCGACCGACCGCACGATCGGCGTGGTGGGCCGACGCGAGAACATCCCCGACGGCCCGGACGTTGCCGCGGAGATCGAGTTCGTCACGGAAGAGGAATACGCAGCGGTGCTTGGTGAATCGCTCGAGATCACAGATCTCGGCACCGAGACCGATCCAGGGCTCTGATACCATTGGTCCATGGCAGGCATCGATCCACTCATCGTCGACGTGTACGCAGGCGATCCCATCACTGGGTCCTGGCAAAAACTCGCCGACGCCGGGGAGCCGTGGGATGGAGCCATCCTGCACTGCACGCAAGGGCGCGTGACGAACGACGAGGGGTGGTTTCTCTCCAACTGGCGCGCGCTGCACGCGGTGAAGCGCGCCAACTGGTTCGGCGGCGCGTACGACTACTGGATCGCGAGCGACAACGACGTCGCGCAGGCCGAGCGCTTTCTCACGCTGATCGATGCTGCCGGTGGATGGCACGAGAATTCTCTCTGGCCGGTGATCGACGTCGAGCACGGCGGCAACGACGGGGTCACCAAGCAACGTGTCGTCGACGGGGTGAGTACGTGGAGCGCGTGGATTCTCGCGCACACGGGGCGGCGACCGATGCTCTACGGAGGGAGCTTGCTTAGCGACCTCGGAATCACGGACCACCTCGGGTGCGGTCTGTTGTGGGTCGCGCGGTGGGCCGCGACGCTTCCACCGTCGACGTACGAGAGCATCGGGTGGTCTCGTGATCGTTTGTGGGGCTGGCAGTACGTTGGCAGCCCGAGCGGCGGATCGCCCGTGCCGGCCGGCTATCCATCGACGACGCCGATCGGCCAGCTCGACACGACCGCGATGGTGATCGACGACGCAGCGGGACCGACGGCGCCGCTCGCGTGGGTCAAGTCACGCCTCGGATCGCTCCTCGACTAGTGGAGTTGGAATCCGGTTCACACCCAAATGATCGTCCTCACCTACAAATACCTTGTCAAAGGCAAGCGCGCGAAGCGTCAGCTTCGTCGTGCCTCCTGGGCCGTGAATCAGGTGTGGAATTTCTGCGGGCAGACGCAGCGATCAGTTCAGCGCGCCTGGAAGGACGGCCTTTCCCCGAGGTGGCCGTCGCGCTTTGATCTTGCTCATCTGGCTGCCGGCACGTCCAAGGATCTTGGTATTCACGGGCAGACGATCCAATGCGTCGCAGCCCAGTTCGCGAAGAGCCGCGATCAGCATCGGAAGTGTCCGCGTTTTCGACATAGTGGCGGTCCAAAGCGCTCCCTCGGCTGGGTTCCATTTCAAGCGCAGAGCCGTCAGATCGAGGGCAATGCGATCACCTACCTTGGAACCACCTATCGTTTCTTCGCCAGTCGACCGCTCCCATTGATCGTGAAGGGCGGCGCGTTCGTCGAGGACGCTCGTGGGCGATGGTGGGTTTGCTTCCATGTCGGGGTTGCCAACGATCTTCCAGCTGCGCCTGACGTCGCCGTCGGGATCGATCTTGGGCTAAAGACCCTCGCAACCCTCTCGACCGGAGAGAAATACGAGGCGCCTCGACACTATCGAGTCTGGGAGGACAGGCTCGCGGTGGCTCAACGAGCCAACGACAAAGACCGTGCACGCGCGATCAACGCAAAAATCAAGAACTGTCGCCACGACGCCACGCACAAATGGACGACGGAGGTCGCCCGTAATTTTAGAATGATCTACGTCGGCGACGTCAGCAGCTCACGGCTCGTGAAAACGAGGATGGCGAAGTCCATCTACGACGCGGGCTGGTCCGGTTCCAAGCACGCCCTCCGCTACAAAGCCAGCAGGCACGGAGGAACGTGCGTGGAACAGGATGAAAGACTTTCGACCCAGATCTGTTCGTCTTGCGGAATGCTCTGCGAGACGAGGCCGCGAGGTATCGCAGATCTTGGAATGAGGGAGTGGGTATGCTCGAACTGCGGAACGCATCACGATCGTGATGTCAATGCGGCGAAGAACATTCTCGCTTTCGGGCTGAGTGCTCAGCCTCCTGTTGAGGAAAGCCGGGTTGCCCATGGGCGTTAACCGGATAGGCACGACCAAGACCACCAAGACGAACGCGCAGCTCGCCGCCGAGATCGCAGCGGCACTCGCGACGCCGCGGCTCGGCAAAGATCTGCGGGCGTTATCGGAGAGCGTCAAGCGCGTCGGCAGCGCCCGGCAGAAGAGGCTCCACCAGGCGCTGCTCAAGCACCCGGCGATAGTCGTCACCGACAGCACCGGCCGGAAGACGCTGCTCCTCCAGAGCGGCGAGATGTCGAATCCGTCCGAGGGCGCACATCGTGTGACAATGTTCTGGACCGACGGACCCTCGGGCCACATCACGCGCAAGTCGATCACAAGGCTCGCGCAAGACCTCTCGCGAGATCTCTCACCGGTCAAGATCGAGCCCGCGTCCGACGACGACGTGATGGCGTGGATGGACACCCCGAAGTACCGCGAAGGCTCCGCGCGCGTGCTCGAGATGCAGCGCCGCAATCAGAGATAGGGCGTTGCATTCGTGGCCGCGGCGATCGTATAAGCGCCGGTCATGGGCAAGCCCGACGTTCATTACTGCGATTTTTCCGGCAACCTCGACGAGACCGCGTGCGGCCTTCCGCTCACCGACGATCTCGAGTCCGCAATCGACGGTGACGAGCACGGCCTGGTTACAATCCTCGAGACGAGCACGACGTGCGGCGGGTGTCGCGTCGTGATCGACGGCGAACGGCCGGCCGCGAACCGCGCCCGCGCGGACCGCCCGGCGCCGGCTGTCACTGCCGCTCTCTAAATCGCGCGAGACCGCGCGGCGCGATAGAGTCAGTGCGATGATCATCATCGACGGGCGAGCGCTCGACATCGACAGGATCGCACCCAAGCTCCACCAAGGCGGCGCCGTCGACCCGACCTACCACTACGCGTGGTTCGACATGATCGTGCTCTGCGCGACGGAGTACCAGCCCGAACTACCGCACTTCCGTGGCGAGATCTTGCGGCCCGCGTTCCACGACACGGACACGCCGACGCGGCTCGAGCTGGCGCGCGCCGCGGCGGCGGCGAATCTCGTCGCGAACGCCACCCGCCGCGGCCAGCGCGTTCTCGTGAGCTGTTTCATGGGCTGGAACCGCTCCGGCCTCCGGCCTGGTGACCGGGCTCGCGCTCGGCCGCTCGATGCCCGGCGCGCACGCGATCTACCTCATCCGGCGAGCTCGCGGAGATCGGGCGCTTGGGAACGAGACCTTCGCGCGGATCGTCCGGTCCGCACCGATGCAGTACCTCATGGTGTGACATCGCGGCATGGGCCGGACGCCGGCCGTAAAAACGCCCTCGACGACACCGACATAGGACGGATAGGGAAGCTCGAACGATCCGCGCGGACCGACTCGGACCGTATAGCTCGCCGACGACACACCGGCCGCTAGCTTCAGGTAGAGAAACCGGTTCGCCGAGTCGTTAAAGAACACCGCGCCGATTCGCACGAGGTTCGCAATCAGGTACGTCGACGCGATCGCCGACGCCGGCACCGACGTGACCGTGCCGAGCGTCGGCTTGGCCTCCGAGAACGTGCCGATTACCGGGATCGGCGACTGATCGCTCGCGAGCACGACCGGCAAGCTGGCAGCCATCGGCTTCTGTCCGATGATCTCGTTGCCGGCTCCGTCGGTCAGCGTAACGGCTTCCGACTCGACGATGTTAGCGGCGCCGTCGACAGACTCGTAGGTCTTTAGCTTCTTACCGGCGGTGACCGGGACGTTGACCTGTACGAACGATTCGACCACGGAATCGAAGCCTACATCAGAATGGGCGCTCTCCCTCAGCCGAGAGATCGTCGTCGGGACGCCGGAGCGGAGCGTTTTCGGTCCGCGTTGACTTCGGCGTGGCGATGGGGAACCCTCCTGGGATGGCAACCGGCAACGGCATCAACGGCACCAAGGTCCTCCGCTCGTCCGCATCCGCTCGAAACGTGTCGCCCGAGGTGACCAACACCGGGATCCACACCAAGCTCAGCGGGCCGCACCGGCCGATATTCGTGCAGGTCGGCTCGGGCGTGCGGCCATCGCACAACGCCAACGCGACGAACGAGCGAAAGGTCGCGCTCGGCAAGCCCAAGGCGCCAGCGGTCCGGTTTCTCACCGGCAACGTCCCGCAGCTCAACGCCGACCAGCTCATGCTGTGCCGCTTCATCCTTTCCGCCGAGCTCGAACGGGTGGCGAAGTCGACCGATACGACCGTCAACCCGTTGCTCGAGGAGACGATCACGGCGATCGACCTCGCGCTCGAGGCTCAGACCATCGTCCCGGCGTCGCCCCAAGACCGACAGCCGGTATCGCGGCGTCCGAACCGGGTCAACGTCGGCAGCGGCGGCGGACAGATGAGCGGGCTCTCGCCTCGTCGCGTCCAACGCGCGGCACCGCCGGCGGTCGAGCCCGAGCCCGAGCCCGAGAGCGTCGACGCGGAGGGCTAGCTCAGGCCTTAGTTACGACTCTGTTCCTGCCGCAAAAGGTAGGCGTTTGGGAATGACAGTTCGGACACAGCAGACACAAGTTGTCCAAACGGTTATCGCTGTGCTGACCGTTAACATGTTCCAGCTGCAGAACTAAGGGCCTCCCGTTCCATGACGATAGAATCCCGCAAGAACGACATCGATCTTCTAGAAGCCCTGCGTGCAGCAACCGCCGCTTCAGCCGCTGCCCGGTAAAACGCAGCCGGCAGTCGGCAACAAGATACAACTCCAACGGGATGGTTACAGCGCTGTTAGCTTCCCTGGTTGCTTCGCGCTTGCCGTTCGGGAGAATGAGACCGTGGTCCTTCGCTCCCTGTTTGAGAGTCGTGAAGTTGCTACCCCTCGGAAATAACCTGGCCTTAGCGATGATTTCAGACATCGAACCGCAGCTTGATATTGCGGACTCAAGAAAACCCTTATCGCGAAGAAGTGAACGCATTGGGGACCACCGCGGCAAGTTCGTCGCTCATGCAAGGAGCAGCCTACGAGAGCCGTGTGACACTTGGTTCGAAGTCCGAGCTCCTCGCGAACCGCGAACCGCGCGGCGGTCACCGCCTCGGAGTGCTTGGTCGATCCCAGTCGTCGAGCGCGATCATCTTGTGAAACGTGCACGGCGGGAACGGGCACACGTCGGATGGCGTGACGACGCCGCCTGCCGTCACCACGTGGTTGCTGCCGAGGAGCGCAACCCTGCCGCAGCCCGGACAGCACAGCTCGGCCCAGTACGTGTTCGGTCGACCTTTGCGCGCGAGGTACTCGACCCAGTAGTCGAAGATGCGCCGGTACGTTCCGCGCTCGACCGGCTGATCATTGTCATCGGTAATGCGGCGGAAGTGGACGGCGCTCATCTGTCAACTAGCACGGGCCAGTTCGCCGCCGCTCACTGCAACAGGTACGTACCGAAGGGCTGCCAGAAGCCACCAGTGGCGTTCCACACGAGCGTCGCGCCTCCCCCGGCCGAGGGGAACACGAGCGCCGTCGTCCCGGCCCCCGGATCATACGAAGCGACGAGATGGTAGAAGTCCAGATCGACGACTCCTCCAAACTCGAACACCACTGTTTTCTGAAAGCCATCGATGGTCCCGTCGGGCAGGTTGATCGTGAGGAATGCTGGTAGTCCACCGACTTGAGCCGCCACGAACGAGAGACCAACGTCCGGATCGAGCGTTGCGGAACCGCCGGCGGTCGTGACGCGCTCGAGCGTCGGTGTGGTCGAACCGACCGCGTGCAATGGGTATTGCTGCGTTCCGTTGCCCTGGATCGTGACACCGTCCGTTGCGACGGGGGCATCTTGGCTAACGGGGGCACCACCGGCGCGACGAGTGACATCGGTCATGAGGCAACGGTAACACCCGATGGCTCGCCGCGCGAAATTTGCGACTCCTGTTACGTGCTCGAGAGGTAGACACCGGCGACCTGCCAGAAGCCTTCCTCGGCGTTCCACACGAGCACGGCGCCGCCGCCACCCGATGGGAAGTTCAGCGAGCCTGGGACTGGTACCTCATCGAAGGTCGCGAACAGGCGATAGAAGTCCACCTTGATCTCTTTGCTGGCCACGAACACGACGAACTTTTGGAACGCGTCCACGGTGCCGTCGGGCAGGTTGATCGACAGGAATGTGGAGGCGGCGATCTGCGAGGAGACGAACGACACGCCGACGTTGGGATCGAGCGTGACCACACCGTTGGCGGTCGTGACGCGTTCGAACGTTGGGGCACTCGTGGGTGCGCTCGGCGAGCTGGGTGCCGCTGCCGGTGGCGCCTGTGGCCTTGGGCGCGGTCCCTTTCGCACCTCATCCTTGCCCGAGCGCGCGGGCCCGCGTGCGGAGCGGCGTGACACCTCGGACATGCGAAGACGGTAACACGACGGGATCGGTCCGCGGATTTGATAGGGTGGCAGGCGGTGAGCAGAGAGCCGATCATCAAGATGGCGGCCACGTCGTTGGTTTTGGTGGCGCGCACTGATTCGATCGCCGCCCAGCGAGTGGCCGTGAAACCGATCATGTTCTGCCTGCGCTGTGGCTTCAGGCAGCACCGCTGGGATTCGGTGCAAGCGAAAGCGCATCGCCGTCGCTGTGACTACACGATGACGATCCGCTACGTGATGCCGGACGGCACGGTGACCGCGTGAGACCGAGCGACGTCCGCAAAATCCTGCCCTGGTCGGTCACCGATCTCTCGCTCCGGCCGTTTCCGGGGATGTGGAGCTTCAACCCATCGATCCATTTCGACGGCACGACGTGGCGCTGCTCACTCCGGTGCGCCGACTACGCGATGCCGAACGGAGTGACGGTCCGTGGCGGTCTGGCCTCGTCGGCGTACGTGCGCAACCGCAACGTGATGGTCGAGCTCGACCCGCGTACATGGAGACCGACCGCGACGATCGAGATGGTCGAGGCCGATAATCACCCGCGAATTACCGGCTGCACCTACCTCGGCTACGCTGACCTACGCCTGTTCCAAACGGCGCGGCACGGCCTGCAAGCGATCGCCGCGTCCATGCAGCTCGCGAAGATCAGCGCCGCCGGCGCACCGACGCGCAAGAAGGCGCACCGGCGCACGGGCGGATCGCACCCGGCCGAGCAGACGATCCTGACGCTCGACAGCGAGTACCGCATCATCGAAGCACGGCCGATCCGGGGCGGGTGGAGCGGCCGGCCGCAGAAAAACTGGTCACCGTTCGATCGCGCCGACGTCCCGAGGTTTCTCTACTCGATCGATCGCGGGCTCATGTTCTCCGACGATGGCCCACTCACACCGAGCGGCGCGATGGTTAGTTCGTTCGACGGCGGCTTCGCGCGCGCCGCGGCCCGCACCGGTGCGAGTGGGACCGGCGGCTATCACGAGCTCCGCGGCGGAACGCAGCTCGTGTACATCGGCGACCAGCTACGCGCGCTCGTCGGCGACGTGGCCGGCGGAGCATGGCTCTCGCTCGCGCACGACATGCGATACGTACAGGGCCGAAAATTCTACTGGCACCTGTTCTACGCGGTCGACTCCACCGGCCGCATGCTTGCGCAGAGCGAGCCGTTCAAGCTCGCCGAGAACGGGATCGAGTTCGCCGCCGGGCTCGCGTGGGGCGACGGCGAGCGCGTGATGATCTCGTTCGGCGTCGATGACATGGAGTGCAGGCTCGGCGAGACGTCGCTCGCGGCGATCCTCGAGCTGCTCGCGCCCGTCGATCCCGAGGTGCGTGCGAGCGATTCGGTACGCGGATCATTGAGGTAGATCTCGATCGCGAGCAGCTCTAGGACTTGGGTCGGCGACACGAGCACGCGGTCTACCACAACCCGGTGCGGCGCCGCCGGCCGCCGGCCGGTTCGATCCATGCCTATCCCTATCCGGTTGACACCCCGACGGCGGGACGGGCACTTAGCCGACGTCGATTTATCGTATACGGGTATTGACGACGGCGAATAAAGGTATACAGTAATCACATGCAGAACTACCAAATCAGCCCGGATGCGACTCTCAAGTTGGGGCGTGACACCCCCCTGTCGGACGGCACCTACTTTGCGATTGCCGTCTGGACGCCAGGAGCGCGTGATTATTTGGACATTCCCGGCTTGTATTCCAGCGAGAGCGCTGCCCGCTCTGCACGCGACAAGATGCAGTACGGAGGCACGGGCACGCGCACGATCCGGTACACAGTCCACAAGGGCGCCGTAACGACGCGCCGAGGGTTGACCTAGCGTGGCTCCCCGTAAGCGCGGACCGGGGCGCCCTAAGCTTGGCGCCGACGCACGCTCCGTCGTCGTGCCCGTACGGATCACCCGCGCGCAGTACAAGGCAATCGAGTCGTACGTTGCGAAAGAGAACGCCGAGATCAAGGCGGACCCGTCGGCGGACACGAACGATCGCAAGCCCGCCACCGTGTCGAGTTGGGTCCGCGATGTCATCGCCGACTCGATCCTGTGAGGGGTGTTAACCGGATAAGCATCGTTCGATCTGTAAGGTCGCCCCGAGGAGATCGCCATTCCCGACGTGTCACACGGATCGCGTAGAGTCCTCGGCATGGACACCGAATTGGCGACAGCGGAGCAGGTCGAGCCACCGCGGGTGGTCGAGAAGCCGACCCACTACAAGGTCATCTGCATCTCGATGTACAACCGCGACATCGAGGACCTGGACGCGAAGGTCTCCGAGCTCAAGCGCCGCGGTTGGACAAAGGCGAACAAGTCGCAGTTGATCCGGATCGCGCTCGCGCAGCTCGACGTCGACAAGCTGCCAACGCCTTGCCAGTAGCTATGGATTCCGTAGTGGCGTCGACGGGATCCACAACCGGAACACCACGCGTCCGTCGCTCACCACATCGATGCCGCCGCGTCGGCGCGCGAGCTTCATCGCGAGATCTGGATCGAACTGCAACACCGCGATCGTGATTGCCGTGATTGCCGTGATCTTCACGCGGACACCGGTGACGAGATACTGCTCACGATTCGCATCGGCAGCGTGAGGGTCTCGACGTGGTCGATCCACCCTCCACCGGTGTCGACCACGAACAGCTTGCTCGAAGTGAACACGAGCGTGTCGGCGTCGCACGATTGGACGATTCCCTGGAGCTTGCCGATCGTCTTGCCGGCCACGACCAGCCCGCGCCGAAATGCTGACCAGATCGCCGGCAGTAGGGGATCGACGAGATTCCCGGGCGACGGCGCGCAGAAGTCCGGGACGCCGGAGTCGATCTCGGCCTGAAGGATCCATCGCAGCATCACGACGTCGGACATGATCAGGATCCGATCTTCACGAGCGCACGGTTTGCCGTGCGAAACGCCATCGACGAATCGTACGGCTGCGGCCGGGCGCCCGGTTGCAACGGCCGGGGTGGTGGACTCGGACGAACGGCCTTGGCGTTATCCTCGAGCACGCGATCGCGTGCGACCAGGAGGTCATCCAGCTCGGGTATCGTGAGTCGGAGTTTCACGTCGGGCGAGTCATGGTGGTGGATCGTAACGCCGCTCTCGAAGCGCTCGATCGTGATGCTGCCGACCACGACCGCGCCCTTGGGCGGCTTCGCCGGCCGGACTGGACGCGGTCCAAGCGTGACGCCGCGCTGGAGGGACTGATCTCGCGGGACGTTCGCGAGGATGGAGATCGGCTTCCTGGTCGAAAGCGAATGCTTGACGATCGTCATTGGCAACTATCGTAGTATGCCTCGCAGATGGCCGAGATTCAGCCCCAGAACCACCCCGTCAAGAAAGCACAGACGCCAGTCAACGTTCGGCAGGTGCTGCCGTGGGATGTCACCGATCTCTCGCTCCGGCCGTTTCCGGGGATGTGGAGCTTCAACCCATCGATCCATTTCGATGGGACGACCTGGCGCTGTTCGCTCCGCTGCGCCGATTACGCGATGCCGAACGGGGACGTGATCCGCGGAAATCGCTCGTCGCCGACGCAGACGCTCACGCGCAACGTGATGGTCGAGCTCGATCCGGACACGTGGCAACATTCCGCGATCTACGAGATCCAGGAGCACGACAATCATCCTCGGGTCGCCAACTGCCCGAATGTCGGGTTCGAAGATCTGCGGCTGTTCCTGACCGACACGTTCGGCCTGCAAGCGATCGCGGCGTCGCTGCACCTCGATGCCGGATACGAGTCGCGCGCACGCAGGTCGTCGATCGACCGCAGCATCCGTCGCCCGCCTCGCAAGAACGAGGGAGAGAACCATCCAGCAGAGCAGGTGATCCTCTCGTTCGACGACGAGTACAACGTCACCGACGTGTTCCCGATCCGCGGCAACTGGAACGCGAAGCCGCAGAAGAACTGGTCGCCATTCGATGGTGCGCACGAGCCGCGGTTCCTCTACTCGATCGAGCGAGGGATCGTCTTCTCGCACGAAGGGCCGCTCTCGCCGCTCGGGCCTCAGTTCGGCCCGCCCGAGAGGCCGCAGCAAGCCAACGGTCGACGGCCCGGCGCGTCGATCGACCACATGACCATCATGCGCGGCAAGACGACACGGATGGACGCGGGCCGGGCGGCCCCGCTGCGCTTCGAAGGCATCCGGGGCGGCACGCAGCTCGTCCACATCCGCGACGCTCTCGAGTCTCTGGTGGGCCCCGTCGAGCAAGGCGCGTGGCTCGGCATCGGTCATGAGATGCGTTTCCAGAAGTCGAAGAAATACTACTGGCACGTGTTCTACGTCGTCGACTCCGCCGGCAAGGTCCTCGTGCGGAGCCAGCCGGTCAAGTTTGCCGAGAATGGGATCGAATTCGCGGCCGGACTCGCGATCGACGGTGATCGCGCGATCATCTCGTTCGGCGTCGACGATGCCGAGTGCAAGATCGCCGAGACCTCGTTGTCGGCCATCTTGGCGCTACTCGAACAGGGCGAGGGCGATCTCATCGCGACCGAGGCTTATCCGCCGCAGAACGTGATGCTGTCGAAAATGCGGCCGTCCGCGATCATGCGGCCGACCGCAACACGCAACGGGGCGACGTGGATCGACCAAAGCGAAGGCGATGCGTCCGCAGATGCCACGCTGAGTGCCCAAGCGTCGGAATCGACCGACAACGATCCCTGATCGCCGTCAAGAATTCGCGGTCGGCCTGGAGATCGTCTAGGCTCCACCAACAACCTTTCTAGGGGATTTTCCATGGCCGACATGTCAGTCACTTCGCAGTCGCCCGCCTCGCCGGGGCTCGGATTCAACAAGTTCCGCATGGGCGTCGGAGATCCCGACATCAGCATCGACATCGGCCAGGTCGTGGTCGGCGGCGGCGGCGAGTTCGGTGGCGCGATCTACGCTGGTGCGGCGGCGGCGCAAGGCGGCAATGTGTCGGGCATCGCGACCTCCGCATCGGAGCGCGGTGGATTCCGTGGCGGTCACGTCGACGTCCAGTTCGTCGGGCTGCTCGACCTGCCGACCGCGGTGTGGGACGCGCGGCACGGGTTCTCGGGCGGCCTCACGCCGGACGCGGTCTACTACCTGTCGGAAACGCCCGGTCGGATCACCGCAACCGCACCGGTGACCCTCGGCTCGTTCGTGACCCCGATCGGCTTCGCCCTGAACGCGACGACGCTGCAGCTCCAACCCGGAGTGGCGTTCCTGCTCGAGTCGCCGTAGTTCGTTGGCGGTTCGCCGCGGGTTCCGATTCAAAAATTGGCAAGGCCACCGCCGCACCGATGCGATCGCTTCGGTGCGGCGTTCTTTTTTCGCGGGATGATCACGCCGGGCGCGCGTGATAGGGTCGGCCGATGAACGCCGTCGGTCGCTCAAGAGTCGGTGCGAATCGGCCCGGTCCTAGAAACTTCGCGCGCCTCGAGAAGGCGTACAAGATCCGGAACGAAATCCGGGCGGAGCCGTTGGTACTCGATGGCTTGCTGCCGGATGGGTGCCCCGAGCTCGCCGAGCTGATCTTGTCGATCGGTGGCCCTTCCGCCGGATCAACGAACGTTGGCGGATGGAAGTCCGACGACAGACTCTTCGAATACGACTCTCCGGCCATCATCGCGCTCGACCAGGCGGTCACCGAAATGCTCGGCGCCCCTTCGGTCGCGTGGGCGATGGTCAACCACAACGGTTCGCTTCACCGCCGACACCAGCATGGAGGCGCGATCGTGTCGTGGGTCTACTACGTGGAGGCCGGCGATCCGCTGGCTCCGACGATCTTCGAGTGCGCCGACGGTTCCGAGGTCGACATCGAGCCCCAGCCCGGCCGCATCGCGGTGTTCCCAGGCCAGATGTGGCACCGGATGCCGGCGTACCCGGGGCAGGCGCCACGGATCACAATCGCCGGTGACGTCAGGCGGTAGGCGATGCGCGACAACGGCACGCCCACGACGATCACGACCGCGGCCGGCACCCCGGTCTACATCGCGGACAAGCCGTGCACGTGCTGCGGATGCTTCGAGGCGTTCGTGTTCGAGTGCAACTGCGGAGCGGTCCACTCCGATGTCTGTTACCACTGTGGTCGCTTCGTCGACATGCAGCACAAGACGATCGAAGATCTCAACGCCGAGTGGGCGGCGGAGTTTCAGGGACAGGAACGCGCCGATCCATCCGATGTCAGGTGCACCGCCGGGCAGGCCGAGCACCGCCACGAGACGTTCCCATGACCTCAAGCGTCCGCACGTTCACACGAACGAGACGCTCCGCGGCCGGCGACGAGGTGGTGACCGAGACGGCGCCTATCTGGCGCGAGCGCGTCCACCTCAAGCTCGCTGCGCTGGCCTACGACGGCTCGCGCGTCGGGGCCGACTCCGGGCCCGGATTCGCCTGGGACGCGCTGGTGCTGGGCTGCGTGGCCGCTCACCGGTACGCGCACGCGCTCCGGGGAACCGAGAATCCCGGGCCGCTCCTGGACCGCACGCTGTCCTACGACAACGCCGAGACCCCGACGACCCGAACTCGGGCGTACGAGTCGACCTCGCAGGCGCGGCTCGATCGCCACGTCGAGGGGGCGCGTAAGAAGTTCCAGTTCACGATGATCGCGTACGCGCAGTCGCGGCACGGCGCCGACATGTGCCAGGGGTTTTCCGGCGAGGCGCTTCGCGTGCTCTGCCAGGTGGCGATCGATTACATCGAGGCCACCGAGCTGACCGATCCGTCGCACCTGCTCGACGACGCAAAGACGTCGAGGTGACGAGCCAGAAGACGATCGCGGTCCGGTTGAGGCGTCGATGGAACGCCGCCGATGCGGCGGTCCTTGCCGACTGGTGCGACCAGCACGGGCTGATCGGCACGGCGAAGGTCCTACGGCGTGGAGCCAGCGTTCGAACGCTGGTCCTGGTGACGGAGCTGTGCCGCGCGTTCGGCGCCCGCGAGCGCGATCGGGCCGCGAGCGCTTACTGGGCCGGCTGGCGGCCTCCAGAACAGGCGTAACCAGCTCAAGATCGAGTAGGCTCGGATCGATGGCGAAGACCAAGCGGCCAAGCCTCAAGGCCAACGACCTTGTCACCCTCCGGTTCTCGAGCATCCCCGCGTCCGGCGGCAAGCCCTTCCTTGGTAAGGCGGACACGGTGCTGCGCGTGCAGAGCGTCACGGGCACCGGAACGATGCGCAACCCATGGCAGGCGATCGTCACCGACGACGCAGGCCACACGTGGACCCTGCCGCCCGGCGACTTTATGCTCGCGGATGCTTCATCGCCGCCGGGGCACCACGTGACGAAGGGCTCCACGCAGATTCAACGCGAGATCAACGAGGAGCTCGCCGCAGCCACCGTCGCGAAGGCGCGCGCGAAGGCAGCGCAATCGAACCGTCGGCAATCGATCTGGCTAACGAGGGAGGGCGAATACCGAGTGCGGCCGATGTTTGAAAAGGTCAGCCCGCTCTGGTCGCTGGTTCGGCACGTCCCATCCGACGACGAACTGAGAACGTAGCTCGACCGATGCCGGCGACCTCGAGCGACGTCGAGCGAATCATCCGCGAGCTGCTCGGAAAGCACTTCGCCGAGCACGCCCTGCCGATGCCGCGGATCGCGTTCCAAAACAGGATCGGCGCAAAGTCGCTTGCCACCTGCGCTTGGCGGCATGGCGCCGACAACACGACGGTCACGATCCAGCGCTCGATCCTCGGCGACGAGAAAACGCTGCGCCGCGTGCTCGCACACGAGCTGATCCACCACTGGCAGTTCCTGCGCACCGATCAGACGACCGCGACCGCGCTCGCGAAGGTCGGCATTCAGCCGAACGGACACGGCGCCGACTTCCTGGAGTACGCCGAGCGCATCAACGCGACCGAGGGCGCCGACTACGTGAGCAAGAGGTCGGATCAGAGCTACGACACCTCGGCTGCGCCGCCGTTCTACATCCTCGTGCAGCCGCACGGCAACGAGCGGTTCGGGTTCACGGTCGCGATCCGGCCGTCTGCCGCACAGAAGGCGGCGATCGCGGACAAGCGCACCAAGGACATGGCGCGGCTGTTCAAGATCACCGACGGCCGATTCTTGAACGGCGCGCCGATCAAGCGGCACGGCGGCTACTCGATCCCAAGAGATCCGGAGCACGTCGCGTTTCTCGCGAAGCTCTACGCGACGGGGACGGACGCCAAGCTGTGAGCGCACCGATCGGCGAGGCCGAAGGAACGCGCAGCTCCGCGCGCAGCACACGTGCATGCGCGAGATGTCGAGCATGAACTGTCGAGCGTGCAACGCGGGCGTCCCGTACCCGACCCAAAGCGTCGACGAAATGCTCGCTGAGACGGCCGCGCGCCGCTAATCTGTCGGCATGGCGGCCTCGATGCTCCGACCGAGCGTGTTCGTTCCGGCACCGCCGGAGGACAAGCGGATCCGTGGGCGCATCCGGCTGCCGGCGAACGGCCGCTGCCCGACGACGCAGCGCTACCACTGGGAGTGCCGCTGCAACAACCACCGTTGTGGGTACTGCGGACGGCGAACCGATCAGCAAGAACGCGGGTTGCACGGGTGCCAGTGGTGCCAGTGCCGCCGTAACCGGCGCGCCAACACGCGGATCGATCCCATGTCCACGTGGCTATGGGACGACCTCATCTAGCCCGGCAGTCGGCCGGCCTCGGGAATCACGATCGTCAGTCCGGATCGTTCTACGGCTCTACGGCTCTACGGCGCGCCCGACGGAACCAGGATGTTCCAGCCCGATCCCGAGACGTAGATGAGCTGCACGCTGCCTCCGCCGACGAATCCGCCGTCGCCGTTGATGCCGTATCCGTTGCCGTCCGCTGCACGGAACAAGATCCGCGTGCCGACAGTGCCGGCCGCATCGTTGTTGCCGAGCGTGATCAGGGAAGCGCCGAAGTTCTGGAACGTGATCACCGAGCCATCTGGCAGGTCGGCGGGCGGCGTGATGCCGTTGATCCGCAGAAACTCGTCGTCGCCGGTCACCCGCAAGATCGACTTGCCGGCCTCCATGACGAGCTGCTGGTCACCGGTGCCGGCATCGATCTCCTGCAGGATGACCACACCGACGCCCGGCAGACCGGTGGCGGCCAGCGGATGCGCCGGAGTGCCGTTGCCCTGGATCGAGACCCCATCGACGGATGACATATAGAGAACGTCGACCGGAGGTCCGCCCGCGAGAGACTTGATGTCGGCCATGGCATCGAGGATCTGCCAAACGAGCTACGCAGGCAACATCGTGACAGAAACGGTCGAAACGGCGGGGATTGGAACCGGGCGCCAAGCTGGTGTAGGTTGTAATCACCGTGCCCCGTACGACTTCACAGGGTCAGCCCCGCAAGCAGCGTCTCGATCGGAACACCAACGCCGCGCGCGTTGCACTGCGGTGGCTGCCTGCCGATCAGCGCGAGCTGTGCATCGGCCTCAACTTCGAGTACGAGGCGATCGAACGCTGGGAGCGCCTCGCGAGAAGCTGATGGCTCTCTCCAAGTTTCAAGCCGTCAAGATGGGTAGCGAGCACTTCACGCTCGTGCGCTCTGCTGCGGACTCCGCCGGTCGTCCGGCGTTGGCCCAGGACTTCCGGCGTCGCGCCGCCGTGCTGAGACAAGCCCTACAGATGCACGGCTGGCAACTCCTCCCGGATGGCATCAACGTCGAGCGGATCCGATGACGAACAGGTTCGCAGCTCTCGGTCAGCGACCCGCACTCCGACGCAAGGGCGCCGGCGACGTCACGCTCACGTGGCACTGGATCGGCGAAGAGGGCGACCCCTGGCCGGCCTGGCTGCGCACGACCTACAAGCGCTCGTGCGGCGTGTACGCGATCAAGGAGAACGGTCGCGTCGCATACGTCGGCTCGAGCCGGCAGCGCCTCTACGACACGATCACGCGCCATTTTCAGCAGTGGAAGCGGAGCAAACAGTGGTGGAAGGGCCTGCGCGGCGAAGGCCACGACCCGGGCCTGACCTATAAACGCGCCAAGTGCCAGATTGCTGTGATGACCTGCGCGTGTGGCGACGAACTTGTGCAGGAGGCGAAGCTGATCGAGCGCCTCCGGCCGCGGGATAACCTCGTGGCCAACCCCGATGGGTTGGACGAGGTCCCGTTCTGATGGCGGAGAAGCTCCAGCTCACTGATGCGGCGCTCGCCAAAGTGCGCGGTTCGAGCCCGTCACAGACCTGGGCATTCGTGTGCTCGTCGCGTCGCAAGAACGCGGTGGTCGTGGACGCGTTCGTCTCGTACGACAGCGCGAAGCGAGCTGCGAAAGCGATCAGCGGCGTGATGCGTGTCGGTGTTGTCGATGGCGGCGCCGCATCGATCCTCGAGAAGCCATCGAAGGCGAAGAGCAAGCCGGTCGCGCAGCTCAACCGCGAGATCGTTGAGGTCACCGAGTCGAAGCAGGAGCGCTTCAACACCGATCAGGAAGAAGACAACCGCCCGGGCTTCTACTACGTCACGGCGATCGACGGACCACGCAAGGCGCGCATCGCTGGCCCGTACAAGACGCACGGCACGGCGCTCGACAAGGTGCGCACGGTGAAGGATCGCGCCGAGGATGTCGACCCCCGGGCGCATTGGTGGGCGTGGGGCACCATGCGAAGCGAAACGGACCTCGGCCCCGGGTCGCTAGGAGTCGTCTGATGGCGCGTAGAAAGTTCGTTCGCGGGGTCGGATTCTCGACAAAGAAGACGGGCGACATCCGCCTGAGGATGGGTCGACGGATCATGAGCAAGTCGCCCGAAGATCTCGTCGCGGATGTCGTGCGCGACACGAAGTGCACGACATGCGGTCGCTCGCCGTCGTCGCCGTACCGCCGGAACGATGGCGGCAAGATCACCGAGGGGTGCATCGACGACGCACACACCGGTCATCTGTACGGATCGTCGCTCGAGTGGCACATGCGCCCGGCCGCGAAGAAGCTGCGCGCGGAGACGAAGGCGCGCCTCAAGGAGATCCTCAAGTCGGGTCGGAGACGGTAGTCATGGCGATGGAAGGACTGCTCAAGAACCGCAACGGCAAGCTCTACGTGCTCTACACGTCCGACGAGGATGACGAGCCGTTTCGACAGTTCATCTGGTGGCGCGTGCTCGAGTCGCGCGGCACCGGTTACGGTGAACGCCCGGAGGCCGGAGATATCGCGTCGTTCGGCGGCGGCGAGTGGAGGACGCGCAATCCATCCACGCATCGCGGCACCGGGACGGTGTCTACGGGGTCCGGCTCGACGCGGGCCGAGACCGTCGAGCGGGTCGGCATCCCTCCGCCGACTGCCGGCGGGAAAGAGCTACGCTGGCACCGCGGCGAGTGGCAGAAGCTACTCCGCACCGGATGGGTATCGGCCGGCGAGGGCGGTAAGAAGAAACCGACGGGCAAGGCGAAGCTCGACGGCGAGATCGCCGAGTCGCTCGCGAAACGAGGTGGATGATGGCGCGCACGTTCCGACAGGACCTCGAGAAGATGGTGTGGGCCGGCAAGCATCGCGACTACAAGAGCGTGATCGGCGGCAAGAAGTACGTGACTATCTATCGTCGCGGTGAAGGCACGACCCTCGAACCGCTCGCTGCGATCTCGGATGACGACCTCATCACGTTGCTGCCGGGAGCCGGTCTGCAGCGCGACTTCCAGACGAGAAAGCCGCGCTGATGGCGCGTCGATGGGTCCACAAGGACGTCGCGCGTCGCTACTTCGTGCCGGAGGCCGTCGTACGGCGTATCTACGCGGCTGTTCAGACCGCCAAGAAGCAGGGGCTACACGGCGGCCACTACGCGGACTGCGTCGAGCGTCACGTGGGCCGAAAGCTCGTGGGTAACGAGTTCTCGGTCAGTGCGGAGGCGAAAGAGCACCTCGGGTACTCGCCGCCGGGCGGCTACAGCGGAAGCCCAGAGCCGAAGGGCATCTGTAAGTCACCACCGCGGTGGTCGGCGGACCATCCGAAGGCTCGCACCGCATCCGAGATCGCATCGACCGCGAACGCCGTCATCAAGCTCGCGATCCAGAGCGAGAGCAACCGCCCATACGGTGGCCGGCTAGATCCGAAAGACCGCGATCTCGTCCTTCACGCCGCCGACGAGCTCGACGTTGCCGCAGATCTCTACGAAGAGGCCCGGGCGAAGGTTCGAGCTGGTACATTGCGCGAGCGCGCCGAGATCGCCCGACGCGGGAATTACATGATGCTGGCGCATTACGACTGAGGAGACCTGAGGAGACCTATGTGGAAGCCATTCGAGCGTTACGTCGGCGACTGGAATGTCGTCGTCAAGAAGGGGAAACCGCAATGAAGATGCTCAACCTGAAGACTGGCCAGAAGGCGAGCGCCCACCGACTTGGGACCACCAAGAAGGGTTTG
>Ga0184615_10000292_pt1 | contig 29799 bp, 35 predicted proteins | sample PLM4_65_coex_FD_133134 | JGI IMG/M metagenome (GOLD analysis project Ga0184615, IMG submission 133134) | Groundwater sediment microbial communities from an aquifer in East River, Colorado, USA - PLM4_65_coex | ecosystem: Environmental > Terrestrial > Soil > Riparian zone | place: USA: East...
CGCGGAGCGGGAAGGGGAGGTGGCCAAAGCCCTGGACTGGTACGAAGCGCTGGCAGCCCGGAGCGACGCCCCCACTCGGGACGAGATCGCGTGGACGATGGCCGACCTCGCCGAGCGTGGCGGCCTGTGGCCTCGCGCGGAACGCGCCCTCGTTCCCCTATCAGACCGATCCGATCTCGCCGTCCCGGTCGCGCTCCAAGCGGGTTTTCGCGCGGCCGATGCGATCGCCAGGCAAGGACGAACCGCCGAAGCGCGCCAACGCGCCGACGCCACGCTGGACCGCTATCGGGCCTGGCGAGCGCGGCGCGGCGCGGCGACCGAGTTGACCCGTGCTGACTCGCTGGCGGCCTCCGCCCTTTTGGATCTGGCGGATCGGCGCGGCGCGGCGTGCGCCGCGGTTCGGCTCGGCGATCCCCTCGAACAGACCTTGGCCGCGAAGGGGACTGCGTTGAACCTCGCGCTGGACACCTATGCGGAGGCAGCCGAGCTCAAGATCGCGGGGATCACCACCGCCGCCACGCACAAGATCGGGGCGCTTCTCGACGACTTTCTCACGGCACTACTGGAGTCGGAACGCCCACGCGAACTGACCCCCGAACAAGTGGACCAGTACAACATCCTGCTCGAAGAACAGGCGGCGCCCTTCGAGGAACGCGCGGTCTCGGCATACGAAACCAACGTGCGGCGCGCGCAGGAGTCGGGGGTGTTCGACGAGTGGGTGGCGAAGAGTTTCGAGCGTCTCGCCGTCGTCCGGCCCGCGCGGTACAAGCGCCCCGAACGCGCGGAGCTCGTGCAACGGAACTGGGAACGCCGATGAGGATCCGCCCCCAGCGCCGATTGAGAATGGCACTCGTGTCGGCCGCGATCGCGTGGACGATCGCCGGCTGCGCGGGAGCGCCCCCCGTCCCGATAACCGCCGAGCCCCCGCGTCCCGACCGCGCCGCCGCGCTGTTCGCCGAGGCCCTCTCCGCGCAGGACGCCGGAGACGACGCGCGAGCCGCCGCCTTGCTGAACGACGTGATCGCCCTCGCCCCGGAACGGGCGGCGCCGCATACCAATCTAGGCATTATCTACCGACACACCGGGCGGCTCGACGAGGCGATCCGCGAATACGAAACCGCGATTCGGATCAACCCCTCGGATGCCGAAGCGTATCACAACCTCGGGCTCGCCCATCGCCGTCGAGGAGCCTTCGCCGATGCGGAGCGGGCGTATCTTCGCGCGTTGGAGCTCCGCCCGAACCAAGTCGACACGCACTACAACCTGGGGATCCTCTACGACCTCTTCCTCAATAGGCCCCAGGACGCGCTGGTCCACTATCAGGCGATCCTCGACCTCGGAAGTCCAGACGTCGACATGATCACGGGGTGGATTCGCATGTTGGAACGACGGGCGACCCGCGGGGTGGCCATCCAGCCGATGGAGAGGTTACCATGACCACGCGCCGCGTAGGCCTGGTGGTCGCCATCGTATTGGCAGGGATCGTGCTGCTGGACGCCGCGTGGGCCGCGTCCCCCCGCTCGCCCGCCGCTCGGAATCCGGCGGCGGCGAAACCGGCGCCGCCGCCCTCAGGCCCCGACCGACCCGCCGCCAAACCCAAATCGAGGCGCGTCGTGATCTTCGGGACGACGATCGTGGGGGATGTCCTCAAGCCTCCGATCGACAAGACGGTGCCGTGGCAGAATCCTCCCGTGTTTCGGACCAACGCGGCGCCGCTCTCACACGACTTCACCCGCGAGTTGCTCACGCCGCTGGACCGCGACCAGATTCTGCGTGACGCAGGCGATCATTCGCATTAAAATACTTCCCAACCGGCGGAACCGGGTCATCTCACAAAGGAGCCTGGATGGAGATCGTTGAGTTTCTCGTAGCCAATTTCAGATCAGGGGGGATCTTCATGTACGGGATCCTCCTCGTGCTCGTCGTCGGCACCGCGATCGTGGTCGAACGCTCCTTGGCGCTGGTGATCCGCGGCCGCGTCAACGCCCGCGCCTTCTGGCGCGAAATCGAGGAGCTGATCGACCGCGACAAGCTAGCCGACGCCCTGCAGCGCACCACGACGGCCGATGCGCCGCTGGCCAGGGTGCTGGCCGCCGGCTTGGCCCGGGCCCAGCGGGGCGAGACCCGTGAGGCGATCGAGCGGGGAATGGAGGAGACGGTGCGGGAGGTGCTCCCGCAGCTCGAAAAGCGCATTCACTACCTGTACACGCTCTCCAACGTCGCGACCCTGATCGGGCTGCTCGGGACCGTCGTCGGCTTGATCACCGCGTTCACCGCGGTCTCCCTGGCCGACCCGGCCCAAAAGGCCGCGCTGCTGGCCAACGGCATCTCGCTCGCCCTAAACAACACCGCCTTCGGCCTAATGGTTGCGATCCTCCTCATGTTGACCTATTCCTTCATGCAATCCCGCGCCGCCCGCATCGGCGACGAGATCGACGAGTTCTCACTTCGGCTCGCAAACCGTCTCGCGGCGCGCTCGGACCGCCGCTGATGCTGGGGCGTCTCGCCCAGGGCCGCCGGCACCCGGTCGCCGACGAAGCGATCCACATCGTGGCGCTGTGGAATCTGATGATCATTTTGATCCCGTTCCTCCTGCTGTCAGCGGTGTTCTCCCAGACGTCGATTCTGAATCTCTACTTGCCACCTCCGCCCCCGCCGGGAGCCACCAAAACGCCGCCGGGCGCGTCGACCCCCAAGCCCGTCGTCTCGATCGTGCGGGACGGATATTTGGTGAGCGACGGTCCGACCGTGGTGGCCGCGATTCCGCTGGATGCCGAGGGCCGCTACCAGACCCGCAAGCTGACCGACCTGCTCCTCCAGGTCAAAACCAACATCCCCGACCGGCTCGATATCGTGATCTTGAGCGAGGCAACGATTCCGTACGAGACGATTGTGCACACGATGGATGCGAGCCGCGAAGCGGTCGTAGAACAGGAGGGGCGTCGAGAGGCGGTGCCGCTCTTTCCGAATATCTCGCTGGGGCAGATCGGCAGAGCCGCTCCGATCGATGTCGGGGATCGCGAATGAGCCGCCGCACACCCGGAGCGCGGCGCCACCTCGAACCGCCGCGGCTGAACCTGACCGCGATGGTCGATGTGTTCACGGTGTTATTGGTCTTTCTGCTGAAGAGCTACGCCGCCGAAGGCACGCTCACCGCCGCCGCCCAAAATCTGGAGCTGCCCTCGTCCACATCAAGCCTCACGCCGCAGGCGACGATCACGATCACCATCTCCGAAGACGCCCTCTTCGTCGAAGACGAACGGGTTGGGGGGCTCGTACAACTCACGGGAGACAACGGGCTCTACCTGCCGGCCCTGGGGCAGGCGCTGAAGGCCCGCGTGGAAAAGGCCCGTTTCATCGCGGGGAGCAACGCGACGGTCGCATTTCAGGGGAAGGTAACGATTCTGGGGGACAAGAAGACCCCGTTCGCGCTCCTCGAGAAAGTGATGTATACCGCGTCGGCGAGTGAGTTCGGCGACATCGCGCTGGCGGTCTACCAGCACAGTCGGGCAAGCTGATGGCCGCCGTCCATCCCCGCACGAGCCCGTTCGCATCCGACGACCGCGAGTTCCTGCTCATCCTGGCGGCGTGCAGCCTCGGCTACGCGCTCGTGGTCGCGGCGCTTTCCTTCGTCCCCACGCCGAGCCGTTCCACGACCGACGTCGCGAGTTTGCCTCCGCGTATCGCCAAGCTCGTCCTCCAGGCCCCGCCCCCGACCCCCGCCAAACGCGTCGTCCCGGCCCCCGAGGCCGCGTCGCCGAGCGAGGCCCCCGTCGCCCCCAAGCCGAAGGCCGGGACCAGCCCGAAAAAGGTGGCGCCCGCTCGGCCTCCGGCTCCGCCATCGGAGGCCGAGCGCCCCGTTGACACGGAGGCCGCCCTCGCCGAAGCCCGGCTGCGCCTGGAGGCCGAGGCCGCCGCCGCGCGAGAGCGTAACCGGGCGGTGGCCAAGCAAAGCGGATTGCTGAAGGCGCTCGCAGGGGGGACGGGCGGCGCGTCACCCGGAGGGAACCCGGCGGCCCTCGATCGGGTGCTCTCCGATATCTCGGTGCTGAGCAACCCCGCGCTGCCACCCACCGGCCAGGGAGGCGGTGGCCCTGGCCTTGGCGGGACCGGCCAGCACGGGCTGGGAGGAAGCGGGAGCGGCGGCGGGGGTGGCGTCAGCGTCGAGGACGTGATCGCGGGCTTAAAGGGCCAGGGAACCGGCGACGCCGTCGTGCTGGCCGGAAGGGGCTCGGCCCGGGTGGAGAGCGCGCTGGTCGTCAAGGGAGCCGGACCGACTCGCAGCGAAGAGTCGATCCTTCGCGTGCTCAAGGGCCTCAACGCCTGGCTGAAGTTTCAGTACCACAAGGCCCAGCGGGACCAACCGGCGCTCGGCAGCAGCATCACGATCGAATTTACCATCACACCGCAGGGCGATGTGACCGATTGCCGAGTGGCCTCGAGCGCCCTGAACGACCCGCCGCTCGAAAACACGATCCTCAAGCGGTTCTGCCTCCTCAAGTTTCCGCCGCTCGAAGAGGGCGCCGATGACGAGGTCACGGTGAAGTACCCGATCGACTTCGAAGGCTTTTCGTAGCGCGGCGCGTTAGCAGGGTGCTGAAACACTCGGTAAAGCCTGCAGGCTGCTCAAAAAGCTCCAGATGCAAGGCCGCAGGGAGGAAGAAACCGGAGCGTACTGGGTCGTACGTAAGGATTTCCGACGACCGAGAACGCAGCAGATGGACTTTTTCAGCAGCCTGCTAGAGGACGGGGAGCGCGCGGCGAGGGGACACGAGGGATGCCACCAGATCGTAGCCCAGCGCTTCGGTGATCTCCACCTCCACGAAGTCGCCGGGCCCGATACCCTCTTCGCTGAGGTAGACCACCCCGTCGATCTCGGGAGCTTGCGTCGCCATCCGCCCCTCGAGGGTAAACTCGTCTTCCTGGGCGCGGCCTTCGATCATGACCGTCCTCCGGCTGCCGACCAGCGCGTCGCCCTTTTCCTGAGCGATCTCGAACTGGAGATCGAGGATTCTCTGGCGCCGCTCGGCCTTGACCTCTGGATCAACCGGGTCACCCAACCCATGGGCGGGTGTGCCTTCCTCGGAGGAATACGTAAACACCGCGACCCGGTCAAACCGCTGCTCGGCAACGAACTCGACCAGCCGTTCGAATTCGCGCTCGGTTTCACCGGGAAATCCGACGATGAACGACGTTCGGACCGCCACGTCCGGAATCCGCTCGCGGAATCGGTCGAGCGTCAGCCGAATCTCGGCGCTGGTGCCGCCGCGGTTCATCCGGCGGAGGATGCCGTCATCAATGTGCTGAATGGGCATCTCAACGTACGGGCACAGCTTGGGCTCGTCGGCAAACAGGTCGATCAAGCCCGCGGGCAGCTTGTGGGGGTACAGGTACATGAGGCGGACCCATCGAAGATCGTCGACGGCGGTGAGCGCGCGAACGAGCTCAATGAGTTCGCCCCTGCGGCCGCGGTCGATCCCGAACGCGGGGAGATCCTGTGCAATCAGGTTGATTTCCCGCACGCCGTCGACCGCCAGCGCGGTCGCTTCGCGAACCACCGAATCGATCGTCCGACTGGCGAGATCGCCTCGGAAGCTCGGGATCGCGCAGAACGCGCACCGCTTGTCGCATCCCTCGGAGATCTTTACGTAGGCCCAGTGTCGGGGACCGAGGCGGCGGCGAGGCGTGCTGGCGTCGTAGAGAAACGTGGGATGCTCGAACCACTCTCGCCGCGCGTCGGGCGACGCCTGCGCCAGGCGAGCGGTAATGATCTCGGCGATCCGAGGAAAATCGCCCGTCCCGACGATCGCATCGAGCTCCGGGAGTTCGTTGAGCAGCTCGCCCTGATACCGCTGGGTCAAGCACCCCGTCGCGATGAGCGTCGTGCACCGCCCTCGGCGCTTCAGCGCGCCGAGCTCGATGATCGTATTGATCGACTCTGCCTTTGCGGTGTCGATGAACCCGCAGGTGTTGACGATGATCGCGTCGGCGGCTCGCTCGTCCTCGATCACGTCGAGACCCGCTTGGGCCAGTTGGCCGAGCATGACCTCGGAATCGACTTGATTCTTTGGGCAGCCGAGAGTCACCAGGGCGACCGTGGGCCGGCCTCTGGACCGCCGGCGGCGGGTGGTTGCGGGGGCTGTGGAGTTAATTTTCATAAAGGACTCCACTGTACCACAGGCCCAACACTTTTGGTTTCTTTTGAGTCAGTCGAGAGTGATGGCGGCCCGCTGGCCGACGAGAGGGTGGCGGATGCAAGGCGGCACAGGGCCGACAAAGTCGGCCCGTGTGAATATTAGACGGGCGCGAGTTACGCGCCCTTTGTTTGCGCCCGGAGCGTACTGGGTCGTACGTGAGGACGCAAACCGCAACGACAACGCCGCAGACGCCGCCCTATCGACGATCCAGCTGGCGGACCCGCGCCACGCCGCCCCGGTAGCCGATCCACACCGAACGGTCGGGGTCGATCGCCACGGCATAGACATCGCCCCCGGTGTATCGTTGCGAGGGGGGTACGGACGACCACACCCGGCCGTCATACGTGGAGAGGCCGTGGTTGGTCCCGAACCACAGCCGGCCGGTGGGATCCTGGGCGATCGCGTAGACGACGTTGCCGGCCAGCCCGTCCTTGGTCGTGAAGTTCGTCCAGGTGCGCCCGTCGAAGCGCGCAACCCCGCCGCCCCACGTGCCCACCCATTTGACCCCTTGGGGGTCGACCAGCAGGGAGAACACGTAGTTTTCGTTGTAGGTTTCTCGGCCTTCGGAATCGAGGGCGCTGAGGTCGTGGCGGTGCTGATTCCCCGCCGTCAGGGTCCCGAACCCCGTGTTGTCGCTGGCCTTGAGGCGCGTCGCGTTCGGTGCGCCCAGCCCGTCCGCGTGCGTCCAGCTCTTCCAGATGCGCCCGTCAAACCGGCTAATCCCGCCCTCAGTGCCGAACCACACCGAATCATCCCGGTCGACCGCCACCGCGTAGACCCAGCGGTTGATCAGCCCGTCCTCCACGCGGTACGTGGTGAACCCGCACGGCGCCGACGGCGCAGGATGCCAATCGTCTTTTCTACACGGGTCGCGAAGCAACCCGCACGGCGCCGACGGCGCAGAGTGGCGATCGCCATCTTCCTCGCGGGTGGCGGAGCAATTGCTGGGATTGAATCGGTTGACGCCGTTCCAGGTCCCGATCCACATCGTCCCGTCGCGCTGGTACGCCATGTGATACACCCACGGATCGGCCAAGCCGTCCCGGACGTGAAACGTCGTGACACGGTCGCCATCCACGCGCGCCAACCCCCCGCTGTTCGTGCCGAGCCAGGTCGTGCCGCGACGGTCGGTGGAGACCGCGAACACGTAGTCGACCATCAGCCCCTCGCGGGTGGTGTAGCTACGGACCAGCCTGCCGCTCGCCCGCTCGATGGTCAGCACCCCCTCGGAGGACGCAACCCAGAGAGAGGGCCCGTCGATCGAGAGCGCCCGGACGAAGGCGTTGGCCCCAGTCTCAAAACTTTCAACGACCGCAAAGGTTGGTGGGACCGACCGCGGGGTGCAGGCGATCACCGCTGCCGCGACACTCCAGACCGCGATGGATCGCGTCATCAACACGAACCGGAGTGTCGCACGATGCGCTGGTTTCATGACATCCTGTCAAATTTGGGAAACCGCGCGCCTGGCCGGAATCGAACCGGCGACCCACAGCTTAGAAGATCCATCCGTTTGTGGTATACCAGACCACACGACTCCACAGCGTACCACGGCAAAGCAAAGCGGTGCAAGGGGTGGCGTGGCCTGCCGTAGCCCCCCGTGGACTCGCGGAGTATGGGTGAACCGTGACCCAATTCGGACGAATCGTGAGTACAACCGTGACCAGAACCGGAACCTCAAAGGCGTGTTGTTCTGGGTTCAACGATATAGTACCGGAATCCAGGACGAGTTGATCCGCCGAGGCCCGTTCGGGTAGCCTCGGGGGGCGTTCGGGAGGCGCGAAATGAGCCAAGCCGAGTACGTGAGCATTCAGTGCAAGTTCGTCTTCAAGTGCCCCAAGGTCTGGCTTCTCCTGGGACCGACCGCGGAGGCCACCCGCCGGCACTGTCCCGCGTGCGATCGCGACGTCTTTCTCGTGAGAACCGAGGCGGAGCTGCGTGACCATACCGCTGCGGGGCACTGTGTCGCGGTGCCGGTCGACGAACCACCGATCACGGACGTGGGGGAACGCGAGCCGCCGACGACGGTGGGGCGAGTCGGGGTGCCGTACGGCGCGACGGGGGAAACGACTACCAGCTGACACCATCGCGGGAGGCAACGGCGTCGCTGATCCCGGCGCCGGCGGGGGACATCCTGGCCCCCGTGCCTCCCGGCTTCCAAGACCAGGCCCCGACCCAGGAGGGGGTGACGTGCCCACACAGCGCAAGTCGAAGGGGAGCGGGATCGTAGGACGTCCCCAGACCAAGCGACCAGTTGACTGGAAAGAGCTTGGCAGCTGGATCACCCTGTCGCAGAGCGACCCCAAGCGTCTGCCGAGGGATGCAGGTCTACTGCGCGAGGTGGTCGAAGCCCTTCTGGCCCGACACGGCAGCCGCGTTACACAAACACGGGAAAGCGCTCGGCGGGATGCCGCGGTCGTCTCGCTGTGGATTGGGAATATAGCGCACGCCGAACACCTGGTGCTGGAGAATCTCTTGTCCCCCGATGTTGGCCGCGCCGTGATCGGTGTGTATCTCCACCTCGTGCGTCAGGGGCCGCTGACCCGTCCCTGGACACAGCGAAGATCGGTGCTCAACCATACCCTGGGCGGGATCGAGCTGCAACGCGATTGGCTGGTCTGGTTCATAGGGAAGGAGCCCCTCGCGGAACGGACTCAGGAGAAGGCGATTACATGGATCACGACCCATTGGTCCAAGATCGTGTCGGTTTTGGCTGCGCTTCCATGCCTGTGCTCCTACCGTACGGATTCTGCAGCTCTGGGGAAGTTCCTTAAGCAGGAGGTCAGTGAGCGCCCAACTAACGGGGAATTGGTGAACATCCTCATCGCTTACCTCCACGGGCTCAAGGTCACGGGCGTGGAGGCGCGGCTTCGAAAAGCTCGTCCGCCTGCCCCATCGCCCCCCGTACCCTGGAGGCCGCTTTCAGAACAGGAGATCAAAGCCCTCTCCACGGACGAACTCCGCCGCCGCATCGCCGCCCTGGAATCGACACCTACGGCGTCCGCCGGGCGGCGCCACCAGTCGTAGTCGTCACCTGACGGCCTTTCCGGGCCGCTTCGCCCAGTCGCCCTGACCTCCTGCCGAGGCGCCGGATGGCTGATTTTATCATCTCCAGCCGTATTCGACATGACGTAATTATCCACGCACGTCGTCGTATCCTGTCCTTGGCGAGGTCACCCGAAACACCAACGAGAGGAGGTCATCACGATGCTACTCACTGCGCGACAAGCCGCAAGCATGCTGAACGTTTCGCTGTCTGCGATCTATAAGCTCAGCCAGCGTGGCGTGTTGCCGAGACATCGCATCGGACGGGCAGTTCGGTTCGACGTGGACGAACTACGCGCGGTCACCCGCGAGGTGAGGGCGACGCGAGAGGCATCCCGCGATCGGATTTCGGTCTGATCACGAGACGCGACCGCCCCGGCTCTGGCGGAGCACGGGGCGGCAAAGCGAAAGGGGGAAACTGTGGACGCAGCGACTGTATCTGAGAGGACCTGTGCGAGTCAACGTGACCTCGATCGCTTCGCGATTGCTTATGAACTGTCCGCCGCGACGCCGCGGCCCGTGCCGGCGACCGTGATCCAGCACTGGCTCGACATGATCCGACGTCATGGTCGGCCAGTCGCGGCGGGGCTGCTCGCGGGACTGAGGGCAGCATGACCGCCGCGGAGCTGATCGTACGCCTCGACGGCGTGAGGAAAACCACGAAGGGCTGGGTGGCCCGATGCCCAGGCCATAACGACCGATCGCCGAGCCTGAGTATCCGCGAGGGTGATACGGCTGCGTGCGTGATTCATTGCTGGGGGGGATGCGAGCCCGCGGTGATCGTTGGAGCGCTGGGGCTCACCCTTGCGGATCTGTACGACACGCCCAAGACCGCGCGGACACCTGGCACACCCCCACACGCTCCCCGCTGGCGCCTGGAAGACGCTGAGGCTGCAGTTTACCGGCGCGCGATCGACCTGGAGGCCCACGCCTACGTGGTGTTACGGGCCGCCGTTGGCCTGGACACCGCCGCGTGGACTCCAGCGGATTTCGATCACGCCGTGCTGGTCGTGTGCCGAGCCTATGAACGGCACGAGCTGGCCGCTCGGTTGGCCGGCCTGTCCTTCGCGATGCGCGCCACTCTTCACGATAGGAGAGTCGATGCACCTCGACATCGAGCGGCTTGAGGCGCTCGACCAGAGGGAAGTGCCCCAACCAACACCCCAAGAGGATTCGGTTTTCGTATCCGCCCCTATAACTAAGGGGGCGCACGAATCGCATTTTCGCATTCTGCGAGCCCCCGAGTTTCTGGCGGAGGGGTCCGAAGAACCCGAACAAAGCTGGGTGTTGGAGGATCTGGTTCCAGGCGGGGGGCGGTTGACGCTCCTCGTGGGGAAACCGAAAGAGGGCAAAACCACCTTCGCCTACGAGGTGGCCGGCGCCGTGGCCGCGGGCGTGCCCTTCCTCGGGCGCAAGACTACCCAGTGCGCCGTGCTCCTCCTGGCGTTGGAGGAACATCCGCGGGACGTTCGCGCACGCCTGCAAGCCCTCCCTGTCCCCTGTCTCGATCAGGTGTACGTGTATTCAGGGATGCTCGATCCCACCACGGCAAACCTGGAATTTCTCAAGCGGACCATTCAAGAACAGTCCATCGGGCTGGTCATCATCGACACGCTCGCCGCGTTCTGGCGGATCAAGGACGAGAACGATGCGGGTGCCGTGATTCAAGCCGCAATGCCCATTCTTAACTTGGCGCGGGAATCTCGGGCGGGCGTGCTCCTCATCCACCATGCCCGCAAGTCGCCCGGGACATTCGGCGACGAAATCCGAGGCTCTGGCGCGCTCTTTGCCCTCGTCGATGTGGCTCTGATTCTCAAGCGGAACGAGATCCCCACTCAGCGCGTGATTCACGGGGTTTCCCGGTACCCCGAAACCCCGGCCGAGCTCGTCATCGAACTGACGGACTCGGGGTACGTCGCGATCGGCGACCCCGCAGCCGCGACGAAAGTGGTCCGGCGTCAGAAAGTATTCGACGCCCTCCCTGAAACTGCAGAAGAGGCGACATCCATCATCAGACGGGCTGGCGTGCCCAAACGTGCCGGCTACCTCATTTTGGCAGACCTGTTCAAGGTGGGGGAGGCAAACAGGGCTGGGAGTGGCAAGAAAGGCGATCCGTTCCGGTACTCAAATTCGATTCGTGCGGGGGGTCACTCTAAGGGGGAGAACATGAAACCGAATTCTGGCGATTCCGATTCGTGCGAGGCCCGCGGGGGTAGCACAAATCGGAATTTGTTCGATGGGGAGGTCGAAGAGCTTTGAGCACCACGGACGCACTCCTTGCTGAAGCCACCCGCCGCGGAATCCGCCTTTCGATCAACGGCGCTCGGCTCCGGATCGAGGCCCCGACGGGGACACTTACCACCGAGTTACGTGTGCGCCTGGCTGCCGCAAAGCCCGACATCCTCGCACACCTTCGGGAGGGATCGGAGGCGGCGGGGTCGGCGCACCAGTCACCACCGACAGATCGGCCCGCGGCCAACACGATCCCGGCCCCGTCGACGCCGAGTCTCGACGCGATGCTGTCCATGCCCTTGGAGGAATTCGGACGCCGAGCCCTGGCACTTCGTATCCGGCTCCCCGACGGCAGCGAGTGCTGGTTCGCCTCAGGCTCCAAAGAAGTAGCGATCTTGCGCGGAGAGGGCATCGAGCGGGGCTCGATCTGGACCGCCCGCGAGTTGGCCGACGTGCTCGGAGCCGGTTGGGACCGAACCACGATCGGCCGGCTCATCGCCACCAAGCGGACCTTCAACGGCACGATCGGCCCTCAGCCGGACGCTCTAGGCCCTCCCGCGCCCCCGGCACCCGAGCCCGAGCGGTCCTCGTGCCCGCGTTGCGGCTCGCGGCAGTTCTGGCGGTCAATCCACGGGGCCACGACCTGCGGAACGTGCCACCCGCCGGCGCATCCGTCCCTAGTCGCGGACTGGCTGGACCCCACCCCCGACGAGGCCGACCATGCTTGACGCCCCGATCGTCGCCCGCTGTCCCCGCTGCCACTCGGCCCTGATCGAGTATGTGGCCCGGGTGGAGTGTGCGTCCTGCGACTTTACGGAGGCGATCGCCTCGCCCTCCGCGGCCGATCCTGGAGACCACACGCCCCGCCCGGAGTGCCCATCGTGCTGACACCCGCCAACCCCCGGGAGCCCGAGCGCGTCCGTATTCCCTTGGGCAAGGGGTGCCTGTTGGTGTTGACCTGGAGCGAGTATCGCCGCGGGATCGCCCGCGGGAAATCGGAGCGGCGACGGGCCGCGCTGGCGCAACGCACGACGACGGCCCCCGGCCGCGGGGAACTCCGGGGGGATTGCTCGGGCCACGAATGACTGTACATACCACACCTACAGGAGGACGACGATGACCACCGCGTTATTGGACAAGATTGCATCAGCGATCAATCATGGCCGCCCCAAAGACGCCGGCAAGTTGCTCGACCAGTTGCGGGCGGACATCACGGCGGGGCCAGAGAACCCCCCGAAGGCGCCGCGGCCCGGCCCTACGGTCGTGATCAGCATGGCGCTCGATATGGGCCTCACGCTCACGTGTGCGATTCCACCCCGACCGGGGAATGCCTACACCCTCATGGTTTCCCCCCAATTCGCGAGCAACGCGATCGCCCTCGACGTCGCTCTCGGCCGAGGGCAAAAGGCGTTCGAAGGGTTGTGCGAACGCTTTAAGGAATGGGCGCCGGAGCGGACATGAGCACGTTGGATCAGCGGAAGCGGTGGAACGCCTACTGGGCGAGCTGCCGCGCGATATGGGACCAGCAGGACGCCCTCGAAGCCCAGGCATTGGTGGAGCTCGAGGCCCAGGTGGCGGCGATCCGGGCGGGACGGCGGCCCCCGATATTTGCCGCTCCCCCGCCCCTGCCACCACATCCGCCCTTCCCTGAGGACCTGCGGGGCCTTCGCTGTGGCGCCCGGACGCGGGGCGGGTGGCCGTGCAAGCGAATCGACATCAACCGAGGGGCAAAATGCAAATTTCACGGGGGCATGAGCACGGGCCCGCAGACCCCTGAGGGCAAGAAGATCTCAGCCCGCAACGGCGACTGGCGCCGGCGGACCGAAGCCCATGGACGGTTGAGAATTGTTGGTATTGCGGACCCCATGAAGGGTCACGAAAAGTCACATGCCCACGCCGCCGTGGAGCCCAGGACGTGAACGAACCCCATGGACGGTAGACCAAAGATAACATTCTGAGATCGAGGAGAACGACATGAGAAGCAGCGAAGCCCATGAGAGCCTGACAAAACCTTACATTCCACGATCGCGGAGGACGGCATGACGACGACCACACACCCGGGAGCGGGAATCGACCCCGCCCACCCCGCCGTTGACCTCTCGTCCCTGTCCGATGAGCAGGTCGAGGGATTTCTCGACGAGCTTACCGAGAGTGAGGACGACGTGGGACGACCACCACGACCACGGTGACCGGGATGTCGTCGGCAGACCCGGCACAGGTAGACGACAGAGACACGGTCCATCAACCAGAATAGGAGGGCATGAGCGATGGGATGGCTCACAGGGAGTTCTTCTCCCCCCAGCTACCAGCCAAACTCGGCGTGGTCGAAGCTGACGTTCGACAAGCTCTACCCGAAGCTGACCGAAGGGATTGACGCGGGGGGGTTCGGCTTCGATACGGCCGGGCTCGAACGGACGTTCAAGGAGAACAACGCGACGAATTACGGTGGCGCGCTTCAACGAGTGCGGGCCTTTACGGCGCCCCATGGCAACATCACGGCAGGGAATCGGATGGCCCTACGCCTGGCCACCGATCAGGCGCGCACCGAAAGCACGGGGATCCGTGATATCCGGACACAGAACGCCGCCGCGAAGAATCAGTCGCAAATGGGGCTCTTGGGGATGGTAAGCGGCATGGAGGACCCCGCTTACAAGGCCTACTATGCCGAGCTCGCGCGCTATCACGCCCAAACTCAGAAGGACCAGCAGCTCGCCGGGATGCTCGGGAATCTCGCGGGCTTGGGGACCTCCCTCTACCTCGGCGGCCCCCCCGCCACGAATTGGGCGTACTGATGATCGAGCCGCAGTTTCACGAACTGGTATTGGTCGGGTTCCTCCGCGCATGGACCGGCTGGGACCGCGAACGGCTTCTCATGATCTACCGCGCGGGCACGCCCTGGCCCGTGACCGTGGGGGACGAGAACTTGGAGCAGGAGGCGGCGGCCGTCGGGATGCCTCCCCTCGACTACTTGGCCGCCCTCGGTCCGCTGATTCGCCTCGCGCTCGATGCGCGCCTCAATGGACCGACGGCCGCTGACGCGGAGCGGTCCCCCGCGTTGGCGCGCCAGGCGCAAAGGGTCGCCGAGATCACGGGCGAACCGCTCGAGGTGGTCGTCTTGGTCGGGCAAGGGGTGTGCGCCTTCTACATGACGGTCGCGCGCACGGTCGAGAACATCTTCAGCCAGCCAACCGGGCCCACCCCCGGATAACGAGGTCAATACGCGATTGTGACTGTCGCGTGTTTCCCGTCGTAGACGAGCACCATGTCCTTCAGGAGATCTCGCCCGAGCAGGGCAATGATGGACTTACCGGTGTCGGCTCGCAACCCTGAGAGGTCGGCCCCTAAAACCTCCAGGTCTCGCGGCAACAACGGCGTTTCTGGAAACGACAGCCGCCCGAGATATTTCGACTGGCCATGCGGCCCTCCTGCGGTGGTCACGGTGACTTGTCCGACGGGAAAGAGGTGTAACTCCGTCAACACCCGGCGATCCACCGCCGTTATGCTCGCCCCCGTGTCGATCAGCGCATAGCCCGACGCCGAGGGCGGGATGGGGACGTCCTCGCGCTCGAACCGACGGGCGAGTGCGGACGACAGGTCAATGGCGACCCGCACGCATGGGCCCGTCTGGCGAAGGGCTTCGGGATCCGGGACGAGAATCTTGTTGTCGTTCGGGCGATTGACCTGAATTCTATGGACGGGCATCGGCGAGCACGAGCGCCAAGGCCGGCACCTGCTCCAGGGTATCCGTCGCCGTGACCTGCTTGATCAGCATCGGGACGTTGCCGACGGCCGCTAAGCCCGCTTCGTAGGCTCGCGCCGCGGTATCGAAGGCCCCGAGGAACCGATCGTCCACGATCAACGCGTATTTCCCCTCGTGATGGAGCAGTAGGTCGGCGCGCTGCGCCTCAAAGTACGCCAGTTCGCGTTCGAGCATGATCGCCTCCTCGTTTCTGGGTTGTCCCCGCCGTCGCCCTGGCCGTGCGCGACGGCCGCATCCTAGCCTACTTCACGGCCCCACCGCAATAGGTAAGTTGACATCCAAAACAGTCCGGTGGCCGCCAACGGGGTAGGCCCAACCCCGCCCGGTGTCGCGTGGTCGATCGCCGCCCACGGCCCTTCAGCACGCCCAGCCCGCAGTGTCGACGAACGCGGGGAACGTGATCCCGTAGCGGGTGACGTAGCATCGGCTACGGCGATGGGAACGCGAGTACGAACGCCTTTGATAAGTCGCCTTGTTCAGCTGACCCGACGTAGAACGAATGGGGGTCTGCAACGAGTGAAGCAAACCGCGAGTCGACTCCGAGCGGCTCTGAGAGTTCAGTCCACTGATCGGCATCATACCGCCAGAGTCCGTTGGGGATGGTAAAGAGCGTATCGGAGACGGAAAACAAGCTGTACACAGAAAATGAGAGCGTCGTGTGGACAACGGTCCATGCCCCTCCTGAAAACGTGTACATTGAGATTCCAGGGGCTAAATAGAGGCGCCCCTTGGCTGAGGCGAGACTGAGGCTCGGATTGTTTGGGAGCTCATGAAGCTGTACCTTTTGTCCGACCTGAATCCATTCGGTGCCGGTCCATTGCTTGATATACGCAGAAAGGGTCGGCCGGTTCTCGTGGGCGGCTTCGTCAAGCCGCAAGTCAGGCTGGAAGAAACCGACTGTCACCGCGCCATTGTGGATGGCCATGGCTGAAAAGTTCGCGCTTTTCGCCTGATCGTGATTGAGTGCCCCTCCCAGCGGGATCCACTCTTGGCCGTTCCATCCCTTAACGTAGACTTTTTGAATATCGACAACCTGGCCATGGGCATCGGGCCGTTCACTGTATTCGGTCCAGGCAACGTAGAGATGGCCACCGGCGACTTCAAGGGCTGGCGGGCCATACACGACTGTTTCTAGCCCTACATTGAGCGGCACTCCGACCATGGCCCACTGCTGGCCATTCCACCGCTTGACGTACAGCAATGCCGTCCGAGGAGATGCGGCTGTTGCGCTCGTCCATTCGGTGAAGGCCAGATAGAGCGCGGCACCATCAGACGCGAGTCGGGGGTAGATGGCATTGTTGCCAGGGTTGACGTTGAGGCTATCCGACGATGGGGATTCCCACTCGGTCCCGTTCCAGGCGGACACAAATACCTGAGCCGGAAGATAGCGTGGTGTATCCAGATCCGTCGTGAGAATCTTTTCGCTCTCGTGCCATGCGGCGTAGAGCGTTCCCGTAAAGACCTGAAGTGACGGGTAACCAGCACTCCCATATTGGAAGCGATTGAGAGCCGCACCCACAGGGGTAGGGCGAAGCAACTGTGGGCCGGGAAGCGGGTCGCTGGTTTGCGGTGACGGATCGCCCGATGGACTTCCTCCGCCACATCCGACGAGAACGAGCACCAGGCCCCAGAGCGCGAACGTTCTCATTCCTCTTCCCCTCGCCACCCGTCAATGACAGACCAATCGGCGCACATATTCACGTCGTGCGACGCACCGGGACCAGCAGAGACGAGAAACTAGCCCTTCGCCTTCGGGAGCACGCCCTTCTTTTCCAGTTCCTGAATCTTGCCTTCGATCAGCTCTACGACCAAATCCCTGACGGTCTTGTGCTCGGCCGCGGCGGCCATCTTGAGACGGTAGAACGTCTCGCGGGGGATGTTGCGGATGTTGAGCGCCGCCGGCGCTTCGGGGGATGAGGGCCGTTTCATCGGCCGCGATCCTATCATATCGCTAGATGCGTGTCGATGGTAGTTGACAGCGCATCGCATCATGTGATACAAGAATCTATTAGATACGTTTCTAGTCTAGTGAGAGGAGGTGAGGCGGATGGAGAACGTACGGGTGATCGTGAGCCTGCCGCGGGCGTTGAAGGCGAAGCTGGACGCGCTGCGGCGGCAGGGGTACACGGCGAGCGGGTACATTCGGACGCTGTTGGAACGTGACTTGAACCAGCCCACGACAGGGCGGAAAGGAGGGGTCCATGAAGATCGTCACTGAGCAACCAGAAAGCCGACCTGTGGCTGAGGGCGCGCTGCTGCTGAAGGTCCGTGACGCGGCGGTGATCCTGGGCTGTACCCGACCGAGTGAGGTCTACGCGATGGTCTCCAGCGGCATCATTCCGCCGGCGGTGATCGTGCGGCTGGGCCGACGGTTGCGATTCTCGAAGTCGGGGTTGATGACGTTGCTGGCCTCTAAGGGCGCGCTGCCCGAGTCAGCGCCGGTACGGGACGCCGCGCCACGGTCTGAGCCTGCCTCGCGCCGGGTGAAATGCCCCACGTGCGCCACGGACATTATTTGGGTGGAGCCCACCCAGCCCGCCGGCGACGATCGAGGACATGGCATGGTCCCCGCGCCGACCTCCATTCGTCGTGGACGCGGCGAATCGTGATGACAACCCGCCCCCGAGGGGGCTGAAAGGAGTACATCGATGAAGACTATCGTGGAAATCTTTGAACCGGGGCAACAGGAGTCGCTGCCCTACCGCGAGCAGATGAGCCTGGTCGAGAAGGCGATCGCGCACCACGGGGGGCGGCTGAGCGAATTGGGGTTGCTGCTGCAGCAGCTCTTTTCGCAAGGGAAGGAGGTCGGCCGATCGAATCAGGTCGACTCCGATTACTTCCTCCCCACGCTCCGAGGGTTGATCGAGGAGCGGTATGACATCATCGACCGGCTGGAGGACGACTTCCGCGGGATCCAGGAGATGGATAGGTCGGTTCGTCTGGCCGCGATGGACGCCGACAGGGCCACGCGCACCCGGAAGGCCACGTCGGCCCCTCGGCGGAAGGTGGCCTGAGCCATGGCGCGCGCAGGACGCAAAGACCGCGGCCTGTTGACCAAGACCGACGTCACCGGCCGAGTCGCCTGGATGGTGCGGCTGTATCACGACGGGCGGGAGCGGCGCTTCGGAACGTTCACGACGAAGACCGCGGCCCGGGAGTTCTACGAAAAGGCGAAGGCCGAACAGCGCGCGGGACGGTTCTTCCCGGAGCGGTACCAGCACGGCGGCTACGAGCTCGTCGAGACGGTCATCGACCGGTCCCTGCTCAACAACACGACGAGGAGCCGCAAGCAGGACGAGCGGTACGGGGAGTGGTGGAAGGCCCGGGCCAAAGGCAAACGCTTGAACGCGCTCACGCCGGCGTTCGTGGAGGAGGGGATGCGCGACCTGACCGACGGCGGCCGGGCGCCCTCGACGGTCTTGCACTACCTGAAGTTCCTGCGCCATGTGCTCAACGTGGCGATCCGGGACGGCCAGCTCGAGCGCAATCCGTTCGCCCAAGTCCGGCTGCCGAAGGTCACGGCGGGACGCACCCGCTTTCTGGGCTCGGAGGAAGAGGCCGCGATCATCACCGCGTTGGGGCCGGTGCACGGGCCGTGGGCACGCCTGGCGATTCTGACCGGGCTGCGGCGGACCGAGCAGTTCACCCTGCGGTGGGCCGACGTCGACCTGGACCGTGGGCTCATCACGCTGCACGTGACGAAAGCCGGCGGCGTGCAGTACGTCCACCTGAACGAGGAAGCGACGACGATTCTGCGGGCGCTCGATTCGTGGCAGCGGTCGGTCTGGGTCTTCCCGAGCGAGAACCCCAAGACACCGTTGGACTCCCGGAACTTCTACCGACGGGTGTGGATCCCGACGGTGAAGGCGCTCGGGATCGAGTGGGTGACGTGGCACGACCTCCGGCACACGTACGCGAGCCGGCTGGCCATGTCGGGACAGGCCGAGGGCACGATTGCGGCGCTGCTCCGGCACAGCACGACCGCTCTGGTCCGGCGGTACGCCCACCTGAGCCCGTCGCACCTGCGGGAGGCCGTCGAGACGGTCTCGGCGTTCGGTCGGAAAGAGGAGCAGCCCGGGTCCCCGCCGGCGTCTCAGACGCCCTCGGAAGCCCCGATTACTGGTCCAACCGTGACTACAACCGGAAACGGGGATCAGGAGGCCGTGGGACAGGATGCGTAAGCCGTTGACAAGACGGGCGCGCCTGGCTGGAATCGAACCAGCGACCCACAGCTTAGAAGGCTGTTGCTCTATCCGACTGAGCTACAGGCGCAGACACTGCACGGAGGGCGAGTCACCGCTTCGCCCCTAAGGGGAACCATCAACGACCCCGCTGCTCGGCCCGGAATGCGAACGGTGCGTCGCGAAGCGCCGACTGGGCCTTCACGGCGCTCAGCACGCTCGGAGGAGTCGGGGCGACTGGATTTGAACCAGCGACCCCCTGCGCCCAAGGCAGGTGCGCTACCAGGCTGCGCTACGCCCCGTCGTTCCCCCTGTACCACACGGCCGGTTCCGCTATCAAGAGATCACAGATCTGCGCCAGAGCGCGGGCGCGGTGGCTGATCCGGTTCTTTTCATCGCCTGGCAACTCGGCGTACGTTCGGCCGGTGCGTTCCACCACGAAAATCGGATCGTACCCGAACCCGCCATCGCCGGTCTCGTCCTCGCCAATGCGCCCCTCGACCACTCCCTCGACCACCCGCGAGACGCCGCGCGGGGAGACCAACGCCATCACGCAGCGGAATCGCGCCCCGCGTCGGGGGCCTGGAATCCCGCGCAAGCGTTCCAGCAGGAGCCTTCGGTTCTGAGCATCGGTCGCCTGCACTCCCGCAAAGCGCGCGGAATACATCCCCGGCGCGCCGTCCAGCACATCGACTTCCAGACCCGAATCATCGCCAAGCGCCGTCAGGCCCAGCCGAGTGGCCGCGGTGTGCGCTTTCTTCAGCGCGTTCGCCGCGTATGTCGGGCCGTCTTCCCGCACGTCGGGCATCTCTCCAAAATCGCTTTGGGCTTTCACCCGCCAGCCCACGGCCTCCAGCGCCGCCCGAATCTCGCGCACCTTCCCCGCGTTGGTGGTCGCGATCACGATCTCTCGCCCCGAGGGACCCCTACCATCGCACCCGTGGTTCTGCACTCTCGGTCCGGATCCTGGGAACAGCGCGGCCCCCTCACTCATGATCGTCGCGAGCTAGACGGTGAAGCGCGGGCCGAGCACCGTTTTTTGGCAGGCCACCAGCTTGGTAATCCCCGTCCGGGCCACGCGGGTGAGCTCCCCCAGATCTGATGCCGTAAACGGCGCCCGCTCGGCGGTTCCTTGCACCTCCACAAAACCGCCCGAACCCGTCATCACCACATTCATGTCTACCTCGGCCGCGGAATCCTCGGCGTAGGTCAGATCCAACAGGACCCGCCCGCCGACCTTTCCGACGCTCACCGCCGCCAAGTAGTCGGTCACCGGCATCTCGTCAAAGAGCCCGAGGTCCATGCCCTTCCGGCACGCCGCCACCAGGGCGACAAACGCCCCCGTGATCGAGGCGGTGCGCGTCCCGCCGTCCGCTTGGATCACGTCGCAGTCGATCCAAATCGTTCGCTCGCCCATCCGCGAAAAATCGACCACCGCGCGTAGCGAACGCCCGACCAGCCGTTGGATCTCCTGGGTGCGACCGCCCACTTTCGTGCGCTCGCGCTGGGTTCGCTCGACCGTCGCGCGAGGCAGCATGGCGTACTCGGCGGTGACCCAGCCGGCGCCCTTACCCTTGAGGAACGGAGGAACACGGTCCTCGATGGTCGCGGTACAGACAACCTTGGTGTCGCCCATTTCGATCAGGACCGATCCCTCGGCCGGCTTGATGAATTCCGACGTGATCTGAACCGGTCGCAACTGCCGTGGTGTCCGTCCGTCTCCGCGCACGATAAGGCTGTCCAGGATGAAAAAGTGGGGCCATTATAGGAAAGGCTCGGTGAAAGATCAACTCGCACCGCGCCGATGGCGCGTCCTGGAAATCCTCACCCACCATTCCGGGTGGCGCAGCAACTCGCGCCTCGCGGTGAAAACGGCGTTCAGGCCGCGGCTGGGAGCGGGGTGTCGTCGTCCAAGCGCCGACCGTTTTGTCGCCGGTCATAGGTCCGCGGGTCGATAGGCAGTCTAACCGTAAATGTGGTGCCGCGGCCGACCTCTGATTGCACGTGGATGAGGCCACGGTGCTCATCGACGACCTGATGGCAGGTCAAGAGTCCCAGGCCGCTGCCTTCGTGGCCCTTGGTGGTAAAGAAGGGGGTAAACAGCTTCTCGATATGCTCGGGAGGAATCCCGCTTCCGGTATCGGCGACTTCCACGTCCACATGCGGCAAGCCCTTCACCGCGGTCGCGCGAACCGTCACGGCCACCGTGCCTCCAGCCGGCATCGCCTGGAGCGCGTTGAGCAACAGGTTCAGGAAGACCTGCTTGATCCGCTCGGCATCCACCCACACAGGCGTCAGCCTGGGGTCGGGGGTCACCGCAATGGTCACTCCCTTCGAACGGGCTTGCGGATCCAGGAAAATGACCATCTGCTGGACCAACGTATTGAGATCCACCGGGTCAAGGTTGAGGTCGGCTTCTCCGGTAAATTTGGCGTACGTCAGGAGCTGACGGATCAATCCCCGAATGCGTTCCACCTCCTTGACCGTCACCTGGTAGAGTGCCCCCCAGTACTCCTCGTCGGGTTGGTTCTCGCGGCGTTTGGCCGGGAGCATTTGTAGAAAGGTCGAAATGGGTACGAGGGGATTATTGATTTCGTGCGCGAGTCCGGCCGCGAGCGTTCCAACGGCGCTCAAGCGATTCGCGTGGGCGACGCGCTTCATCGTCTCGATCTTTTCGGCATAGAGCCGATCGCGTTCTTTGACCAAGACGTACCGTTCGATGCCCTCGCGGAACGCCATGCGCAGTTCGCGTTCCTCGTATGGCTTGGTCAAATACCGGCACACGTTGCCGAGGTTGATCGCATCGACCACGCTTTCAAGATCGGAATAGGCCGTTAACAACATTCGTACCGTTTCAGGATGTTCGGCTCGGACCCGAGCGAGAAATTGCGTGCCGCTGAGGTCGGGCATACGTTGGTCGGAGAGGACGAGGGCCACCTCGCGCTCCCCCAGGACCTCCAGCCCCTTGGCTGCGCTGGATGCGGTCAGGACAGTGAACTCGTCCTTAAACTGCCGCTGCACGGTCTCGAGCGCATAGGGTTCGTCGTCGACGTACAGGATGGGGTAAGCCTTGTAATCCAGATCTTCAAACACGCCGAACCCTTTCTTCGGTTACGCCGCCCGTGATAGCGCGTGAGCCAGCGGCAGAAATACGGTGAACTCCGCGCCGCGCCCCTCTTCGCTCTCGACCTCGATCCGCCCCCCGGCATCCTGGATGATCTGATAACTCACCGAGAGACCCAGCCCGGTCCCTTGACCCACCGCCTTCGTGGTGAAGAACGGCTCAAACAGCTTCGCGAGGTGCTCCTTCTTGATGCCCGGCCCCGAATCGCGCACCGACACCGACACCACGTGCTCATGATCGCGGGAGGTCACCCAAATTTCTCCGGATGCCCCCACCGCCTGGACGGCGTTCTGGATGAGATTCATCCACACTTGGTTGAGCTTACCCGAAACCATACTGACCAGACCCGTCGACTGGAAATCCGTGCGCAGGACGACCTGGGGCCCGAGCGTGTGGCGGATGAGATGGATCGTCGATTCCAACCCCTCTTGGATCGGGGCCTGCACCTGGCGGTTTTGGTCCTTCCGCGCAAAGACCTTCAACTGGGTCACGATCTGCTCGGTCCGCGTCACCCCCGTCTTAACAATGCCCACCGACGCCTCCAAATCCTCCACCGCTTCGAGAGACGAGCCCTTCTGATCGATGAGTGGCTTCAACTCCCGCCACGCTCGCTCCAACACTGTCAAGCTGTTCTTGGCGAAGTTGATCGGGTTATTGATCTCGTGCGCCATCCCAGCCACGAGCAGACCAAGCCCGGCCATCTTCTCTGACTGCACCAACTGCGATTGCGTCGCCTTCAACTCCGCCAGCGCGGCCTCCAACACCTCATTCCGCTGCTGGATCTCTCGCTCTAGTCCTCGTAAAGCCAGCAGCGACTTAATCTTCGCGCGCAATTCCTGGCCGTTGAACGGTTTCGTCAGATAATCATCCGCCCCATGCTCCAGGCCTTCGATCTTCATCGACATATCGGCGCGCGCCGTGAGGAGGATGATCGGAATGTGCATCGTGTGCGGGTCCGTTCGGATCTCGCGGCAGAGCTGGTAACCGTCTTTCTCCGGCATCATCACGTCGGACACGATCAGGTCGGGTAAGGCTTCAGACGCCAGACGGACGCCCTCGACCCCGTTGGCGGCCTTGAGCACGCGGTACTCGCCCTGGAGCTGAAAGGCGATGAACTCCCGCATGTCTTGGTTGTCTTCGACGACAAGAATCTGAACGCCGTTCGCCGGGGACAGGCTTTGGGAGGACAGGACCTCAGGCTCGCCCGCCGCACTCACGATCTGATGATGCTCTGCAGCAGCGTGCAGTTCGCGCGTCCAATCGACGGGCTCCCCCGTCGTTTCGGCCGCGTCCTGAGCGCCTTCCGGCGCCTCAAGCCGCAGGGGGATCGTGAACGTCATCGTCGTGCCCCGGCCCGGCTCACTCTCGACGCCGATCTGCCCACCGTGCAGCTCAACGATCTCCTTCGCGAGCGCCAAACCAATCCCAGTCCCTTCGTAGCGGCGGTTGGTCGACGCGTCCACCTGCGAAAAACGTTTGAACAGCTTCGGAAGGTCGTCACGCGAGATTCCGATCCCAGTATCACTCACCTGAACCCGGACATCCCCCTCGCTTCCCAGTCCCCACCGCACCTCTACCGATCCGCCCTCTTGGGTGAACTTGAGCGCGTTGAAAACGAGGTTGAGCACCACCTTCTCCAGCCGATCTTGGTCAAAATACGAGCGAGCAGGCAACGGTACGTCTTCGTGACCGGTGAGCGTGATCCGTTTCTTCTCAGCCATCGGCGTGATCGACGCAACAAGGCCGCGAAGAAATGCCGAGAGATCCCCCGCTCGGGACCGAAGCTCCATCCGCCCCGCGTCGAGCTTCGCCAAGTCGAGGAGACTGTTAATCTGCTGAAGCAAGCGCAGGGCGTTGTGGTGCATCATCTCAACATGGCGCCGGTGGACTTCCGCCAACGGCCCCACCTCGCCCTTGAGGAGCGACTCCAGCGGGGCGAGGATCAGGGTGAGCGGCGTGCGCAGCTCGTGGCTGATGTTGGCGAAGAAGTCGGACTTCGCGCGGTCAAGATCCTGGAGTTGTTGGTACGCCTGCTCGAGTTGCTGCCTTGATGTTGCCAATTCGGTATTGGCCGCCGCAAGGTTGACCCGAGACCTAAAATCGCTGAAACGGAGTTTGTATGAAATATACGTCGAGGTCAGAGACAAAATAATAATAGTGACGAGAAACATGTTGTTATTGAGAAAGATCGGGTCGTGTAATTTACCTGTACTCGCGTTAAACAAAATGTAGGATCCATAAATAAGCCCATAGGTCATCCCACTGTGACGAATGTGCCAGGGCATGATCAGGCTCACCGCGATCAGGATCAAAAACAGGCCCTGGGTGTACATATGGCCAAAATGTTTGGCAAAGCTGATCATCACGGTCAGCGTAATTCCTAGAGTGACCCATACGAGAATCCCCAACCAGTCCGCGTGACGTTGAAACCGCGCGCGAAACGTCAACGCCAAGATACCCGCCAATATCGCTGCGGCACTGACGCGTAAGACGATGAAGAACGGAAAGAGCTCGGGTTCTTGGATAGAATCCATGACACCGAACAGCAAGAAGAGCGGTATTGCCAGCAGGCAAGATGTTCTAACCCGAGATGCGGCAAGGACCTTATTCTCGGCCTGGAACGCGTTCCGGAGGTCGTACGTGTCGGTTTGAGAAGTCATGAATCGAGGCTGAGCCGGGGCTTTATCCCGCCCAGCGTCTGCTCCATAATATCCTCCAGCCGCTTACGGTAAAGTGGCACCGTTTTTTGGGGATTAAGATCCCACTCCATCACTTTGTATTCGTAATTGAATCCGTTAAGTTTGACGTAATCGCTGACCGGCTGGAAACCGATCGCCTGATAGAGTTTCACGTGCGGCTTATATGCCGTGATTAAGAATGCATCGATCTGGGTTGCCCACCCTACGCGGCTCACCTCGCCGATCAAACGAAGGGTCAGCGATAATCCACGATTCACGTCATTCCGAAAGAATCGACCGACGCAGAATCGCGACACCTCTGCGTACCGAACCCCCTGCCTTCGTACTGCCGGGAGGTCCACACTTTCCTCAAACTCAAACCGGTCGACGCGACTCTGCGGGATGATTCGAGCCGCCGCAACGATTTCTCCGTGGACGTGAGCACAAACATGAATCGATGCCGTGTCAAACTTGTCCGTCATACGCCCGTCTAAAAAATCCGATTGATATATCTTGCCTTCGTCCAGATACGTTTCGTAGCGAAGCCGGTAGATCTTTTCGATCACGCGATCGTCGTTCGTCACCTCGAACCTAACATCCTCAGGCTCGGAGACCAACGCGTGAATAATTGTAGAGTAGAGTCGCTTTTCTCGCAAACGCACGGACTGACTTTCCCGGGAGAACGTTGGGTCCTTTTCGTTAAATGTCGCTTTGATGTTGGTGGCAAACGTCGACCTGATCTTGACCATGGGGCGCAGTCGCGCGTGGATGGGAATCGCACTGTAGTGGCCAAGCTGCTTCCGTTGCACAAGCTCTCCATTAACATAAATAAGAAGCTCGTCCAGCTTGGTTCGCAGCCGATTGAGATCTGTCGCATCGTCTAAGAAGACGGCAGCCCCATTAGAACTCAATTCAGCCACCCGCCCCGTCCAGACTGTTTTCGTCGAAGCCCGTAACTCCGCGAGGATTGCATCCTCAAGGGCTATTCTTAATCGGTCACCCCGCCGTCGATCCTGGTAATCCGATCCACATCCAATCATGCTTCTGGCCAACCGAGCATCCATTGTGACCGCGCGATCCGGATCTATACGGTATATGTTCCGGCCAGCAGGTAGGATGAACTCACGCGGCAAGTAATAACCCGCGTGCGGAGGTTGGTAGATCGCCCTCAAGCGAGTCATGGGTTTACCTTCGGACACCGTGGGCTCAAGGAACGCCCGTTCGATGGACTTCGACCCTATTTTCTTTCCTTTCCAAAAAAACGAGATGGATCTCAAGTCAGGAAGGGAGGCAATAGAAGGAAGGTCTGGAAGCAGAATCGCGATTCCCTGACCGTTTAGGTCGAGAATATTCCCAGCGCCACTTTTCTGACTAGCGGATCCCCAATGGAGGTCAACCGTCAGAAGGTTGCCGCTATCTCTGAAGACAAGTCGTTCCCTTCGACGATTCTGGGCGATCGCTGACATGAAGCCAACTTCATCGAAAGATGTGGCGCATGGGGCTGCCGCTTGATCTAGGCGGACCCGTAGTGTGTATAGATCGCGTCATACATCGTGGCATACAATTCCAGCGCGGCACGCGCGCAGAACATCACTGCTCGCTCATCTTCGGGGCTGGTTATTGTTTTTTCGATGATCTGCTGAGCGTTGTTAAAATGCTCCACGTCAAATTTCCCGTGAGAGGTCAGGAACGTCACGGTATTTCTAGGAAGCTTAAGCGTACGCATCAGCGTTTCAGCGGCCCGTGCCGACTTATCGTTACTGAATCCCTCGACCGCATAGACGTTTCCCCAAATTCCGATGGGGTTTCCGAACATGGCGAGGTAGTAGTGATAGCCCGTCAGCGCCTCCGTTTCGATAAGAGGGTCTGAATCACGAACCTGGTCGGGGTCTGCGCCTAAATGCTTCAGGTCGTTTAACAGATACACCTCGTGCCCCGATTCGTCAGCCGCATATTCGATCAGATTCTTCCTATTAGGTTCGTACTCCTCTGTCATTCGAGACGCTGCTGCGACGAAGAACCGCGTCGTGTGTTTAACGTAGTGATAGGTTTCCTGCACAAAACCCTTGTACACGTTGAGCGGGAGAGTACCACTCTCAACCTCTCTCATCAATCGAGTTTCATAGAGCCTTTTGCGTGACGGTTGTAATCTCTTTTCAAGAAGAACAAGGTCCATGGCGATCTCCGTAGTAAGAAGAAGGGGAGGGCAGTCCCCTATCGTCGCCGAAATCTCGCCGACTATCCGTGAACGAACCCCTTTCGCGCTTCTTAAAACCGCCTCGTGAGGCTGAGCCCGATGGTGTGCGAATACGTCTCATAGAGGCCATTCGCTCGGCCATCGATGGGCGGGGGACCCACTGAACTGTAATTCGCTCCCATTGCATTACTTTTCACTCGTTCAAAGAGGAGGAGCTGGTACCCGATGTTGAGATCCCACAGATCTCTGATAAGACCGGCTCCGAGAGTAAAATATTGCCGATTCCCCTCCGCGATGACGGGGCTTATGGTGTCATCGGGGATCGGCGTCTTGTCGAACGTGTACCCGCCCCTCAGAACATGAGAGGCCCAGCGATACTCCGTGCCAATACTGTACGCAACGGAATTACGCCACGAGAAGGACGTGGTCTCACGTGGCACCGGGAGACCCTGGTTAAAGTCAACGACCAACTCATTAACCGTCGACCAACCGGTCCAGGTCGCATCTACCTCGATGTTCCATTGTGGTCGAGGACGCACCAGCACTCCCATTCCGACACTCGGAGGAAGATCGACCTCCGTTCGAGCACTTCCGTTCGGGAAGAACTGTTGGGCCGCTGGGTCGGGGATCTCGAAATTGACCCGCCCCTCCTTTATTTCTGCGTGGAGACGGCTCCGAAAATTCAGACCCACTCGCCAGATATCCGACGTACCGATCAACGCGCCGCCGTGAAAACCGAGAGCCTGCCCATCACCTTTTAACGACACCGTGCCTTCTGGATTTCCCGCTGACAGGTTAATACGACGGCGTTGTTCAAGGGTTACATACGCCAGATCGGGCCCGCCCGCGATCGAGAGCCACTCCACGGGATGCCAAGACACCGTGGGCCTCACAACCGCAGCACGGATAGATGCGAATGTCACCTGGAATCGCCCCTGCCAGTCGGCAGGCCAATCGGTAGCGAGTCCGAAAGGAACGAATAGGCCGAGACCCGCCGTGAAGTGCTGGCTGAGAGGATGGGTGAAGTAAAAATGCGGCAAGAAGAACGTTTGGCTTTCTTGATCGGATCGAGGTCCCGCGTCATCTGGGTGATACGCCATCCGCGGGACAATGATCGAACTTCCAACCAGGAGTTGCGGAGCGGTGAGCTGAGAAATTCCAGCAGGATTGTAGTACACCGCAGACGGATCATCCGCCTGGGCGATAAACGCCCCGCTCTTGCCACTCGCTGCCGCGCCCTGGGCCGTGACCGCAAAGCCCGCGGCATAGAGCACCTCGGTCCAGACACCTACGAGTCCACTGGCAACAAGAGCGAGCGAAAGGGACGATATGATGGCTTTGATGAGGAAGCGGACAGCCCTGGGTTGGGATCTCGAACGATGTTCGCTGTCGGACCGTTCGTCACGTCGGTAACCAGCCCTCAGGTGTTCCGCAGTCCGGTCAGCCACTAGGCACCTCCTCGAACGGGGTCCTTGCCAACTTAGGGTGACGCGATTATACGCCCCCTCCGGAATGGACGCAACAAGAATACCCACTGGGGGCATATCGTTTTTCGGTAGATCTGTTCGGTAGGGAATGTGTACGATAGACGTGAGGAACGAAAAACACCCTCGGCTCTTCACGGGCCGCCGGACCCGCCACCGGCTGGTAGACTGTGTGAGGCACGATAACCGACGAGCCGACCAGGAGTGAGGTTCCCGGAACGCGCGCGACGCCTGCAGGGTTTAGTAGAGGGTTGAAGGGTCGCCTGCTTGAGCCGTGAACGCCGAGGTCTTTCCTGTCACGGCCGCGCCCTGCGCCGTGATCGCGAACCCCGCGGCCCACGAGACTCGGGGTGTCGTCGTAAACAGGGTGACCCCACCGACCAGTAGACAGAGGAGGTTAGAACAGCCGAGAGCTCGACAGGCCCCCGAGTGGTCGGACTGTGGAGTGGTCGTCACCAGATCGATCGCCCGGCCCCCTCGGTGGCCAATGTGCTACGCGAGTGTGAGTCAAGGCGGGGTTATACAGGGGTATCGAACACTTCACAAGAGGGATGGTCGTAATGAGGATGCGTCGAGGACCGGGGCATGAAAACAGAAGGCCGGGCGTGTCGACACACCCGGCCTTTCCGACAACGTCAAAACCCTTACGTCAGAACCTTAGCGTCAAAACCTTCTCGCAGCCTCGGCGCTTGAATACGCGCCTACGTTGCGCAGCCCGCTTTACGGGAAATGGTGGAGGCGGCGGGAATCGCACCCGCGTCCGGAAACCTTCAGCCCCGAATGACTACGTGCGTAGCCCCGTTTCGGATTCGCCGCCGCCGCTGCCCGGGGCGGGCGCGTCGGTCGCTAGCTTGAGTGCGTCTCGCCGGGCCTCCCTCAAGCGAGGAGGACCGGCCAGCCTGTA
>Ga0184615_10000295_pt1 | contig 29598 bp, 31 predicted proteins | sample PLM4_65_coex_FD_133134 | JGI IMG/M metagenome (GOLD analysis project Ga0184615, IMG submission 133134) | Groundwater sediment microbial communities from an aquifer in East River, Colorado, USA - PLM4_65_coex | ecosystem: Environmental > Terrestrial > Soil > Riparian zone | place: USA: East...
ATGGCGATCGCGACAGCTGCCGGCATGACGTCGTCGATGCTGCTCACGCTTCTGGTCGTGCCCGTCTTCTATCTGAAGCTCGACGACGCCGTCGAAGCTCTCCGGCGGCGGCTCCCGGGGCGGGGCGAAACGCGGCCCGCGGCCGCAGCCGAGGCGCCCCCCAGCCGCGCGGTTTGACAGGCCGAGCCTTCTCCAGCTAGGTTGATTCTGAGAATTATTCTCATAGTCACCGGACTTGGAGGGAGGGTCGCTTGCGCTTGGCTGGATCGGCACTGCGGATGGTATTGCTCGGGGCGCTACTGGCCGCGCCGCTCGCGCGGGCGGACGAGGCCGATCAGCGCGAGATCGCGCGCGACGACGAGATCGGCGAGCTCAAGCGCAAGCTCGACGTGGTGGTGACCGAGCTCGAAACCCTGCGCACGCAGGTGGCGGCGCCCGGGATTTCCGGCGAGCTCGAGAGCCAGTACGGGCTCGGGCCCGCGGCGTCGAAGGTCTACGGCATCGCGCGCGGCGTCTCGCTCGGCGGCTACGCAGAGGGCTTCTACCGCAGGGCCGACGACGGCGCGAACGACCAATGGGACATGACCCGCGTCGTCGCATACCTCGGCTACAAGTTCAACGACTGGATCGTCTTCAACACCGAGCTCGAGTTCGAGCACGGCAGCACCGAGAACGAGGGCTCGGTGAGTGTGGAGTTCGCCACCCTGGACTTCCTGCTGCGGCCGGAGCTGAACGTGCGGATCGGCGAGGTGCTGATCCCGATGGGCATCGTGAACGAGTTCCACGAGCCGCCGTTCTACTACTCGACGTTCCGCCCCACGCCGGAGCGCGTGATCATCCCGTCGACCTGGCGCGAGAACGGTGTCGGGATTTTCGGCAACCTGGGTGAGAAGCTCAGCTATCGCGTCTACGTGGTGAACGGGATGCTGGCGAGCGGCTTCTCCTCGAGCGGTCTGCGCGACGGCCGGCAGAACGGCAGCGAGGCGATCGCAAACGACCTCGCCGTCGTCGGTCGCCTCGACTTCGACCCCTTCGAGGGCATGACCTTGGGCGGCTCCTACTACGTCGGGAACTCGGGCCAGAATCAGGACGTGGCGATCGGCGGCGCCGACTTCGCCCTGCCGGACGCGCGCACGACGGTCTGGGAGCTGCACGGCCAGTACCGCTGGCGCAGCCTGACGGCGCGCGCGCTCTGGACCCAGGCGCACGTGGCGGATGCCGGTACGCTGTCAGCGCTCCTGACGCTCTCGGGCGCGGACCTGCCGGTCGTCTCGCGGCGCATGATCGGCGGCTACGCCGAGGTTGCGTACGACGTGATCCCGTTCTTCTTTCCGGGCTCCGAGATGTCGCTCGAGCCGTTCTTCCGCTTCGAGTATGTCGACACGCAGAACGACGTGCCGAGCGGCTTCGTCGCCGATCGCGCGTACAAGCAGCGCCTGTACGTGCCGGGCATCCAGTTCAAGCCGATCTCGAACGTCGTGCTGAAGGTCGACTACCGCAGCGTCGATGACTTCGCCGACTCCAGTCGCGACGAGGTGAGCTTTGGTTTCGGTCTCATCTTCTAGGCGGCTCGGCGCAGCCGCGCTCGTCGCCCTTCTGTGTACGCTGGCGGTCACGCCGGCGCGCGCGGGCGTCTTCGCCAGCAAGGACGAGGCGCTCCGAGCGGCGTTCCCCGACGCGGATCGGATCGAGCAGAAGAGCTTCGTCCTGACTGCCGCGCAGGCGAAGGGCGTCGAGGCGCTCGCCCAGGCGCCGCTCGAGCGGCAGATCTGGACGCTGTACTCCGCCTTTCGCGGCGACGAACGCCTGGGCTCGGCCGTGATCGACGTCCGCAACGTGCGAACGCTGCCCGAGGCGCTGCTCGTCGTGATCGATCTCGACGGTGCGGTCCGCTCGCTGCGCATCCTGGCCTTCCACGAGCCGAACGAGTACCAACCTTCGGCGCGCTGGCTCGGCCAGATGGATGGCAAGCGCCTGGGCCCGGAGCTCCACCTGAAGCGCGAGATCCACACGATCTCCGGCGCGACGCTCTCCTCGCAAGCCGTGACCCGAAGCGTGCGCACCGCGCTCGCGCTATATCAGGTCCTGCTTGCAACCGAGAACGCCGCCGAGTAGCCGGAGCCGCGCTTGCGGTTCGTGATCACGGGCGAGATGAACCGCAATCGTCTGCTGCAGACGATCGTCGTGCTGTACGCGCTGTACGTGGTGCTGCTCTGGATCACTAACGCCCTGCTCTACTTCGATCGCATGGCTCTCACGCCGTCCTCGGTGATCGCGCACTATCTCGGCGCCGAGGAGCAGTTCCGCGAGCCGCGAAGCTATGCCGGCTTGCTCGAAGTCTCCCACTTCCACCTGTTTGCCATGGGCATGCTGCTGCTCGTGCTGACGCACCTGGTGCTGTTCGTGCCGCTCGCGAACCGCACGAAGGCGTGGCTGATCGCGCTGCCGTTCCTCTCGGGGCTCGTCGACGAGGGCTCGGGCTGGCTCGTGCGCTTCGTCTCGCCGCACTTCGCCTGGCTCAAGATCGCGGGCTTCCTCGCGCTGCAGACGAGCCTGGCGGCGCTCGTCACACTCTCGCTCTGGTCGGTCTTTCGCGGCACGAGCACGAGCTACCGGAGCGGGGAGGATTGAGCTCGCGCGCGGCCGCGCTCGCGCTCGCGACGGTGATCGGTTGCGCGCGCGCGGTGCCGCCCGAGGATCCGGCCGTGGTCTGCCCAGTCACCGTCTCCGACGGACAATACCTGATGGGCACGGTGTTGGAGATCAGCCTGTGCGCGCCCGATCGAGCGCGCGGCGAAGCGATCCTGCGCGAGCTCTTCGCGGAGGTCTCGGCGCTCGAGCGGATCCTCTCGCGCTTCGACGTGAAGAGCGATCTATCGAAGCTGAACCGCGCCGCCGGCTCGGGTCCCTTCAGGGTCGCGCCACAGCTCGCCGAGCTGACCGGGCTGTCGCTCGACTACACCGAGCTCACGCGCGGCACCTTCGATGTGACGGTCGGCCCGCTGGTCGTGCTCTGGTTCGAGGCGGACCGCGCGCACCGGCTTCCCGATCTGGCGGACCTGGCCGCGGCGCGCTCGCGCATCGGTCCCGGCGTCGTGCGCGTCGACGTTCCCGCGAGCACGGTCGACCTGCTCGTCGCGGGCGCCATGCTCGACTTCGGCGGCATCGCGAAGGGCTGGACGCTCGACCGCCTGGCGGAGAAGCTGCGCGCCGCCGGCGTCTCGCGCGCGCTGCTCGCCTTCGGCCAGAGCAGTATCTGCGCGCTCGGCAAGCCGACCGGCTGGGACGGCTGGGGAGTGCTGCTCGGCGATGCCTCCGGCGGCTTCGCCGGCAGCGCGCAGCTCGTGGACCAATCGCTCTCGATCTCGGGGAGCCTCGGCCAGTACGCCGAGATCGCGGGCCGGCGCTACGGCCACGTGATCGACCCGCGCACGGGCGAGCCACTGACACAAGCGCGTGTCGCCGGCGCGCTGGCCGCGGACGGCGCGCGCTCCGAGGCGCTCTCGAAGGCGCTCTTGATCCTGGGCGAGAAGGACGGGATCGCGCTGCTCGAGTCACTTCCCGACGCCGAAGGCATCCTGATCGACGAGAGCGGCAGGACCTGGCAGACCTCCGGCTGGACGAAGGCCGTGCGCTACTCCGCCGACTGGCCCGGCGAGGACGAGTAGCGAGACGAAGCCGAGCGCGTCACGCTCAGGGTCCGAACGAACGATACTGGCAGTGCGTCCGGCAAGCCGCGCATACAGCGCGGCGCGCAGTGAGGCGAAGCCGAACGTAGTGCGGGTCGCGCGGCTGTGCCGCGCCGGGCCCCGCTAAGTCAAGTCTCCACCCAGGCTTCGAGGTCCTCGGGCAGGTCGGGAATCTCCGACGTGCGGCGCGCGCGCTCCTCGCCGATGTTCGCGCGGAACATCTCGTCGAAATGCCCGCGCACGCGCGCGCTGTACAGCCCGATCGTGTTGAGCGTCGGGATCACGAAGCCGCGCACCGGTCCGAGCCGGCCGCCCGTGCGCTCCATGCCCTTCACGATGCGATCGCGGTCCTTCAGGATCGAGGCGAACGCGGCCGCCATGTCGATGCCGAGTGACTGCCAGAGCTTGAAGACCGTCTCGCGGATCGAGTTGCCCGAACGAGAGTCGATCAGGAGCCGTGCGGATTCGAAGGCGAAGTCCTCGAGCTCGGCGCGCTCGGCGTCGGTGAGCGTCGGAACGATCGCCGACAGGTACTTGATTCCGTAGCCGGTATGGCGCGCCTCGTCGCGCGAGACGTAGGTCAGGAGCTTCTTCAGCAGCGGCTCCTCGGTCTGATTGCGCATGTCCCGGAAGGAGTAGAGCGCGAGCCCCTCGGCGACGACCTGCATGCCGACCGCCTTCTTCTTCCAGTCGTCGGCCTGCAGCACGTTGTCGAGCAGCTGCTTCAGACCGGGCGCGATCGGGTAGACCTCGTCGAGCTTGCGGATGTATGCGGCGAACACTTCGACGTGTCGCGCCTCGTCGAGCGTCTGCGTCGCCGCGTAGAACTTACCGTCCATGTGCGGGACGGCGTTCACGAGCTGCGCCGCGACCATCAGCGCGCCCTGCTCGCCGTGCAGGAAGTTCGACAGCATGAACGCGGCGCTGCGGCGGGAGACCTCCCAGCGCATGTCCTCGCCCAGATCCTGCCAGAATCCCGTCTCCTGGATCGGCACGCCCGCGAGCGAGAACGTGCGCGAGAACGCGGCGCGGTCGATCTCGGCCTCCCAGTCGAGGTCGCGCATCGCGTTCCACTGCCGGTCGAGCGCATTCGCGTAGAGCGTGCGGAGCTGATCGATCTCGCTCGCGTAGTTCCAGTTGTAGATCGCCTCGAGCGACGCTTTCACGCCGCTCTGCGACTGCGGATGAGCCTCGGGAAGAGGGTTTGCCATGTGTGCAATCAGTCTAGCTCGCATCGCTTGAGAGATCTGCGTACCAGATCAGCTGAACTTCCCGAGGAAGCTCGGGATAGGCGAAGCGGTGAACCGCTCCGAGCTCGCAGCCCTGTCGCTCGTAGAACCTGCAGGCCGGCACGTTGATGTTCTGTGTCTCGATCGCGAGCTGCCGGCAGCCGCGGGCCGCGGCCCAGCTCTTCGCGTGCCGGAAGAGCGCGGAGCCGACACCGCGCCCGCGTGCTTCGGGCGAGACTCGAATGTCCCAGAGGAGCGCCGGTGTATCGGACGTGACTACTGCCCCACCGATGCGCCGTCCGTCCGCGCGTGCCGCGAAGAGCGCCCAGCTCGAGACGTCGAAACGATGCGCCCAGTGCGCGGGTCCGTTCTGCGGAATCGCGTCGTAGTCCTTCGGCCAGGGGACGTCGACCGCGCGTTCAGCGAGCACGAACCCAGGGATCCCGCCGCCTCGTACCGTGAGCTCGAGAACTCGCGAGACGAGAAATGCGCCCGAAACCTGCGCGTAGTCCGCCAACGCTGTGATCGGCTCCTCGCGGACCTCGAGGTTCATGCCGCGTCCGATCTCGCGTCCGGCTACGAGCCCGGCGCGCGCAGATCGCGCGGCAAGCCGAGACCGCGCTCGCCGATGATGTTGCGCTGGATGTTGGACGCGCCGCCGGCGATCGAGTTGGCGATCGCGAACATGTACTGCGCGACCCAGCCACCCGGCGTGCGCAGCCGTGAGCCCATTCCGTACTCCTCGGGAACGGGCGCGATCAGGCCGTCGGCGCCGAGCAGATCGAAGGCGAGGCGCGTGATGCGCTGCGTGGTGTCGGTCGAGTACAGCTTGTTCATCAGCGTCGGGAGCGCGGCCTTGGCCGCTTCGCCGCGCAGCGCGGCGGTGAGCTGGCGCTGCGCCGAGAATTCCTGGCTCGCGACGTAGCCCTCGATCTCGGCCAGGCGCTGGCGCACGTGCGCGTCCTCGATCGCGGGTCGGCCGCCGCGCTCGCGGCGCCGCGCGAGCTCGACCAGCGCATCGAAGGCGTTGCGCAGGAAGCGCGGGTCGCCGATCAGGTTGCGCTCGTGCTTCAGCGTCGAGCGGGACACCTTCCAACCCTCGCCGCGCCGGCCGACGATCGAGTCCGCTGGAATGCGCACGTCGCTGAAGAACACCTCGTTGAACTCCGCGCCGCCGGTCATCTGGCGCAGCGGGCGCACCTCGATGCCCTGCGTCCGCATGTCGATCAGGAGATACGAGATGCCCGCGTGTTTCGGCGCGCCGGGCTCGGTGCGGAACAGGCCGAACATGTAGTCGGCAGACTGCGCGTCGCTCGTCCAGATCTTGTGGCCGTTGATCACGAACTCGTCGCCGTCCTGCACGGCGCGGCTCGAGAGCGACGCGAGATCGCTGCCCGCGCCGGGCTCGCTGTAGCCCTGACACCAGCGCATGTCGCCGCGCAGCGTCGGCGGGATGAAACGCAGGCGCTGCGCCTCGTTGCCGCAGTCGAGCAGCGTCGGTGCGAGCATCGCGGGTCCGATGCCGCGGATGTCGCGCGGAGCGCCGACGGCCGCGAACTCCTGGTCGAGAACGATGTCCTCGAGCGCGTCGGGCGGCTGCTCCGATCCGCCGTAGACGCGCGGGAAGTGCCGATAGACGTAGCCGCGCGCGAGTGCGCGCTCGCGAAAGACCTGCTCCTGCCGCGACAGTGTCAGCTCGGCTTCGGCGCCGCGCAGCGGCCAGTGCTCGCGCAGGAATGCCCGGACCTCGGCGCGAAACGCCTCGTACTCCTCTCCGAAACGCAGATCCATGCCGCTCCTACCAGCCCGCGAGCTGCGCGCTGCGCGCGCGGTGCAGCTCGGGCGTGCCCAGCCAGGCTCGATCGAACATCACGCGCTTGAACCAGATCTGCACGTCGCACTCCCAGGTGAAGCCGATCCCGCCGTGCACTTCGACCGCGCCGCGCGCGACGTCCATCGCGCGATCCGTGACGTGCGCCTTCGCGATCGCGGCAGCGCGCTCGGCCTCGGCCGGAATCTGGTCGAACGCGTGCGCGGCGAACCACCACAGCCCGCGCGTCGGCTCGACGTCGGTCGCCATGTTCGCGAGCTGGTGCTTCACCGCCTGGAACTGCGTGAGCGTGCTGCCGAACTGCTGACGCGTTCCCGCATAGTCGATCGTGGTATGCAGCAAGCGCCAGGCGGCGCCGAACGCGTCGGCCGCGAGCAGACAGAGCCCCGCATCGCGCACGCGCCCTGCCGTTTGCGCGCCGCCCGAAAGGGACTCGCAGGGCGAATTCGCGAGCTCGACACGCGCAATCGGCCGCGTGCGGTCGACGCCGTCCTGGTCCGCGAGCGCGAGCCCTTCGGCTCCGCGCTCGACGAGCACGAGCTCACCACCCTCGACGCCGACCAGAAGCAGGTCCGCGAGCGCCGCGTGCGCGGCGAAGGTCTTCGTGCCGTGGACGCGTCCGCCGTCGACGCGCGCGCGCCACGTCTGCGGCTCCCAAGCGGCGGCGCCCTCCGCCAGCGCGACCGCACCGATCGCCTCGCCCGAGGCGAGCCGCGGCAGCCAGGCGCGCTTCTGCGCGTCGCTCCCCGCCCGTGCCAGCGCGAGCGACACCAATTGGTGTCCGAGGAACGGGCCCGGCAGCGCGCTCTGCCCCAGCACCTCGGCCACGAGCGCCAGATCGAGCAGCTCGAGCCCCGCGCCGCCGTACGCTTCAGGCACGATCAGCCCGAGCACACCCAGCTCGCCCAGTCCCTTCCAGAGCGCCGGGTCGTGCCCCGCGCCGGCGTCGAAGAGCTCGCGCACGCGGGGCGGCGGAATCTCCACCGCGCAGAAGCCGCGCACGGTCTCCTGAAGCAGCTCCTGCTCATCCGACAGGCCGAAGTTCATCTCGCGGCCGGCCCCGACATGCGGCCGAGCCAGGGCCGGTTCCCGTAGCGGTCGAGCGACACGACCTCGCCGACCGGGCGGCGCGTGGTCGGGCCGTAGCGACCGACGGGCCAGCCCAGCGGAATCACCGCGCACGGCGTCACGTTCCAAGGCAGGCCGAGGATCCGACGCGCCGCGAACGTGCTCCAAAGCGGCAGCGTAATCAGCGCCGCGCCAAGCCCCGCTGCACGCGCGGCGAGCAGGAGATTCTGCACCGACGGGAAGATCGAGCCGTAGTACGACGTCGCCGCGATGTTCGGAAAGCCGAGCCGCGGTCCCTTCAGGCACGCGACCACGACGACCGGCACCTCCTCGAAGTGATCCGCCTGCCACTGCACCGCATCGAGCAGCCGGCCCATCTTCGGGTCGTTCGCATTCGCGCGTCTTCCGAGCGCCCCGTAGAGGCGGAACGCGCGGCGGTTCTGGCGCGCGAGCCCGGCCTTCACCGCCGGATCGCGCACCACGATCCACTCCCAGCCCTGCGCGTTCGAGCCGGTTGGCGCCTTCAACGCCAGCTCGATCAGACGCAGCACGAGGTCGTCGGAGACCGGGTCGGGCAAGAGCCGCCGCACGGCCCGCTGGGTCGTGATCGCTTCCTCGAGCGGCATCGCGAAGCTCCACTGCTCGCCCACGACAGCGTCCTCCGGCGCGATGCGCGCCGAGGCGAGTCTACACGGGTCAGACTCTCAGCGGCCGCCCTTCGCCTTCTGGGTCTGCGGCGAGGCCGCACGCTCGGTCTGCGGGGCTTCGACGTACGCGCTGAAGTCGGGCACGAGCTTGAATACGAGCGTGCCGTGGCCGTGAGGCACGCCGCCGACATAGAACGCGCGGCTGTTCGCCATGCGCATGCTCGTGTTCAGGACGTCGGGCATCTCGAGCTGCAGGTGAAGCTGGCCGCCGTGCACCGCCACCGGAATCAGGCGCACCTCCGTTCCAGTCGCCAGCTGCACGTGCGCCTGCTCGCCGAAGAGGACCTCGATCGTGCGCTCCTCGATCATCTGGATCGAGCGGTACTTCGCCGGCAGGTGCTCATAGATGTCGCGCGCCGCGGGGTCGACCTCGCCCGCCTCCTCGCTCGCGTACGCAACCGAAACACGGATCGTGATCGGCGGGATCGGCTGCGCAGCCTCGGCATTGGGCGAGTGCGCGGACTCGGGCACGAGCGGCAGCGCGGTCTGCGCGCGCAGCTCGTGCGGTGCGAATCCGGCGAGGGCGAGCGCCGCTGCAAAGGCGAGCGGTGCCGTGTTCGTGCGCCCGAGCTGCATCAGCCCCACCGGTCCAGCCGCTCCATCAGGAGCGAGAGGCCGTCGTCCTCGAGCAGCCAGAGCAGCGTGGAGCCATCCTCGTTCTGAAGGAGCATCGCGGGGTACTCGCCAGGCGAGACGTCGTAGATTCCGGCGGCGGCGTCCCGCGACAGGTTGGCGGGCGCGAACGGGCTGCGGAATCCGAACGGGCTGCGCGGCGGCGCCGCTGGCGCAAAGCCGAGCACCGGCGCTTGGGTCGGCGGGGACTGCAACGTCGAGAGGGACGCCGACAGGCCCTGGATCGAGCCGTCGGGTCGGGGCAGAAGCGCGATCGCGAGCAGAAATGCCGCGGCTGCCGAAGTCGCCAGCGGTACCGGATGGATCCAACGCGAGAGCCAGAGCCTCGCGTCCTCGAGCGCGCGTTCCCAGGCAGGCCGCGCGCGGCGCTCGCGGGAGATCGCCGCCAGCTGCGGGCGAAGCGCCGCGATCAAGAATTCCGGCGGGGGCGCGGCGGGGCCTTCCGTCCATGCCTCGCGCACCAGGCTGCCGAGTGCCTGCGAGCGCTTCAGCTGTTTCTGCAGCGCGGGATCGCGCTCGAGCTCACGTTCGAACCGGTCGCGCTTGGCTACTGCGAGCGCGTCGTCCAGATACGCGCTCAGCCGCTTGTCGAGGTCACCGCTCTTCAAATCACGTCCTCGGGATCGACGCCTCGCTCAGCGAGGAACACGATCATTTTCTTGCGTGCGTAGTGTAGCCGGCTCATCACTGTTCCCTTCGAGATTCCCATCGACTCGGCAATCTCCTCATAGGAGAGGCCATCGACTTCGCGGAGCAGAAGCACCTCGCGCTGGCCGTCGGGTAGCGTCTGGATACCCTCGGCGACGAGGTCGCGAACCTCGTGGCGGCGCATCTCGATTTCAGGGTCGCTCGAAACCGAGACGAGCGCGCGCGGATCGACTTCGTGCGCGATCGCGTCGTCCCACTCGACCATCTGCTCGCGCTTGGCGCGGCGCCGCCGATCGAGCGCCAGATTGACGGTGATCCGATACAGCCAGGTGTAGAACGACGAGCGCGCCTCGAAGCGGGGCAGCGCTCGATACGCCTTGATCATCGCCTCTTGCAGGACTTCCTCGGCCGCCTGCGGATCCCTGACCACCCGGTAGGCCGCTCGGTACGCGCGCTCCGCATAGCGCCGCACGAGCGCTTCGAAGGCGGCGTGATCGTTGCTCTGGGCGCCTCGGATCAGCTCGGCATCGGTCCGGGCGGCGTTGGCGATCCTGGCTAGACCCGGCAACCGACCCAGTGTGGTCACGGCATCCACGCGCGGCTTGTCCTTCCGGTCCTGTTCACCCACGGCTTCGACCATCGCCCTCGCCGCCGAATTCGGCCAGTCCGGCGCGGAATCGAGGCTTTTTCAGTGCGCGGCCAGCCAATGGGGTCCGGATCCGACGTGAACGACCAGTGGAACGGAGAGTTCGACGGCGTTCTGCATGCGCCCGAGCACGCAGCGGGCGAGCGCGTCGCGCTCCTCGGGCGCGACCTCGAAGACGAGCTCGTCGTGCACCTGCAGGATCATCCTTGCGCTGGGCACCGCACCGCCACGCAGGTCGGCGTCCAGCTCGACCATGGCGCGCTTGATCACGTCCGCCGCCGTGCCCTGGATGACCGAGTTCACCGCCATGCGCTCCGCCGCCTGCCGGATCGGACGATTCTGCGAGGCCAGGTCGGGCAGGTAGCGCCGGCGCCCGGCGAGCGTTCGCGCATAGCCTTTCGCCTTGGCGCTCTGGATCGCCGAGTCGATGAAGGTCCGGACCCCCGGGTAGCGCGCGAAGTAGGCGTCGATCTGCTCGCGGGCGTCGGCTTGAGAGATGCCGAGCGCGCGCGCCAGGCCGAACCCCGACTGCCCGTAGATGATCCCGAAGTTGATCGCTTTGGTGCGGGCGCGCTGCTCGGCCGTGACCTCCGACTCGGGCGTGCCGAAGACCTGCGATGCGGTGCGCACGTGGATGTCGGCACCCTCGCGAAACGCCTTCACGAGCTCGGGATCCTCGGAGACGTGCGCCAGGATGCGCAGCTCGATCTGGCTGTAGTCGGCCGAGAGGAGCAGGCGTCCCTCGGCCGGAATGAATGCCGCCCGGATCTCCTGCCCGAGCGCCGTGCGGATCGGGATGTTCTGCAGGTTGGGCTTCGACGACGAGAGCCGGCCGGTCGCGGCGACGGTCTGGTCGAACCTGCAGTGGATGCGGCCGGTCTCGGGATGCACGAACGTCGGCAGCGCGTCGACGTACGTGCTCTTCAGCTTCGCGAGCTGGCGGTGGTTCAGGATCTCGCGCGGCAGCTCGTGCGAGAGCGCGAGCTCCTCGAGCACCGACTCGTCGGTGGAGAAGCCCGTCTTCGTCTTCTTGGTCGGTGGCAGCGCGAGCTTCTCGAACAGAATGGTCTGCAGCTGCTTGGGCGAGCCGATGTTGAACTCCTGCCCGGCGAGCGTGTAGATGCGTCGGGTGCTCTCGGAGAGCTCGTGCTCGAGGCGCTTGCCTAGCTCGGCGAGCTTGCGCTCGTCGATGCGCACGCCCGCGAGCTCCATGCGCGCGAGCACGCCGACGAGCGGCACCTCGAGCTCCTCGTAGACGGCGCGCTGCTCGCTGCGCGCAAGCTCGCGCTCGAGCGCGGGTCGCAGCGCCTGGTCGAGCGCGGCGAGCGCGCCGAAGTGCGCCGCGAGCTCGTCGTCGGGAACCTGATCGAACGGCCGGCGCTTGGCGCCGCGTCCGAAGCGCTCCTCGTCGGACGTGAAGCTCCTGCCGAGATAGGTCCGCGCGAGCACCTCGGGGCGATCCACGGGCTGGCTCGGGTTCGCGACGTACGCCGCCACCGCCACGTCGCGCAGCGCGCCCGCGAGCCGCACGCCTCGCCGCTCGAGCGCGATCGCCGCGCGCTTGAGATCGCTCCCGAGCAGGACGCGGTCCTTCGCCTCGAGCAGCGCGCGCAAGCTCTCGAGCGCCGCGGAGGCGTCGCCCTTGCGCAGCGGCACCAGCGCAGCTGCGGCGTCCGAGCCGGCGAGCGCCAGCGCCACGAGCTGGCCGCTCATCGCGTCGTCGGGCTCGAGCACGAGCTCGAGGGCGAGCGCAGGCGCGGCATCGAGCGCGCGCGCGAGCGCGTCGAGCTCCGCCCCCGCGGCGACGACACGCGTGGTGACCGCGCTGGCCGCCGCGGACGCCTCGACCGACTCAGCCGAAGCCGAGTCGCCAAGCTCGTCCTGCAGCCGCTTGAACTCGAGCTCGCGGAAGAGCGCGCCCAGCGCCGCGGTGTCGGGCTCGCGGCGCGCCATCGTCTCCGGATCGAACGCGAGCGGCAGGTCTTCGCGCAGGCGCGAGAGCTCGCGCGAGAGGCGCGCCAGCTCGGCGCCCTCGCGCAGCGCCTCGCGCGAGCGCTTCTGCGCGATCGCGTCGGGGTTCGCGAGCAGCGCGTCGAGCGACCCGTGCTCGCGCAGGAGCTGCGCAGCACCCTTCTCGCCGATGCCCTTCACGCCGGGGATGTTGTCGGAGGGGTCGCCGATCAGCGCCCGCAGATCGAGCATCTGCGCGGGCGCGACGCCGAAGCGCGCTTCGACTTCCTTCGGACCGAAGCGCCGATCGCGCATGGTGTCGACGAGCGTGATGTCCTCGGAGACGAGCTGCATCAGGTCCTTGTCCGTCGACGCGATCTCGACGGAAACGCCCGCGCGCTCCGCCGAGCGCGCGAGTGCGGCGATCACGTCGTCGGCCTCCTCGCCCTCGTGCTCGAGCGCCGCGAGCCGGTACGCGCCGACGATCCGCCGGATCCAGGGGAACTGCGCGCGCAGCTCCTCGGGCGTGGCGTCGCGCGTCGCCTTGTAGGCGGGGTAGAGCGCCTTGCGTCGCTTCGCCCCGGGCGCATCCCAGACTACGGCGACGTAGTCCGGCCGGCTCTCGCGCAAGAGCTTCTGCAGCATCGTCGTGAAGCCGAGCGAGGCGTTGGTGGGAACGCCGGCGCTATTGCTGAGCGCGGGAATCGCAAAGAATGCGCGGAAGACGCTCGAGCTCGCGTCGACGAGAAGCAGCTTCTTCGGCATCGCGGGCCATCATAGCCCGGAGAAGCGCCGGACGAGCCCCGCATCCGCGCGCAGCGCCGCGAGATCGGCGCGCGTCTTGATCGGCAGGAAGCGGCCCTGCGGGCCGCTGCGCGGCGTGGCCAGGTAGCTGGTCGGGACGAAGCTCGAGAGCTCGTTCACCAGCCGCTCCATCTGCACCGCCGTCCGGTCGTCCACCGTCTTCTCGACGTAGAACCACGAGAGCGGGTACTCGCGCTCGAGCAATTCGACTGCGATCGCGAAGGTGTTCGTCGCCATGTACGGGACGCGGGCGAAGTCGAAGCCCGCCGGAAAGCGAAAACCCTCGACGATCTGCAAGCGCTCGCCCACGAAGGCGGGCGCGCCTCCGACGTCGCCTGGCAGCGTCTGCGCAAGCTCCGCGGTGAGGGCACGCCCGCGCGCCAGGTGGAAGCCGATCACGATCGGATCGAGCTCCGCGCCGAGATTGTCGATGTTCGAGAGCACGAGCGTGTCGACCCCGCGCTCGGCGAGGCGCGCGAGCAAACCGGAGCGCCGCAAGCTCCCAGGGAAGTCACCGTGCCCCGGCGCATAGAGGGAGACCCGGCCGCTCGCGTCGCGCAGCAGCTCGCCGCCGGGCGTCAGCCGCAAGCTCACGCTCTGCAGGAAAACCTGCGCTTGCTCGGCGAGGCCGCGCGCGGCCAGGTACTCGAGCGTGCGCGCGTGGGTCGCGAAGCTGTTCATGATCAGGAACGGCACCGCGCCGAAGCGGCGCGCCTGCGCGAGCTTCACCTCGAGGAACGAGCGGCCTCCGACCGCCTCGATGATGCCCTTCACGTCGCCGCCAAAGCGCGTCGCCATGCCGCCGTTCAGCACCACCACGGCGACGCGTCCGCGTGCGATCGCTTCGCGGCCGAGCTCCTCGAGCTCGGCCCGCTCCTGCGCGCCGAGGGCCTCGAGGCTCTCGACGTGCTCGCGGCCCGCGACGCTGGGCTCGCCCGGCACGACGTTGCTGGCCTGCGACAGCTCTCCAGCCGCAATCGCGCGGGCGTGCGACTCGATCTGCGCCCGGTCGAGCCCGACGTCGGCGTGCTCGACCACACCCGCGCGATCGAGCTGCGCGTCGACGTCCTTCTGGATCTCTGCCCACTCGATCGCCATGGCGTGCGTGAATCTCGCCGCACTTGCGAGCCGAGACAAGCCCGCGTACCTCTGGGCCGTGCAGCAGGGTCCCGCGCCAGTGCGCCAGCCGATGTTCGTGCCGCGCTTCACGCTCTTCATCCTCGCGGGCTTCGCGCTTTTTGCGGTCGTCGCGCTGCTCTACTCGCTGCCAATCCTGCTCGAAACGCCGCCGCCCGGCGCCAGCCCCGACTACGTGTCTGAGCGCGTGCGAGCCCACCTCGAGGGAAAGGCGAGCTGGCTGATGGTCGGCTCGTTCCTGGTCGTGGCCGCGGCCGGCTCGCGCTGGATGAAGCGCTGAGGCGCGAGCTCTACTTCGCGTACGGCTCGAACCTGGACGAGCGCCAGATGCTCGAGCGCTGCCCGGACTCGCGCCCCACGTTCAGGGCACGGCTGCGCGGGTATCGGCTGGACTTCACGCACTATTCGGCCGCGCGCTGGAAGGGCGGCACGGCCGACGTCGTGGCGGACGCTGCCGAGAGCGTCTTCGGTCTCGTCTACGAGATGGGCGACGGGGACTTCGCGAAGCTCGACCGCTGGGAGGGCGGGTATGCGCGGGTTCGCTTGCGCGTCGAGGACGACGCCGGAAACGAGCACGACGTCACGAGCTACGCGGTGCGCGAGAAAGGCAGCTTCCGTCCGAACGAAATCTACCTGGGCAAGATCCTCAGCTCCGCCGAACGTCTCGGCTTCCCGCGCGCGTACGTCGAGCGCCTGCGCGCGCGCTACACGCTTTGAGTCCACTCCACGGCGGCCGCGCCCCAGGTCAGTCCGCCGCCGAATGCGACCAGCAGCAGCTTGTCGCCGCGCTTGAAGCGGCCGGCGCGGTTGCACTCGTCGAGCAGGAGCGGGATCGACGCCGCCGACGTGTTGCCGCGAACCTCGAGATTCGTGGGCATCTTCTCCGGCGGAACTTCGAGCCGGTCGGCGACGACCTGGAGGATGCGCTTGTTGGCCTGATGCGCGATCACCCAATCGACGTCGTCGATCTTCCAGCCGACCTTCGCGAGCGTGTCGCGCGCAACCTGCTCCATCGATTGCACGGCGACTTTGAAGACCTGCGCGCCCTTCATGCGCACGAAGACCTCGCGCTGGCTCAGCACGTACGGCGACGCGGGCCGGCGCGCAGCGCCGCCCGGAATCTGGATCAGGTCGCTGTACTGCCCGTCGGACTTCAGTGTCGTCGCGAGCACCCCCCCGGGCTCGTCGCTGCGCTCGAGCACGACCGCACCGGCGGCGTCCCCGAACAGGATGCAGACCGTGCGCTCCTGGTAGTCCATGAAGCGCGTCAGGCCTTCACCGCCCGCTAGCAGCACGCGCCGGTAGCCGGCGGATTTCAGCATGCTCGTCGCCACCTCCAGCCCGTACAAGAAGCCGGAGCAGGCGGCATTCACGTCGAACGCGGGGATCGCGAGCCCGTGGCAGAGATTGCGGTGCACGTGGTTCGCCGTCGCCGGCGTGAACGTGTCGGGCGTGCAGGTCGCGACGATGATCAGATCGAGGTCTTCCGGCGTGAGCTTCGCCTGCTCGAGCGCGCGCTGCGCGGCGCGCGTGACGATGTCGCTGGTCGCTTCTTCGGGCGCGAGCATGCGCCGCTCGCGAATGCCGGTGCGCGTGACGATCCACTCGTCGTTCGTGTCGACCAGACGCTCGAGGTCGGCGTTCGAAAGCACCCGGTCCGGAATCGCGGACCCCGTGCCCCGGATCAGAACGCTCACGCGGCGGACTCTACGCGCGCCTCGACGTAGGACGTGATGTCGCCCAGCGTGCGGATGTTCTCCGCGTCCGAGTCCGGCACCTCGATGCCGAACTCCTCCTCGATCGCCATCACGAGCTCGACGACGTCGAGCGAGTCCGCGCCCAGGTCGTCCAGAAGATTGGCCTCGGGGACCAGCGTCTCCTTCTCCACACCCAGCTGCTCGCCGACGATTGCGTGAATGCGCTCCGTGAGATCCATGCCCTCTCCTCCCCTGGGGTGCTCGAACTCGGCGCCCTGAATGTGACTCAGGGTCACTTTGTGCGCTTTTGAGTCTCCCCGACGCCCCGAAGCTTGTCAACGAATCCCTGCGCGACGCGCTCAAGCCTTTGCGAGGCCGCGCAGAAAGAGCTCGATCGTCTCGTGGAAGACGAGCGCGACGTCGCGCTCCCAGAGGCTGCGGCGCTCCGGCACCTCGAGCGTCTGGATCACGGCATTCGCGCCGACCCAGACCACGCTCGCGCTGAGCCACGGATCGCACGGCTCGAACTCGCCCGACGCGACGCCGCGCTCGATCACCTCCGCGAGCACGAGCAGGGCGCGCTTCCAGACCTGGGTCACGAGCTCGACGAGGTTCGGCGGCAGCTGACCGATCAGGCGCTGGTTGTCGATCGCCCAGAAGATCCGGAAGTACTCGAGCTGCGTCGTGTAGTGATCGAAGTAGAAGCGCGCGAGGCGCCGGATCTGGTCGGCGGCGGGCAGGCTCGGGTCGATCACGCGCACCATGCGCTCGACGAAGGTGTCCGCGTTCTGGGCCAGGATCTCGACGTAGAGCTCGGCCTTGCTCTCGAAGTGGCGGTAGATCGTGCCCTTGGCGAGGCCTGCGCGGCGCGCGACCTCGTCGAGATTCGCGCGCTCGAAGCCGTGCTCGAAGAAGACCTGGCGCGCGGAGTCGACGATGCGCTTGCGGCTGCGCTCGCTCCGCTTGCCGACGGCCTTCAGATCGGATCGCTCCCGTCGTACTGCAGGTGCTCGAAGAGCGCGGTCGACAGGTAGCGCTCGCCGAAGCTCGGCAGGATCACGACGATGAGCTTGCCCGCGGCCTCCGGTTTGCGCGCGACCTCGAGCGCGGCGTAGACCGCCGCACCGGAGGAGATGCCCGAGAGCAAGCCTTCCTCGGTCGCCAGTCGCCGCGCCATATCGATCGCCTGCTCGCTCGACACCTTCACGATCTCGTCGATCAGCGTCGTGTCGAGGATGTCCGGGACGAAGCCGGCGCCGATGCCCTGGATCTTGTGCTTGCCGGGCTTGCCGCCCGAGATCACCGGACTCTCGGCCGGCTCGACCGCGATCGCCTTGAAGCCCGGCTTCTTGGCCTTCAGCGCCTGGGCAACACCGGTCAGCGTACCCCCGGTGCCGATGCCCGAGATCAGGTAGTCGACCTCGCCGTCGGTGTCGTTCCAGATCTCGAGCGCCGTGGTCTCGCGGTGCACCGCCGGATTGGCCGGATTCTTGAACTGCTGCGGGATGAAGCTGTTCGGGACCCTCGCGGCCAGCTCCTCGGCCGCCTTGATCGCGCCGGGCATGCCGTCGGCGCCCGCCGTCAGCACGAGCTTCGCGCCGTAGGCGCGCAGCACCGCGCGGCGCTCGCGCGACATCGTCTCGGGCATGGTCAGCACCAGCTTGTAGCCGCGCGCCGCGGCGACCATCGCGAGCGCGATGCCCGTGTTTCCCGAAGTGGGCTCGATCAGCGTCGTCACGCCGGGCACGATCCTGCCCGCGAGCTCGGCGGCTTCGATCATCGCCGCGCCGATCCGGTCCTTCACGCTGTTCGCCGGATTCTGCGCTTCGAGCTTGGCCACGATGCGGGCCTTTGCGCCCGCCGTGACCTTGTTCAGCTGAACCAAAGGCGTGTTCCCGATCAGCCACGTGACGTCCTTCGCAATCTTCATCGCGATCCACCTCCGTCGGTCTCGGATGCTAACACGCGCGATGCGGACCGTGTCTCGCGCAGTCCCTCGCGGATGCGCGCGTGCTCGCGCTCGTCGAGCGTGTAGCGGCGCAGCACCACGGCGCCCGCGAGCAGCATCACGAGCGGCATGCCCGCGAACAACCCCTTCAGGGTCCACGCCACCGCCGCCGTCTGCTGCACGTTCGGCCGGAAGCCCGAGAGCGAGAGCGCGAACCCGACGAGCGCGACCGTGATGCCGTTCCCGACCTGGAACGCGAAGGTGAACGCCGCCGTGTAGGCGCCTTCCTTGCGCTCGCGGGTCGCGAGCTCGTCGGCGTCGATCACGTCGGCCAGCATCGAGGCGCCGATCGGGCCACCGCAGCCGCCGAAGAGTCCCGCCACGACGAGCAGGCCCAGGATCAGCGCCACGTCGTTCTCGCCGACGAAGATCGTCGCGCCGAACGAGAGCCCCATGCCGATCATCGCCGCGGTCCACGCCTGGCGTTTGCCGAAGCGGCGCGATGCGAGCACCCACAACGGGATCGAGGCGAGCAGGCAAACCGTGTACACGCCCGGCAGCGCGGCGATCAGATCCGGACGCTTGATCACGTACTGTGCGAGATACGGCCCGAGCACACCGAGCACGCCGACGCCCAGACTGTCGACGAACTGCACGGCCAGGATGCGCCGCCCATGCGGATTGCGAAGCACGTCGGCCATCGAACGCACGGAGCTCGCCAGCGCGCGCCGTTGGAACTCTTCGCGCTCGCGCACGCGCAGCGGCACGAGCAGGATCACCGCGAGCGCAAGCGCCCCGACGATCGCCACCCGCTCCGCCATCGCGCGCGGGTTCGCGGCGTTGTTCACGAGCTGCAGGCAGCCGAAGGCCGGTAGAAGACCGAGCATGAATGCCGCATTGCGCGCGCCGTAGATGCGGCTGCGGTCATGGTAGTCGTCGGCAAGCTCCGCGCCGAGCGCGAAGTGCGGAATCGCGTAGGCCGAGAAGCCGGCATAGAACCCGTAGAGCGCGACGACGACCCAGATCGTCGTCCCCTCGTTCGAGAGCGTTTCGGGCGGGCTCCAGAGCATGAGAAAGGTCGCGGCCGAGAGGGGAATGGCCGCGAGCATGAACGGGCGGCGCCGGCCGAGCCGCGTCCGCGTGCGGTCGCTCCACGTGCCGATGATCGGGTCGAGCGCCGCGTCCCAGAGCCGACTCACGGCGAAGATCGCGCCGATCGCCGCCGGCGCGAGCAAGAGCACGTCGGTGGCGAACTTCAGGAAGTAGAACTGCACGAAGAAGAGCGGCGCGCCGAGCGCTAACGCCGGCGGCGCGTAGACGAGCAGCGTCGCGAGCGGGAGCCGCCGAGAATCGGCCACGCTCGACAGTACCATGGCTTGCCGCGACCACGCGTCTTCAGCCGAAACGCGCCTCGGCACCGAGCAGCCGATGCTGCCGCTCGCGCACGGCCGTGCGACGGCCGACGCGACCCCGGGCGCGATGCGGTCCGCTCAGGAAGCCGCGACCTGCTCGCGGACGAAGGCACCGCCCCAACGTTCGACGATCTTGCCGTCGGCGCAGCGCCACCAGACCGTGCCGCGAATCGACACCGGCGGCCCGCCGTCCGCAGGCGTGCCCTTCATCACGATCCGAACGGCCACGCGGTCGTCTTCGCCGATGATGTCCTCGATGGTGACGTGCGCATCCGGAAACATCGCACGCTGCCGCAGCGCAAAGGCCTTGATGCTCGCCGGCCCTCGCGCGCGCTCCGCCGGAGCGGCGTGATCGATATACGACGGAGACACGGTCGCATCGGCGAGGTCGAGATCGCCGAGATTCACCACCCGCTCGAATTGCTGCCGCACCAGGGCTTTGTTTCGCTCGACGGACATCGCAAGCCTCCGCTCATGCTAGAGACCGGGCAGAAAGGTCGTGAAGGAGAGCGCGGCGAAGAAGCCGTAGAAGAGCGCCATCGCGACCAGCGCCGCACGACGCCAACCCGGCGGGCGCAGCTCGCGCGGCAGCAGCCGCGTGTTCACGTACAGAAGATGCAGCGACGCGATGACGAACACGACCCCCGCCACGTTCGCGCTGATCTGCAGGAGCACGATCGGCTGCGCGAGCCGCAGCGCGATCACGCCCCACAGCACCACGACACCGAGCGTTGCGTAGTACACGGCACGGACGTCGCCCCCACGCCAGGCGCGCAGACGGCGGCTGCCCGTCCAGAGAATGTCGGTGACGGCGCGAACCATTCCCTCGAGCAGGTCGAGCTGCGTCTTGAACAAGATCCACGCGGCGAGGAACGCAATCGAGCCGCCGAGCAGCGCTCCTGCCTGCGCTCCGACGCCCTGTGCGAGCGCAGCGGCGATGCCGAGGCCGCGGATGTCCGTTCCGCGCGGCAGGAATGTCACGTAGAGCAATGCGGGCAGCGCCATGCCGAGCAGGGCGCCGCAGAAGAACACGCCCCATTGGTCGGCGCGCACGATTCGCCACCAGCCGCGCCAGCGTCGCAGAGCCTCGGCGTCGGGGCTGAACATGAAGCCCGAGTGCGCGAGCGCCACGCGCTCGCCGCCGACCGCGGCCGGGATGTAGCCCGCGCGCTCGCCCATGCCGTAGCCCTTGTCGCGCGCCCAGTTCGAGAGCGTGAGGTTGGCGACGCCGCCGGCTCCCGAGTACGCGGCGAGCGCCGCGATCAGGAACAGATCCGCGCCGCTCGGGAGCAGGTCGAACTCGCCGCGCGTCGCGTCGAAGCCGGCGAATCCCGCCGCGGCCGCGAGCCAGGTGCTCGGCGGCACGAGGACGAGGGAGAGGACCAGGAAGCTGCCGAGGATCCACGCGACCATCACCCAGTTCAGGAGCTCGAGCGTGCGCTCGATGCGACGGCCGACGAGCAGCACGAGCACGCACAGCGAGAACAGGCCGACTCCGATCCAGTACACCGTCTCGGTGTCTTCGGGCGCGGCGAGCCGGTCCGTGAACAGAAAGAACATGGCTCCGGCCGCGGTCGCGGCCCAAGCAGGCCAGCCCGCCTGCAAGAAGTAGAGCGCCGCGTAGAGCCACGCCCAGAACACGGCGGAGGGACGCGTGCGCATGAAGCCCGTGAAGACCGGCTCGCCGGTCGCGAGCGTGTAGCGCATGAGCTCGGTGTTGAAGATCGTCTGCAGGAAGATCGCGGCGCCAGAGACCCAGAGCAGGGAGAAGCCGTGCTTCACGAACACGGCCGGCCCGAGCAGGAACTCGCCGCTCCCGATCGACGCCCCGAGCACGATCACGCCCGGGCCGACGACGCCGAGCCAGCCGAGGCCGCTGGGCGCGGGCGGCACCGGCAGCTCTGCGCGCGTCCACGCGTCGAGTCCGGAGCGGCTCTCGGTCGCCTTCACGGGCCGAGCTTACGCTCCACACGCGTCGTGAGGCGAATCTCCGCTCAGCTCGGCTCGGGCTCGCTCGCGGGCAACACCAGGTTGGTCGCGCCGACGCGGCCGCCGGGCGTCGCGCGCAAGAGCAGCGTGCCGACGTGCGCGATCAGCGCTCGCACGCCCTCGCTGCGCTCGGGATGGGTCATCGGATCGATGCGCACCGTGGCGCTGCCGCGGTCGTGCACGGCCAGCTTGATGTAGAAGGGCTGCTTGCGGCCGGCCTCGACGCAGAGCGCGTCGATCAGGCAGGCGCGTGCGTCCTGCGAAAGGAGGAGCTGATCGGCGCGCAGGATGTCGCCGCCGTGGCGCAGCACGATCGGCGTCCAGCCGCGCGCGAACGCCGCCAGGTCGGTCACGCCTTCGATCACGACGTGGGGCATGCGTCCCCGAAGCGCGCGGCACAGGCGCGCACGGGCTCGAACGAGCGCCGGTGAATCGGACTCGGGCCGAGCGCCGCGAGCGCGGCCAGGTGTTCGGGCGTGCCGTAGCCCGCGTGGTGCGCGAAGCCATACCCCGGATGGTGTCGGTCGAGCGCCGCCATGTGCGCGTCGCGCCAGACTTTGGCGACGATCGAGGCGGCGGCGATCGCGGCGACGCGCGCGTCTCCGCCCACGACGGATTCCTGACGGCAGCGGATTCCAGGCACGCGCCGCGCATCGACGACGAGCGCGTCGGGTGGTGCCGCGAGCGCTTCGACGGCGCGGCGCATGGCGAGCAGCCCGGCCTGGTAGATGTTCACGCGGTCGATCTCGGCGGGATCGACCGAGCCGAATGCGTGGTCGATGGCCACGCGCTCGACCTCGCGCGCGAGCCGCTCGCGCGCGGCGCGCGACAAGCGCTTCGAGTCGTCGAGCCCGGGCAACCACGCGTCGGGCGGGAGAATCACGGCGGCCGCGACGACGGGACCCGCGAGCGGGCCCATGCCGACTTCATCGACACCGGCGATGCGCACGTGGCCTGCGCGCGCGAGCCCGCGCTCGAGCGCGAACAAGCCCGACAGGCGGCGGCGTTCCTCACGCTCGCGTCGCTCGCGGCCCTCCAGGGTCTCGGCGAGCGCGCGCGCGCCCTCGCGTCCGTCCTGTCTGAGGGCGCGGAGGACCGCGGGGGTAGCGGGTAAAGCGCCCGGCGCGAAGCGGAGCCGCAGCTCTGCGAGCGCAACGCGCGCGAGCTCCACGCCGCTCACTCCTCCCTTTCGATGCCGAGGCGCTGCTCGAGCCGGCGCACGCGGTGCAGAAGCTCGGGCAGGCGCTTCTTCGCGGCGACGACCCTGGCCCAGAGCCGTCGCTCGACCGCGGGCACGCCGAGCACCTGCGAGCCCGGGGCGATGTCGCCCGACGCCGCGGCCATCGCGCCGACGAGCGAGAGGTCGCCGATCGTGAGATGCCCCGCGCTCGCCGACATGCCGCCCATGAACACGTAGCGGCCGACCACGGTGCTGCCGGCGAGCGCAACGTGGGCGCAGAGCGTCGAGTGATCGCCGATCTCGCAGCCGTGCGCGATCTGCACGCCGTTGTCGATCTTCACGTCGACGCCGATCCGTGTAGCCACGTGCGGGTGATTCCGTCGCGCGTGTCCGGGGTGCGAGGCGTCGATCGTGGTGTTCGCGCCGATCTCGCAATCGTCACCGATCTCGACCGGACAGACGTGCGGAACGCGCACGCGGCTGCCATCCGCGCGCGTGGCGAAGCCGAAACCGGGCGCCCCGATCACGGCGCCGTTCTGGACGATCGTGCGCTTGCCGATGCGCACGCCCTCGCGCAGCTGCGCGCCGGAGTGGATCTCGGCGTCGGCGTCGATCTCTACGCCCGGGTACACCGTCACGTGTGGGTGGATGCGCACGCGCGCGCCGATTCGCGCGCCCGCGCCGATCACGGCACAGGCACCGATCGACACGTCGGGGCCGAGCGCCGCATCGGGCGCCACCACGGCGCTCGGATGCACGCCGTTCGCCGGCGCCGGACGTGGCTGGAAGACTCCGACCGCGCGCGCGTAGTCCGCGTAGGCCGCGGGCGAGCGCAGGCAGGACCGGCCGAGCGCGTCGAAGTTTGCGGGCAACAGGAACGCGCCCGCGCGCGAGGCGAGAAAAGGCGCGCGGTATTTCGCGCCGGTCACGAACGCGAGCTCGCGCGGGCCCGCGTCTTCGAGGCTCGCGAAGCCGTCGAGCGCGATGTCGCCGTCGCCTTCGAGCGGGAGCGAGAGTGCGCTCGCAAGCTCCGAGAGCCTCACCGTCGCTCAGCTCCCGAGCAGCTTGCCGAGCGGCGACCGGTACAGCAGATGCAGTGCCCGCTTGACCAGGCCGAGCGTCTTCGCACTGTACGGGTACCAGAGCAGCTCGCGTTTCCCGCGCAGCCGCGGCAGCACGATCGATTGCACGTGACAGTAGCTCTTCAGCCCGAGCTCCCCGTTCACGCGCCCGATGCCGCTCTCCTTCACGCCGCCGAAGGGGCTCTCCGCGATGCCGTAGGTGATGATGCAATCGTCGACGACGACGCCGCCCGCCGCGATCCGGTTCGCGAGGCGCTTGCCCTTCCACGAGTCGCGCGTCCAGACACTCGCCTGCAGACCGTAGACCGACTCGTTCGCGAGCCGCACCGCCTCGTCCTCGTCCCTCACGACCTGGATCGGAAGGCACGGGCCGAACGTCTCTTCGCGCATGATCGCCATCTCGTGATTCACGTCGACGAGCACGGTCGGCTCGAAGAAGAGGCCCTTGAACGCGGGATTGCGCCGGCCGCCCGTCAGCACCTTCGCGCCCTTGGCGAGAGCGTCCGCGACGTGCTGCTCGATGATCTCGAGCTGTGCGGGACTCGTGATCGCGCCGAGGTCGACGTCGCCTTCGGTCTCGGGACCCTGGCGCAGCTCGCGCGTGAGCGCGACGACGCGCTCGGTGAACGCCTGCGCGACCGGCTCGACCACGTACACGCGCTCGGTCGACATGCAGACCTGACCGGCATTCGTGAACGCGCCCCAGACGGCACCGCGCGCGGCGCGCTCGAGGTCGGCGTCGCCGCAGACGATCATCGGATCCTTGCCACCGAGCTCGAGCGTGCACGGCACGAGCGCGCGGCCGCAGGCCTCGGCGATCTTGCGGCCGGTGCGCACCGAGCCGGTGAACGAGATCTTGTCGCAGCCGGAGTCGACGAGCGCCGCACCCGTCGCGCCGTCGCCGGTCACGACCTGGAAGACGTTCGCGGGCAGGCCCGCTTGCGCGAAGAGCTCTGCCAGCGCGAGCCCGACGAACGGCGTGATCTCCGAGGGCTTCAGCACCACGCAGTTTCCCGCCGCGAGCGCCTGCACCGAGGGATTGAGCGCGAGCAGGAACGGGAAGTTCCAGGGCGTGATGATGCCGACGACGCCCATCGGCCGGTACGAGAGCACGAGCTTCTTCGTCTTCATCAGGTGAAGGCGCTTCTTCTCGTCGCGGAGCAGGCGCTTCGCGTTCTTCGCGTAGAACGTGAGCGAGTCGCAGGCGCCGAGGATCTCCGAGGTCATCGCCTCGAGCCGCGGCTTGCCGGTGTCGCGACAGATGACGTCGGCGATCGCGTCCGCCTGGTCGACGAGCAGATCGCGCACGCGCAGCAGGAACCGGCCGCGCTCCTCGAAGCTCCGCGCGGACCAGTCGGCCTGCGCGGCGCGGCCGCGCGCTACGGCCTCACGCACGTCGTCGGCGCTCGCGACCTCGATCTCGCCGAGCCGCTCGAGCGTCGCCGGTGCGAAGACCTCGAGCTTGCGGCGGCCGTGAAGCTCGCGCGGAGTCACCGGCTGGAGCAACGCCATTTCTTCGCCTCCCCCACAGCGGCGGATCGCCGCTGTCCGATTGCTAGAAGATCGCAAAATCCGTGTCAATGCGAGGATTTTGACGCGCGTGCGCGCCTGTGCGATAACCCGCGCGCCGTGAGCGGGACGCGCCTCTCCTCCGGCGAGCCGGAGATCGCACCGGAGCTCGCCTCCGATTTCGTCGACGTCTACGAGGAGGGCTCCTCGCCGCCGTCGGCCTCGCCCGCGGCGCTCGGCGTCTGGGAGCTCGCCTGGCCGACGATCCTGTCCTTCCTCACGCAGTCGCTGGTGCGCTGGGTGAGCTTCGCGATGGTCGGGCAGCTCGGCGCCGACGCGCTCGCCGCGGTCGGCATCGGCAACCAGTTCTTCTGGCTCGTGCAGTCACTCGCGACGCTCGCACCCACCGGCATCGTCGCGCTGCTCTCGCGCGCGGTCGGCGCGGGCGATCCCAGGCTGGCCGACGCAAGTCTGCGTCAGGGCATCTGGCTGGGACTGGGCGTGGGCGCGGTCTCCACCGTCGCCCTGCTGCCGCTCACCGACGCCGCGATCGCGCTCTACGGCGTGAATGCCAACGTGGTCGCGCTCGGCAGCGAGTATCTGTACTGGTCGGTGCTGGGCAACGTGCCGATGATCCTCGCCATCGTGTTCGGCGCGGCGCTGCGCGCAGCCGGCGACACGCGCACGCCGCTCTGGATCGGCGCGCTCGCGAATGTCGTGAACGTCGGGCTGTGCTGGGTGTTGATCTACGGGCAGCTCGGCTTTCCCGCGCTCGGCGTCGCGGGCGCAGGCATCGCCTCGACGATCGCGACGTCGCTGCAGCTGCCCGTCCTGTGGTGGCTCTGGCAGAGCGGGCGGCTCGCGCTCAAACCGTCCGGCGCGAGCTTCCGGCCGGACCGCGCGCTGCTGGGGCGGATCCTCCGCATCGGCTACCCGGCCGCGTTCGAGGGCGTGATCTTCCAGACGGGCCTGCTCGCCTTCATGCGCGTGCTTGGCGGCTACGAGACGGCCGCGATCGCGGCGTACAACGTCGGCGCGCAGATCCTCTCGTTCTCGTTCCTGCCGGGGATCGGTTTCGCGACCGCGGCCGCGACGCTGGTCGGCCAGCACCTCGGCGAGGGCGAGCCGCGGCTCGCCGAGCGCTCCGGCTGGCGCTCGATGTGGGGCGCGATCCTGTCGATGAGCGTGCTCGGTGCCGCGACGATCGCCGCCGCGCCCGCGCTCGCGCGGCTGTTCAGCTCGGACCCTCACGTGATCGAGCTCACCGTCGACTTCATCTGGACGCTCGGCGCGGTGCAGCCGCTGATGGCGATCGAGTACACGATCGGCGGCGCGCTGCGCGGCGCGGGCGACACACGCTTCCCGCTCTTTGCGATCTTCGCGGGCCTCTTCCTGTGCCGGCTCGCGCCCGCGGCGCTCGCGGCGTACGTCTTCCACGCGCGCGTACAGGTGGTGTGGAGCATGCTCGTGCTCGACTACGCGCTGAAGGCCACCCTCCTGCTCTGGCGCTTCCGACGCGGTCGCTGGAAGACGCTCGAGGTCTAGCGCGCGCGCAGACGTCTAGCGCAAGCGCAGCGCGCAGCGCGGCGGAGCCGCGCGAAGTGCGGGTGGCGCGCGGCCGCCCGCGCGCCGGGACCCGCTAGGGGAGCGCGGCGAAGTAGTGCAGCACGTCGGTCTCGGTCAGGATGCCGACGATCTCGCGACCATCCACGACTGGCAGGCAGCCGATCTTGTACTCGGCCATCGCGCGCGCCGCGGTCTGGATCGACTCGTCAGGGGCGATCGTGCGCGGCGGAGACGACATGACCTCCGAAATGCGCACGCCCTCGAGGAATACCTTCTGCTCCTCGGCCGAGATTCCCATGATGTTCGAGAGCGACGCGCGCAGGAGATCGCGCTGCGAGACCACGCCGACCAGCTCCCCGCGGTTCACCACCGGAATGTGTCGAACGCTGCCGAGATCCATGATCTCTTTCACGATCCAAAGCGTGTCGTCGGCGGAGATCCGCACCACCTTCTTCTTCATCACGTCGCGAACTGGAACCACCCGCCCCATCTACCACGCGGAGCGCTCGCCTGACAATCCAGTGTCCCGAACCCGAAGTTCGCTCGCGTTCTCGGCGGCCGATGCATCCGCGCTCGCGGCGTTGCACTCGCTCGACGAATCTGCGGATTCGCCTTGCCTCCCGCGGGCCAGCAGCCCGCGCGCCGCTGGCGGCGCCTTGCGAGCGCGGCGCCTCGACCGCGAGCGAACTTCGGGTTCAGGACACCAGGCCGCGCTTGCGGCCGGCTGCTATGATCGCGACATGGCGCGGGACCGGGACGACGAGATCGACCTCGAGCGAGCCGAAGAACGGCGAGCGGGTCTGTTCGAGGCCCTGCTCCACGAGGCGATCCGGCGCACGGCCCAGGTCGGTTTCTCGAGCTTCTTCGCCACCGAGGATGCCGTCCGCCGCGCGTTCTCCGACGCCGTGCCGCGCGACTGGGTCGACTACGCCAATCGCCAGAGCACGGATCTGCGCGCGGAGATGATCGAGCGCATGTCGGCGGAGTTTGGCGCCTGGCTGCGCACGATCGACATGACGCAGATCGTGAGCAAGCTGCTCGCGGAACACGACTTCGACCTCAAGATTTCGATCTCGAGCGAACGCCGCTCCAGCGAACGCGCGCCCGAGCTCTCGCTCGTGACGAGGCGCAAGTAGCTTCGATTTCGCGCGAGGTCCGACGCGCGACGCGGTAGAATCGCACCCGCTCGGCTGCACCGGAGGGCTTGCGATGATTCGGCTGGTCTACCTCGTGGGCGCGACGGCGCTCGCGTTGGTCTACTACTTCGGCTTCGGCGCCGGGCCGTCCGCGTCGGAGTACCTCGAGGATCTGGAATGGTGGCGACCGTGGGGCAGCGCGGTTCGTTGGCTGCCGTTCGCGACGCTCACCGCGATGGCGCGCGCGGGGATTCCGCAAGCGCTCGTGCCGCTCGGCCTCTTCTGGGCGCCACCGCTCGCGCTCTTCCTCGGCTCGCTCGCGCTCTTCCGCAAGAGCGCCGCCGCGCGCGCGTACCTCTGCTTCCTGGCGATCCTGATGTGCGTCTTCGTCTGGTACGGCTACCGCGCCGAGCAGGTCTGGCGCTTCTTCGAGTGGCGCTTCGCCGCGGTCGCGACGTCGTTCGCCGCGATCACCAGCACGATCCTGTTCGCGCCGTCGCTGCTGCGCGGGCTCGTGCGGCGCCAGCTGGTGCTCGCGCTCGTCGCGGTCGTGGCTGCGCTGGCGGGGATCTTCGTGCTGTCGACCGAGGTCACGGGCACGAACAGCGAGATGCCGTTCAACATCAGCCCTTGGCCGATCGTGACGCTGGTCGGATTCCTGCTCGTCGGCGCGACCATCGCGGGCGCGCATGCGGCGGGCGGGGCGGCGGTGTGGCTCCAAGGGCGGATCGGCGGCGCGCCCGGCTTCGCGCTCGGCCTGGTGGTCGCGCTGATCGTCGGGCTCGGCGCCGGCTGGTTCATCTTCAGCGCGCCGCCCGGCTGGGTCACGGTCGCGCTGATGGCCGCGGTCTACGCACTTGTGTGCATGGCGTTCGCGACGCGCGCTGCCAGTGAGGGACAGCGCTCTGGCCTGTTCCGCCTGGCGGCGGGCGCAATCCTGCTCGTCGCGATCTTCGGCTCGAACCGGATCGCGGCGACGATGCAGCGGACGGCCCGCGATCAGACCGCGCTCGTGGTTCTGGACGCGCTCGAAGCGTACAAACTGAGTCGCGGCAGCTATCCCGAGACGCTCGACGAGCTCGTTCCAGAGTTCGTCGACGACATCCCGCGGCCGGCGATCGGCGTGATCCGCGATGAGGATGATCGCTTCGCGTACTCGAACTACGGCGATTCGTACGCGCTCGAGTTCGCGAGCGTCCTCTGGGTGCAATGTCAGTACAGCCCGCCGTACAAGTTCGCCGACGCCGATTCCGACGAGCTCGCGGAGGAGCAGGCCGCCGAGGCCGAAGGCGCGGACTCTCGCGACGGCGAGGAGTCCTGGGACACACCCGACGTGTCGGCCCCGAGCGAGCCGACCGCCGAGGAGCTCGCGCTCGCGGCCACGCTCGCCGAGCACGGCTTGAGCGGCTCCTGGAGCTGCCCCGAAGAGCCGCCTAAGCTCTGGTGACGGAGGGCTGCCTTTCCCCGTGACCCAACCTGTCGAGCAACCCGTACTGGGCATCGAGCTCGGCAGGCGCGAGCGCTTGCGGCGCGCCGCGCGCACGGGCGGCGCGATCGCCGGCATCTACATCGGCTACAAGGGCCTGCACTGGCTCGAGCGCGGCCCGCTGCGCGGCGTGGTCGGGGCAGCGCGCCGGCAGTGGGATCGCTTCTCGGCCTCGACGCTGAATGACGCCGCGACCGAGCTCGGGGGGGTGCTGCTCAAGGCGGGCCAGTATCTGTCGACGCGCGCCGACG
>Ga0184615_10000301_pt1 | contig 28995 bp, 4 predicted proteins | sample PLM4_65_coex_FD_133134 | JGI IMG/M metagenome (GOLD analysis project Ga0184615, IMG submission 133134) | Groundwater sediment microbial communities from an aquifer in East River, Colorado, USA - PLM4_65_coex | ecosystem: Environmental > Terrestrial > Soil > Riparian zone | place: USA: East...
CGTTCCCAGCCGCACAGACGCCCGGCAGGAAGCAGGTCTCATCGCTCACGTATCCGTCGTCCGCCGTCCCGTCGCAGTCCTGGTCGACGGCGTCGCAGTCCTGGTCAGTTCCCGTCGGTGCGCCCGTCTGGCAGACGGCGACCACACCACCCGTGCAGGTCGAGCCGGCGTTCCCCGCCGCACACACACCCGGCAGGAAGCAGGTCGCATCGCTCACGTACCCGTCGTCCGCCGTCCCGTCGCAGTCATCGTCCACGCCGTTGCAGTTGTCGTCCGGCGGCGCGCTGCCACCTCCGCAAGTTCCTTCACTGCAGGTCGTGTTGACCGTGCAGACGTTGCCATCGTCGCAGGGAAGCGTGTTGTTGGCCGGTGCATGGGTGCAGAATCTGTCGTCGAGCACCGGCTTTTGCCCGGCACTCCGGGTCGCTGCGCCAACGAACGAACCATCAAAAACCCCCGGATCATCAACTGCGACGCCAGTGGGCTCGTTGAAGCTCCAGCGATGCATCAGGTTGGTCGCTGCCATGATCTCCCGGTTCATGCTCGCCTCGATCTCGGCCAGGGACCGGGCACTGCTCCAGATCCGGAACTCGTCGAGGTATCCGTCGAGGTAGAGACCGAGGGCCGGTGCGGAGGTGCGCGCGACGCCGAGCAATGTCTCCTGGCCCGCGGGCATGTTGACGGTGTCGGTCAAGGCCCAAGTCGGCGCGGTCGTGGCGACCAGCACGCCGTCGAGGTAGGTGCGGAGCTGCTGCGGCGCCGCACGATCCATGACGAGCGCCACATGGTGCCACGTGTTCAGGGTGACCGCAGCCGCCGCGGCGTGCGCGGCGGGGGCGTCGATCTGCGCGGTCCCCGCGCCTCCGGCGCTGCGCTCGACGGACGTTGCGATCCAGGGTGTCGTGCCGGTGCGCAACTGGATCACGACCTGCGGGAGCGCCCCCTGCTGACCGGCGCGGAAGATCCCGATCAGATCCGACGCCACCGTGCGCGCGAAGAACCAGCCCTCGACCGTGAAACTGCTCGTTCCGAAATTGTTGATGAAGTTGTTCGACGCCGTGCTCTGGCCGAGGTTGATGTAGTCGCCGGTGGGAGCCGTCATGTCGACGGACGCATCGTTGTCCGTGGTGCAGGCGTCGGCCGTGCACGAGTTGCCGTCGTCGCACTGGGCATTCGAGGTGCAAATCGTGCAGCCGGGGATCGGCGTGTACTGGCAGGCATTTGCGACGCATGAGTCGGTCGTGCACGGCAGGCCGTCGTTGCAATCGGCGGCCGTCAGGCAGCAGCCGGCGATTGGCGCGCCCACGCACTGCCCGGCCGAGCAGGTGTCGGCCGTGCAGACGAGGCCGTCCGAGCAGGTGTTCGTGTCGTCGGGCGTCAGAGTGCACTCGCCGAGGCCTACTCCGGACGCCACCCAAACGGGCCCGCCGGTGAGCGTGCCGTCCTGCTCCGCCGGCGACAAGTCGGCGGCGGTCGAGTCATCGGCGTTCGTCCCCGAGCCTTCGTTCAAGCCCCAGCGGCCGAGGAGGCCGGTGGCCGACGGAATCTGCGCCAGCATCCCGGCGCGGATCTGAGCCGGTGTGCGGACGTAGTTCCAGACTCTCGGCTCGTCCATCACGCCGCCGAAGAAGCCGGCGGGCGCCGCCGGCGGAACCGCCTGACTCGAAGTGATCGCGGTCCCAAGAGCGAAGTGTTGGATGCTGTCGTAGCGCGGCTCGACACCGGGAGTGCGGGTGCACACCGAGGCTGTACACACCGGGGACGTGCAGGCGGTGGCGTTGGGGGCGGTCCCCTCGACACCGTCAACATAGAGCCGCCACCCGTCCACCACGCTGTAGGTCACAGCGACGTGGTGCCAGTTCTGGTCGGTGATCGTCAGCGTGCCGCAGGCCGGACGGTTCTGGCCGGCGGGCGTGCCATCGGCGCCTGCAGCGATCTGCTCGAAGTCGGCGGCCAGCTTGACGATTGTCGTATTCACCGAGTCGGGAATGAGGCCGAGGAAGTAGTTGCAGTCGACGTTGCCTCCGTCGCCCTCGCCGCGGCCCTTGGTCACCAGCGGGATCGCACTGATGCCGCCGGTGCCCGTGCTGGCAACCGTGCCCCAGGAGCCGCCGTCGCGGCGGATCCAGCTCTCGAGTGTGAAAGCGCGCGCGCCCAGCGCCGCTTCGCCAGCGGCCGCGCCCATCGTCACGTAGGCGCTCGAGCCGTTGAAGTCGAGCGCCGTGCCGTTCACGTTGGCGCCGTTGCAGGCGTCGTCGGTGCAGGCGTTGCTGTCGTCGCAGGTCGGGCCTTCGGGGACGCAGGCGCCGAGGCCGTTGCAGACCTCGGACGTGCAGCGGTCGCCGTCAGAACAGACCGTTCCGACTGCCACGGGGACCCCGACACAGACGCCTCCGGCGCAGGTGTCGGCAGTGGTGCAGACTGCGCCGTCGTTGCAGGGCGCCGTGTTGTTCACATACCCGCATCCAGTCGCCGGGCTGCACGCATCGTTGGTGCAGACGTTGCCGTCGTCGCAGACCGCGTTGTTCGGGGCATGCAGGCACTGGTCGCCGGCTTCGTCGCAGGAGTCGGCGGTGCAGGCGAAGCCGTCGTCGCAGTTCGGTGCGGCGCCCGGCAGACAGCCGCTCACAGCACTGCACATCTCCGTGCCGTTGCAGTACTGGCCGTCGGAGCACGCGGCGTCATTGGTCGCGTGCGCGCAGGCATCGGCAGTCTGGTCGCAAGTGTCGGCGGTGCAGGCGATGCCGTCGTTGCAGTCCGGGGCCGCGCCGGGCAGGCAGGCGCCGGCCTGGCAGATCTCGGCGCCGTTGCAGAAGGCGCCGTCGCTGCACTCCTCGTTCGTCACGCACGGGTTCTGGCACAAGCCGGTGACCTGGTTGCAGAGCTGGCCGCCGGTGCAGGCGTCGGTGTGCTGGCAGCCGTTGACGCTGTCGCAACTGTCGGCCGTGCAGGCGATGCCATCGTCGCAGTTCAGGGCCGCCCCGCCGACGCAGGCGCCGCCGGTGCAGGTGTCGATGGTGGTGCAGACGCTGTCGTCGTTGCATGGGGCGCTGTTGTTGGTGGTCACGCACCCGGTGGCCGGGTTGCAGGAATTGTCGGTGCAGGGGTTCGAGTCAGTGCAGACGAGCGCCGTGCCGGCGGAGCAGAAACCAGCCTGGCAGGTTTCGGTCCCGTCGCACAGGTCGGCGTCGGCGCAGGAGATCCCGTTGGCCAGCGCCGTGTTCGTGCACGGGACTGCAGCCAGATCCGGTGCGGCCGCCACCCAGGCCGCGCCGCCCATGAGATTGCCACCGTTGGCGTTGCCGCTCGTGTCCACGGTGGACGTCGCGGTCCCCCCCTCGTCGAGGCCCCACCGGCCTACGAGCCCCGGCGCCACCAGAATGCGGCGGTCCATGGAGTCGGCGATGTCGGCGGCGCTGCGGGCGTGGTTCCACACGCGCACTTCGTCGATCTCGCCGGCGAAGAACCCACCGGCGACGGCCGGGGCACTCCGGCCATCCATGGCCGACGCGATGGAGAACGGGTGGATGGCGTCGTACCGCGGCGTCAGGCTGGTCGCCAGCACGCCTTCCTGCGCGCCGTTGACGAACAGCCGCAGGGCGCTGCCGTCGTAGGTCAGGGCGGCGTGGTACCAGGTCCCGTTGACGATCGTTGTCGTACCCAGGATGCCGTTGTCGTTGTTGCCGCCCGGTGCCTCGAACGACTCGAAGTCGCCGACCAGCACTGCGCCGCGAATACCCAGGAAGTAGTTCAGGTCGATGTTGCTGCCGTCGCCCACGCCGCGGCCCTTGGTGATGATCGGGACAGCGTTAGGCAAGGTCGCGGAGAAGGCGGTCTCGACGCCGGCCCCGGTACGGCGGAACATGCATTCGATGGTGAACTGCGCGAGTCCGAGTTCGGTGTGTGTCGAGGCGGCGCCGAAGTCGACCCTATCGTTGACGCCATCGAAAGCCAGCGCCGCCTGCGGATCCGCTCCGGCGCAGAGGTCCGTCGTGCAGGCGTTGCCGTCGTCGCAGCTCTGGATCGTCCCGGCCACGCACGCGCCGGCGCCGTCGCAGGTCTCGCCCACCGTGCAGGTGTTGCCGTCGTCGCAGGCGCTACCCTCCGGCGCGAACGCATGGTCGCACTGGTTGGCCTGAGTGTCGCAGGTGTCGACCGTGCAGGCGTTGCCGTCGTTGCAGTCCGGCGCCATGCCGGGCAGGCAGACGCCGGCCTGGCAGATCTCGGCACCGTTGCAGAACGCGCCGTCGCTGCACTCCTCGTTGGTCACGCACGGAACCTGGCACAGGCCGGTGACCTGGTTGCAGATCGTGCCGCCGGTGCAGGCGTCGGCGTGCTGGCAGCCGTTGACGCTGTCGCAGCTGTCTGCCGTGCAGGCGATGCCGTCATCGCAGTTCTGGGCCGCTCCGCCCACGCAGGCGCCGTCGGTGCAGGTGTCGATGGTGGTGCAGACGCTGCCGTCGTCGCACGGGGCGTTGTTGTTGACGGTGACACACCCGGTCGCCGGGCTGCACGAATTGTCGGTGCAGGGGTTCGAGTCAGTGCAGACGAGCGGCGTGCCGGCGGCGCAGAAGCCCGCCTGGCAGGTTTCGGCGCCGTCGCACTGGTCGGCGTCGGCGCAGGGAGTCCCGTTAAGCAACGCGGTGTTCATGCACTGGACCGACGTCAGCGACGGCGCGCCCGCCCCCCACACGGGCGCGTTGACGAGCGTGCCGTCGTTGGCGCTGCCGCTCGTGTCGAGGGCAGTCGAATCCGTCCCCTGTCCGTCGAGACCCCAGCGGCCCACGAGGCCGGGAGCCGCGGTGATGCGCCGGGTGCGCGCCGCCGCGATCTCCGTCGCGCTGCGTGCATAGTCCCACACACGGACCTCGTCGATCGCGCCGTTGAACCCGCCCTCGATGGTGCCGCCCGAGTTGATGGCGGTCGCGATCGCGAATCGCTGGAGGCTGTCGTACCGTGGCGTCATCCCCGGACAGGTCGTCCCGGCGGTGTCGGGCGCGCCGTCGAGGTACAGCTGCCAGCAGGTGCCGTCGTAGGTCGCGGCCACGTGGTGCCACACACCGCTCGTCACGGCGGTGCCCCCGCTCACGGGGTAGTTGTTGTTACTGTTGACCGACGGCTCCAACGACTCGAAGTCCGCCGCCAGGTGGCCATTGTCGCTGCGGATGCCGAACAGGTAGTTGCAGTCCAGATTGCTGTCGTCGCCCTCGCCTCGTCCCTTGGTCACGATTGGATACGCAACAATGCCGTTGGTTCCAGAGCTGGAGGTCACGCCACCGCCGTCCCAGAGCACCCAGGCCTCGAGGGTGAGCTGCGCCAGCCCGAGCTCCGGGTGCGACGCCGCCGCTCCGAACGCCACGTGCTTGATCGGTACCACGGGCGGTTGCGTGGGATTGGCGAAGGTCAGGGCCCCCTGCGTGCCCGAAGCCAGGCACATGTCGGTCGTGCAGGCGTTGCCGTCGTCGCAGCTCTGCGCCGTACCCGACACGCACACTCCGCCGCCGTCGCAGGTCTCGCCCGCGGTGCACGGATCGGCGTCATCGCAGGCGGTGCCGGCAGGCGCCGGTGAATGGCCGCAAAGACCGGTCTGACTGTCACAGCTGTCGACTGTGCAGGCGTCCTCGTCGTCGCAGTTCGCGGCGGCGTGCTGGCAAATCCCCGCCTCGCACGTGTCGTTGGTGCAGGCGTCGGCATCGTCGCACTGTGTCGGCGAACTGCACGGGACTCACCCGGGGATTCCGACGTGGCTGCATGTACCCGGCCCGATGGCGGGGATCTGGCCGCTCGTCAGCCAGGCGGTTCCGCCGTTCAGGGTGCCGTGACTCGTGCCGACGGAATCGGCGGTCGTCGTCGCGGTCCCTCCTTCGTCCAGCCCCCAGCGATGCAGCAGCCCCGTGCCGGAGCTGATCGCGAGATTCATGTTGTCCTGGATTTGCTGCGGCGTCCGGACGTGATCCCAGATCCGGACCTCGTCCAGCCGACCGTCGTAGTAGAGACTGAGGCCCCCACCACCGAGCCGACCCGCGCCGAGGATGACGTTGTCCGTGCTGCTGATCGTGTTCGTTCCCCAGTCCGCGGCGTTCTCGACGATCGCCGGGCCGCCGTCGATGTGCAGGCGAAGCTCCTGTCCGGCCGGGTCGCCGGGCAGGGTGCTGCGATCCACGATCATCGCGAAGTGATGCCATGCGTTCGGTGTGATAGCCACGCCCTGGTAGTTCACGTCCTCCTGCTGGTCTCCCGCTCCGTCGGCCTCGACGGACCCGGCGATCGCCAGGTACGGGGCTGTGGTGCCCGTCAACTGCACGGCGACCTGCATGAAGTCGTCCTGTCGTCCCATGCGGATGATGCCCGTCCGGTCGGCGTTTCCGCCGTCGGTATAGACCCAGCCCTCGATCGTGAAGCTCCCCGTCCCGAAATTCGTCAACGCGGCCGCGTTGCCCAGATCCACGTTATCGTTCGCCCCGTCGAACGACAGACCGGAGACGTTGCCGCCGGCGCAACTGTCGGTCGTGCAGACGTTGCCGTCGTCGCAGTCGGCCGTCGTGTTGCACGACGTGCTTGGGACGTTCGAGCAGTCGTCGTCGGTGCAGGTGTCGATCGTTCCCGGTATGCCGTCATCGCAGTCGGCGTGGGTCACGCAGCAGTCGAAGGTCGGGGCGTAGTCGTAGACGCATCCCGTGGCCTCCGAGCAGTCGTCCGTGGTGCAATCGTTGGCGTCGTCGCACAGCACCGCGGCGCCCGACTGGCACGAGCCGCCAGAGCAGACGTCAGGCGCGGTGCAGGCGTTGCTGTCGGTGCAGGCGCCGGTGTTGTTGGCGTGCTCGCAGACGTTGCCGACGCAAGTATCGTCGGTGCACGCTTGGGCGTCGTTGCAGTCGGCCGCGGTAAGGCAGCAGCCGGCCACCGCCGCATGCGTGCAGGTCCCGGCGTCGCACGCGTCGGTCGTGCAGATGCTGCCGTCGTCGCACTCGGCAGCCGACTGGCAGTCGGTCGTGAAGGTCCAGCGCGGGCCGACCGTCGTCGAAGTGCCGTCGGTGAGCTCGGCATACCACTCGTACGTCCTGTTCGACTCTCGGCCCGGCCAGGACACGCTGGCCTGGGTGCCGCTCCCGACCGACGACTGGGACCCGACGACGGCGAACGGCACCCCGGCGTCCATCGCGTAGTCGAGGGTGAACTGCTGCTGCGCCGTGCCGGCGGTGTTGTCCGCGTGGCTGTAGATGAACTGCCCCAGGTACGGGGAGTAGGTCTCGGCGGTGATGGTGTTCGTTTGCGGGTGGAAGGTCAGGATCCGCAGCCAGCCGTCGCCGCCATTGGGACGCGTCTGGTAGTCGGTGATCATGCTGTGGATCACGTGACCCGGCTGCGGCTCGTCACGGCGCCGGTTCGCCTGGTCGAGATGGCCGCACAGCGTCATGAAGACGTTCTGGTTGTCCTGCAGCGCGTTGTAGACCGCCTGGCCCTGGTTGGTGAACGCGGGCGGGTTGCCGCTCGGCTGCATGAGGAAGTGGCTGGAGACGATGGCCCGCCGGTTCGGATAGACGTTGGTGAGGATGTTGTCCATCCAGTCGATGACCTGCTGGCGCATCGGATGCGCCACCCCGGCCGACTGGCAGCCCATGCTGCCGTCGGCGCAGTCCCACTCGAGATGGAAGATGATGAAATCCATCCCGCCGGCGCTGAACAGCTCGTAGTGGTTGTCGGTGTTGCGGAAGTAGGTCGTCGGATCGCCGAAGTCGTAGCGCCCACCGTAGTAGCTCTTGCACGTTGGGTTCTCGTCAGGGGGAGTCGGTCCGGGGTTGCAGACGGCGCCGCCGCAGTCGGCGTCCTTCTCACATGTCAGGCCGGGGTTGTTGCTGCACTCACCCGGGCACATGCGCTGCAGGCCAAAGGTCTTGGTCCACTGGATCGTCGTGCCTTCTTCGTTCGATCCGGAGCGGGCGTTGCCGCCGTTGTCGTGGTTGCCCACGGCGATGCCGTACGGGATGCCCTCGGGGAGCCCCGGCGCGCTTTCGATGATGTCCCAGGCCGCCGACGCATTGGGCCACTGGTATTCCTGGCCGGCCTGATCCCAGTTGTTCACGCAATCGCCCAGCTGGGTGACGAAGACGATGTTGCGGGCGACGCGGTTGTCGACGATCCACTGGGTCTGGGCCGCGTAGATCTGCGGGTAGGTCTGTGAATAGAACTGCGTGTCGGGCAACACGATGATGGTGAAATCCTCGCCCGCCGGGCCGCCGGCCACGCGTCCCTTGAACGTCACGGTCATCGGGTCGCCGGACGGATCGGTCGCGGTCACGCAGAGTTGGGGGTTGACCGACACGCCGGTCTCCGTGTCCGCTGGCGACGGTGACGTCGGTGCCGACGGCGGCGGATTGGTGGCCTCGAGGCGCGCGATCACCGTGAAGTCGCTGCTGGCGGTGTCATCGTTGTGCGCCTGGATCGCGAGGACGTTGGCGCCGTTCACCAGGAGCGCCGCATTCACCGGAAACGTCTGGGCAGCGTTGCAGGTGCCATTGCAGGTCGAGCATTCGTGACTCGTGGGTGTGGCGTTGAACGGCGGCAGCGTACCCTGGCCAGCCATGCTGCTGCTGCGCGCGATCTCCGTTCCATTCAGATAGGCAACGAAGCCGTCGTCGTAGTCGACCACCAGGTTTAGCCCGGTGACTGCCGCAGCGCTCGGGACGTTGAAAACGTGGCGCGTGAAGATGCTCTGATAGACGGGGGCCGTCGTCATGTCCGAGAGCGTCGTGCCGCGCCCGGCTGTGCAATCGAGGCCGTAGCCGAAGCCGCCCGGGCCTGAGAACCAGCCGGCGTCGTCAAAGCACAGGTCGCGCCAGGCGGCCGGCGGGTTCGTCGTCCCCTTGAAGTAGCGCCAGGTCTCGCCGGTGGCGACCGGCAGGCCCGAGGGCGCATCACACTGGCCGGTACCGGTGTTGCAGATCTCGCCGCAGACGCAGGTGCTGGTTGCGACGCATGTCCCGCCGCTGCACTCGTCATCGGTGCAGTCGACGCCGTCCGAGCAAGCGTTGCCGTTGTTGGCCGTGCCGACGCAGGCGCCGCCCGAGCAGATGTCGTCGGTGCACGGATTGCCGTCGCTGCAGACGGCGGTGTTCGCCGGGTGCAAGCAGGTGCCGCCGGTTCCGAGATCGCAGACGTCGTCGGTGCAGGGGTTGCCGTCGGAGCAATCGCCGGGACCGGTGCACGGCGCCGGCAGCGTAAAGGTCACGGTGAGAAGCGGCCGATTGGCCGCGGTGGCCGCCTCGGACGACTCGAAGACGAGCCCGTCATCGACTGCCTCGAGGAGAACCCAGCCATGGTTGGAGGCAGGATCCGCGAGCCAGGCCTGCAGGCTGGATGTGACCGTCACGGCGGTCGCGGCGCCCTGCGCCAGACCAGCCGGTGTCGCGTCCGCCGTCGCCGCGGCCTCGACTCCGTCCGCCTGGACCCCCGTCGTGAGGTTCCATGGTGCCGCGCCGAAGGTGTTGTACGTGTTGGCGGCGGCCCAATCCTGCAGCACACGATGGAAGTAGATGGTCGCGGCGGTGCCGTAGTTGGTGGTGTTCGGCACGCTGAGCGTCAGTGTGGCGTCGGTGATGGTCGACCCCGCCGGGATCTGCCCCGGTCCGCTCCCGAAGATGTTGTCGAAGCGGATGAGCGCCTCCTGGTAGTAATTCAGCAGGTCCACCCGGAGCGTCGCCGCTGTGGCGTTGCTCGTCGTGGCGTTCTGGGCGTCGATCCAGGTGTCCACCGTTCCGGTGTAACTGTTCACGCCCTGCTGGAAGGTGAGGACCGTGTCGGCCTGCGGACTCGGCCCTCCGGCCGCGAACGCCTGGGGGGTGGCGGTCCCGAACCGGTTCGAAGCGACGAGATCGGGCGATGCGGCGCCGGCGGCGGAGGGTGGCGGAGAAATCGACGCGAGGAGCGCGGACAGACTCCTCCCCCCGCCGGTCTCGGCACCGATGATCGCCTGCCAGCCGACCATCACCGCGAGGCAACAGCACAGAAGGAGAAGCGCCGTCGACGGACGGCTCAACCGGATCGCGATCGCTCGTGCCATGAAACACCCCCCGGTAGAGGAACTCCCTCGACCATGTGCATGTGCGGGCCGGCCACCTATGGCCGGCCCGCTTTACGACCGGTCTTCAAAAATCAGTCGGCCTGCCGATTCACCGGCCGGCCGAGCTTCGGGCCGCCCGCTCCCGCGGCGCCCTTGATGCGCAGCGAGACGCGGCCCTCGTTGGCCTCCGCCCCGATGGTCATGGGCAGGGTGCGGCCGAGGTCCGTCCGGGCCTCGACCGTGATCTTCACGACGGTCCCCGAACCGCTCAGCGGGACCGGACCGTAGACAGCGACACGCGCCGAACCGCCGGCCTGGTGCGCGATGGCCGTGTGGTCGGCGCCGATGCCGTCGGTCTCGACCGACACGATGGAGAGGCGCGCCGGGTCGAAGCCGAGGTCGAGATCGAGACCCTCGATCCCGTCGGCATTGCGCACGGTGACGAGCAGCGTGCGCCGCGAGCCGGCGGCCAGCGGTTTCGACCACCCGTCGAGCGAGAGCAGGGCGACATCCCCGCTCCCCGGCCGGACCGCGGCCGTCGGACGGCCCATGCCCTTCTGGCGCAGCGCCTGCGCCCGCTCCGTGTCGGCGGTGACCGCCAGCGCCTCGGCGCCGCGCGGCGGCGCCAGCGGCGCCGCCGGCGCCCAGTTGCCCGACACATCGCCGAGCAGGATGCCGACGAAGTTGTCGACCACCGGCCCGACCAGCGGCGCGTGGGTGTAGGACGCCGGGCCGCAGTCGTGGTTGCCGGCGTCGACGTAGTTGTCGCAGCGCAGGAAGCGCCAATCCGAGCCGCCCGGGGGAACGCCGGCGGCGGCGAAGTGGTCGATGACCTGGACGGCAAACTGGGAGATGAGCGCCGCGTCGAACGACGAGACCGCGCCGTTGCCGGTGACATCGCCGGCGATCTGCTGGTTCCCCGACAGAGTGATCTGCAGTACCGCGTGCTGCGCCGCCAGCGAGGCGTCGAACGAGGTGATCGCCCCGTTGTGGTCGGAGGCGCGCGGGTCGCCGTACTTTGGAGTCGGCGTGACGCCGATGGTGCCGGCGAGGTTGCCGATGGCGTAGGTGCCCGCGGCCCCGCTGGTGTCGTCGGCGACGAGATCGCCGCTGGCATCCACGCCGACGCTCGGCACCGGCTTGACGCTCGGCTCGCCGGTCGTGCCGTTGCGGTAGTAAGTCACGACGCCGCTGACACCGCATGCGCCGCTCGGCGCGTGCAGGCAGGCCCCGGCGCTGCAGCTGTCCGCCGTGCAGATGTTGCCGTCGTCGCAGCTGATCGGCGTCCCGGGTACGCACACACCCGCGACGCAGGCGTCGACCGGCGTGCAGGCATCACCGTCCGAGCAGGTGTTGCTGTTGTCGTTGACCGACTCGCAGGCGCCGTTCGCCGGGTTGCAGGTGTCGTCGGTGCACGGGTTGCCGTCGTTGCAGACGACCGGCGCGCCGCCGGTGCAGACGCCGCCGCCGCAGATGTCCCCGGTCGTGCAGGGGTTGCCGTCATCGCACGAGGCGGTGTTGGCCGGGTGCGTGCAGGTCCCCGCGGTGCACAGGTCGTCGGTGCAGGGGTTGCCGTCGTTGCACTGGGCGTTGATGTTGCACTCGCCGCTCACCGTCAGCGTGCAGACCGGGCCGGATTCCCAGGCGATCGGGTTGGCGCCGCTGTCGGCAAGGGCGGTGTCGGGAAACGCCGCGAGGGAAATCTCGAAGCTGCTGCCCGGCGCCGCGTCGCCCGAGACGGTCAGCGCGTAGGTCGACAGGTAGGCCGCGCCGGGACCGACGCTCGCGGCGCCGCTGAGCAGCGACGACGATGCGAGCGCCAGGCCGCAGTTGGTGATCGGGAAGGTCGCCGGCTGGCCGGCGAAGATGTAGTCGCCGCGGGCCTCGTTGATGGCGACGCCACCCGGGCAGGTGAGCCCGACCGTGCCGCTGCCGGCCGTGCGGGTCGCCAGGATCTTCGTCTGGTAGCCGCGCACGGGCGTCAGGCCGCCGAGGTTGGTCAGCGTCAGGTCGAGGCCGACGAGACCGCCCGGCGGCGCATCCGGGGCCGCCAGCGCGCAGTCGATGCGCGCGCGCGGGCCGGTGAAGGCCTGGTACTGCACCGTCAGTTGCGGCCGCAGGGTGACGGTTGCGTCCTCCGACGAGCTGAACTGCCACGAGTCGGAGAGACCGGTCGGCGTGACGAAGATCCAGCCGCGGTTGGCGGCCGGGTTCGCCGACCAGGCCACGACGCTCGGGGTGACATTGATGTCGTGGGCCGCGGGCACCGTGCCGTTGTACGAACTCTGCACGTCGATCGCTGCCACCGACTCGACACCGTCACGCGCCACTCCACCGACAAGCGAGTTCCAGGTGTCGGTGTCGACCCAGGGCGCGATCATCCGATGCAACTCGGCACCGTCCGGGCTCACGTTGGTGATGTTCAACCGCAGGGTCGCCGCCAGGATGGTGGCGCCGTCCGGGATCGGACCGCCCTGCGAGACGAACAGGTTGTCGAAGCGCATGAGGACCTGTCGCTCGTCGCCGGGGGCGCCGGCCAGCGGGCCGTCGACGATCAGCGGGTTCGTGGCCGCGTTGTTCGTGGTCGGCGAACCGGCGTGCAGGAAGGTGTCCACGGTGGCCGCGTAGCCGCCGACACCGTCCTGGAAGACCGCCTGGGCCGGGGCCGCTTCACAAAGCCCCGTGCCGAGGTTGCAGGTCAGCCCGCCCGTGCACGCATCGACCGCGACGCAGCCGGTCGCCGGGTTGCACGAGTCGGCCGTGCAGGCGACGCCGTCGTCGCACGTGATGAGCGTGCCGGCGCAGACACCGCCGCTGCAGACATCGCCCGTCGTGCAGGCGCTGCCGTCGCTGCAGGCCGCGTTGTTGTCGGTGAAGACGCAGCCGGTCACCGGGCTGCATGTGTCGGTCGTGCAGGCGTTGCCGTCGTTGCATGTCAGCGGGGATCCCGCCTGGCAGGTGCCGCCCGAGCAGGTCTCGATGCCGTTGCATGCGTTGCTGTCGTCGCAATCACCGTCGGTGATGCACGACTGCGCAGTGCTGTAGGTGACGCTCAGCCGCGGCCGCAGCGAGACGGTGGGGCCCTCCGACGAGTCGAACTGCCACGAGTCGCTGCCGCCGACCGGGGTCAGCAGGGCCCAGCCGTGATTGGCCGCACCCGCCGCCCAGGCAGCGACGCTCGTCGTGACGTCGATGGCGTGCGTCGCGGGGACGGTGCCGTTGTAGAGGCTGGTGACGTCGATCGCCGCGGCGGCCTCGGCGTCGTTGGCCTGGACACCGGCGACCTCGGTGTCCCAGGTATCGGTGTCGGCCCAGGGTATGAGCATGCGGTGCAGGTCGGCCCCCGTGGCGCTGGGGTTGGTGATGTTGAGCGTCAAGGTGGCCGAGAGGACCACCACTCCGTCGAGTATCGGCCCACCCTCGGATGCGAACAGGCCGTCGAATCTCAGCAGGACCTGGCGCTCATCGGCCACGGGTGGCTGGCCGTCGACGATGAGCGTCGCCGCCGCGGCGTTGTTCGCCGTCGGCAGACCGGCATGCAGGAAGGTATCGACGGTTCCGGTGTACCCCGCCGTACCGTCCTGGAACGTGACGGTGGCCGAGGCCGTGGTGCACTGCCCGGTACCGGTGTCGCAGGTCTGGCCGAAGGCGCAGTTGGTGGTGGAGGCGCACAGACCGTCAGAGCAGATGTCGGTCGTGCAGGCCACGCTGTCGCTGCACAGGTTGGTGTTGTCCGCGACATTCGTGCACGTGCCGGTGCCTAGATCGCACACGTCGTCGGTGCACGGATTGCCGTCGGAGCAGTCGGCGCTGGTAGCGCAGCCGGCCACCTGGGTGGCGGTCAGGCTCGCGATCAGCGAGAAGTCGCTGCTGGTGGCCGCGCGGTTGTGCCCCTGTATCGCCAGCAGGTTGTTCCCCGCCTGCAGCAGCCCGAGGAACGGCGTCAGGTCGTAGACCTCCGGCGGATTGGCGGGGCTGCCGGTCGAGCATTCGCGGTCGGCCGTCTGGGTGACGGCGCTGAACGCCGGCGGCACGCCGGGCGTCCCGCCCATGCCCGGGCTGCGCGCCACTTCGACGCCATTGAGGTAGGCGACCCAGCCGTCGTCGTAGTCCATCGTCAGGCTCAGCGAGGTGACCAGCGTCGGGTTCGGGATGCTGAAGGCGCGGCGGGTGTACAGGCTGACGTAGTTGTTCTGCATCGTGCCGAGGGTCGTGCCGCGCAGCGCCGTCGTGGCGCAGTCGGGTCCGTAGCCGAAACCACTCGCCCCGCTGGTCCACGCCGTGTCGTCGAACCCCTGGGTCTTCCACGCCGGATCGGGCTCCGCGGTGCCCGGCAGGTAGCGCCAGGTCGCGCCGACGGCGATCGGCAGGGCTGGCGCCGGCACGACGGTGCACAGGCCGGTGTCGAGGTTGCACGTCTCACCGGCGCCACAAGTGCTGCTCCCGCCGTCGCAGACACCGCCGCCGCACGTCTCGCCGGTCAGGCAGGCCACGCCGGTCGAGCAGGCGCCGCCCTCGTTGATCGCCTGGGCGACGCAGACAGTGCCGCTGCATATGCCGGAGGTGCATGGGCCGTTGAGGGCGCTGCAGTCGGCAGCGGTCGCGCAGTTGGTCGTGTTCGCGGCGTTCGGCGTCGCCGGCATCGAGACGAAGCTGGCGGAGCCGTCGGGGAAGCGCCCGAACGCGACGTCGGTCGTCTGGGTCGTGAAGGTCAGCGTGTCGATCGGCTGGATGCCGTCCTCCTCGGAGGAGTACAGGCCGAGCTGCTCGCCGGTGCGCAGGATGTTGAAGTTGGTGTGCAGCGAGCCCTGGCTGGGCTGCGAGTCGCACCAGAAGACGAGGTGCCCGCCGGCCGGGATCGTCACCCCCTGAGGGATGCGGTACTGCGCCGGGAAGCCGAGCTGATCGGTGAGGAACATCCCGCCCATGTCCACCGGATCGACGCCGGGGTTGTAGATCTCCACGTAGTCGTCGAATTCGCCGTTTTCATCGGTGACCGTGGTGTTGTTGGAGGCGAGGAACTCGTTGATCACGAGTCCTTGCGTCCGCACGTAGGTCCAGGCGTCGCCGGCGAAGGCGTGGATCGGAGTCTGGGTGTCCTGGATGCCGTCGGCGACCAGAACGACGTTCACGAGGCCCGGCGCCGGCTCGGTGTAACCGCTGAAAGTGTATGGGCCCGGCGTGCCGGTGAGACCCGTCACCTGCGTCGCCGGCGAGCCGTTGACGGTGAGATCGTCGGGCGTCACGTTGACGACCGGCTTGCTGAAGGTGACGGCGATCGAGCCGAGCAGGCTGGTGTGCCCGCCGCGCGGCGGCGCCGTGGCGGTCACCACCGGCGGCGTCGTGTCGATGACGTAGATCCACGAATCGCCGGAGAACAGCAGCGCCGCGTTCCCGGCGTCGGCGATTCCGCCCGCCGCCATGTTCACGGAGACCGTCCCGGGACCCGGAGTACCGAAGACGGAGAACACATACGGCCCGGCGCCGGCGCCGGCCAAGCAGGTGTCGCAGGCGAGCGTGGTCGCGGGCGAGCCGTTGATCGTCAGGTCGCCCGCGTCCACGCCGGTAACGGCGGTGGAGAAGGTGACCGCGAGCGAGCTCAGCGATGCCAGGATGTCTTCCTTGGGCGGCACCGCCTGGCTGATCCGCGGCGGCAGGTCGCCCTTGACGATCGAGAACGAGTCGGTGACCACTCCGTCCGAGCGCAGGTTGGTCGCGTTCAGGCTGCTGCCGTCGATGTCGAGGATGACCGAGCCGTGCGCCGACTCGGAGTGGTACATCACGGGATGATTGAGCGATCCGCCGTTGCTGGAGCCGCCGTGCCCCGCCACGACCATGACCTCGCCCTCGTGGGCGTTGGGCCCGGGGCTCTTGAGGTACGCGCCGTCGCCCGTCGGCCGGCCGTCGCCGTCGTCGACGATGTGACCGGCGCCGAGCAGGGTGGCGAAGCCCGGTGTCGGCGTGCTGTAGGTGCCGTCGATGAGATAGGAGCGCTCGTAGGCGTGCGAGTGGCCGTTCAGGACCAGGTCGACACCGCCCGCCTCGAGGATCGGCATGATGTTCTCGCGCATCTGCACGAGCTCGACCTCGGTGTCGGAGTTGTGCGTCCCCTTGGAGTAGGGCGGGTGGTGCCAGAAGGCGATCACCCATTGCGCGGTGGCGGAGGCGAGATCGGCCTGCAGCCACTGCGCCATCGGGCCGTTGGCGGCCCGGCTGACCTGCGTCGAGTTCAGGCAGATGAAGTGGACGTTGGCGTAGTCGAACGAGTAATAGGCCTCGGTCCCCGACGGCTCGCCCCCCGCGTTGCCGGCGCTCGGCAGGACGAAGGCGGTGTAGTACGGGCCGCTCGAGGTCCCGGGCGAGCCGGAGACCGTCGACAGTCCCTCATGGTTCCCGAGAGTCGTCCAGGAGACCGTGTGCCGCAGGATGTCCTGGTAGACGCCGAAGTGCTTCTGCGTGAACTCATCCTCCGTCCCGCTGTCGTAGGCGATGTCGCCGACGTGCACGAGCAGATCGGGCGGGTTCGCGGCCGTGAAGGCCAGCATCGAGTTGCGGACATTGAGCTGCTGCGCCGACAGGCTTCCGGAATCGCCGAGGACCCAGACACGGAACGGCGCGGCGGCGCCCGTTGTCGGCGAGGTCTCGAAGAAGTGCTGCACCGTGCCGCCCGCCTGCACCGTCGTCGACGAACCGGCGTCGTAGTAGTACCGCGTCGCCGGCAGGAGGCCGGTGATGGCGACGACGTGATCGGTCGAGACCGTGGCGTTGGTCGCTTCCTGGTCAAGGAGCGTCTGCACGGTGCCGTAGCGCACGCGGCTGTTGCTGGCGGTGTCGGTGCGCCAGACAACCTGCATGCTGGTCGGCGTCCCCTGCTGCAGATACGGCTGCCGGACGATACCGGCGGAGGGCGCCCCCTGGTTGAAGATGACGGTGAGGAGCGGCCGCTCGGAGACGGTGGCGTGCTCGCTGCTGCGGATGTCGACGCCGCCGGTCCCCGCGGAGAGGAAGAACCAGCCGTTGTTGGGCGATCCGTTCGCCCAGGCCTGGACACCGGCGGTCACGTCGACCGTCTGCGTTCCCAGCGCCGCGGCGCCGGCGTTCCCATCGGACGGGCCGAACTCATTCCCCTGGTCGCACGAGGCGCCGCAGAAGGAGGTGAACGTGGCCGCCGCGGTCCATCCCGCCGTCAGCACGCGGTGGATCGTGGCGGTGTCGCCGATGTCGGAGACGACGTAGGACAGCGTCGCCGAGGTGATCGTCGCGCCGGGCGGGATCTGCCCGACGCCGGTGCCGATGATGCTGTCGAAGCGCAGGAGGGTGTAGACGTCGTTGCCGGTGCCGGATGGATCGTCGCCGTCCCAGCCGAGGAGCAGCGCCGCGCCGTTGTTGGTGCCGGCGTTCGCCGGGTTCTGCTGCAGGAAGGTGTCGACGACGCCGGTGTAGCCGCTCGCCCCCTGCCTGTAGGTGACGGTGTCGGCCAGGGCCGCGGTCCCGGCGAGGCCGGCGAGCAGTGCCGTGACGACGGCCAGGCGCCGTGTGGTTCCCAGGTGCCGTCGCACGGTCGTGCGCCAAGAGGTCATCCGACGATCGCTCATCGCTCACTCCTCGCTTCCCCGGCACCGGCGGTGATCTGATCCAGCAGGTCGCGCGCCTCGGTGTACCTCGGGGACTTGTCCAGCGCCGCTCTCAGGTCAGCCTCCGCGCCCCCAGTCTGGCCGAGTGCGAGAAGGACCTTTGCCCGCGCCATGAGATGGATACCGGTGGCGCGCCCCTCGAGGGCGCGGTCGGCCTCTGCCAGCGCCGTTTCGCGCTCGGCCCGCGCCTCGTCCGATCGGCCCATTCCCTCGAGCACGTCGGCCTTGCGCAACAGCCACTCAGTCCTGATGCCCGGCCGGTTCATGGCGTCGTCGATGGTCGCGATCGCCGCCTCCGGTCTCCCCGCTTCAACCTCCGCCCTGATGAGAGCCAGCCTCAGGTTCACCGCCCCGCCGAGTTTCTCGAGCCCGTCGCGGTACCCCGCGGCGGCATCGTCCCAGCGCCCGGCCTTTTCCTGAAGGGCGCCGCGTTCGAGGTAGTACTCGATGTCGGCCTCGATCGCGATGGCCGCGCCGTAGTCGGCGATCGCCGCCGTGGTGCGGCCGGCGCGCGCCCGGATGACCGCCCGACCGGCGAGGGCCGGGGCGCTCTCCGGACCGCTCTCGATGTAGCGGGTCAGCGCCTTCTCGGCCTCGTGGTCGCGGCCGAGCGCCGCGAGGGTCAGACCGCGCTCGAGGGGCAGCGGCACGTTCTTCGGGTCGAGGCGCTTCACAGTGTCGAGGTCGGCGAGGGCCTTTTCGTACTGCTGGTCGAGTCTCTCGTAGACGGCGCGCGCGAGGTACAGATCGGCGCGGGCCGGCTCCTGCTGTATCGCCAGGGTGACCCGCTCGATGTCGTGGTGCAGCCCCGGGTGGGCGAGGGCGGCGGCCGCGAAACCGGCCGCCGCCAGGAACATCATCGCGATGGTGAAGTTGCGTCGTGTCGTCATGGCCGCCCCCTCACCGCGTCCCGTCGGATGTGCCCGGTGGCCGTGACCGTTGCGGCGGGCCGCCGGGTGGTGTCTTCTCCGGGGCCGGCGCGGCCTGCGGCGCCGGTGTCGCCGGCGGCAGCGGGCCGCACGGGTCGGCATCCGGGTACGGCACCGAAGCGAACGCGTCGAGGACGGCGCCGATGTCGTCGGTGTCGGCCAGGCCGTTCGGGACGGTGCCGTGGAGATCGACGCCGTGCAGCGTGCAGTGCGGGAAGAGCCCCTGCGACGCATCGAGGACGCAGAGGATGTCGAACAGGTTGACGCCATCCTGGTTGTCGGCGTCGCCCCACGCCCACGTGGTGGTGGTGCCGCCGCCGATCGGCGTGCCGGCGACCACCTCGGCGGTCACGTCGTAGGCCCGCGACGGCGCGATCTCGCGGCCGGTGACGTATACCGTGCCCCATTCCGCCGACGAGCGGAAGACCGGGGCCGCCACGAGATGGCCGGCCGCGTCGACGTACTGCGGCAGGCAGGCCAGCCCGGCCGAGGTGACACGGATGGCGACCGATGACAGACCGGCCGGCGGCGTCACCGCGAGGTAGCGCGGCCCGGCGGCCGCGACCGTCACCGTGCAGGCGGCGTGGTCACAGGAATCGGTGCCTTCGTTACAGGCATCGACGGTACAGGCCACTCCGTCGTCGCAGGAAACCGGTGTCCCGGCCACGCACGCGCCGGTGACGCAGGTCTCGGCGCCATTGCAGTACGCGCCATCGTCGCAGTCGGCGTTGATCACGCAGACCGGCACGCTGGTGTAGGTCACGTTCAGTCGCGGACGCAGCGCGACCGTGGCGCCTTCCGAGGAATCGAACTGCCACGAGTCGCTGCCGCCCGGCGGGGTGACCAGCACCCAGCCGTGGTTGGTGGCCGGCGCGGCCGACCAGGCGGTCACGCCCGTCGTCACGTCGATGACATGCGTCGCCGGCACGGTGCCGTTGTAGAGGCTGGAGACGTCGACCGCCGCCAGCGCTTCGGTGCCGTTGGTCTGCACCCCGGTCACGAGGCTGTTCCAGGTGTCGGTGTCCGACCAGCCGATCACCATGCGGTGCAACTGGGCTCCGTCGGCGCTCTGGTTGGTGATGTTCAGCGTCAGGGTCGCCGAGGTGATCGTGGCGCCATCGGGGATCGGCCCGCCCTGCGACACGAACAGGTTGTCGAAGCGCAGGAGGATCTGGCGCTCGTCGCCCTCGGTGCCGGTAAGCGGCCCGTCGACGATGAGCGGCGTCGCCAGGGCGTTGTTCGCGGTGGGCGATCCGGCGTGCAGGTAGGTGTCGACGGTGCCGGTGTAGCCGCCGGTGCCGTCCTGGAAAACCGCCTGCGCCGGCCCGCCTTCGCAGAGGCCGGTGAGGAGGTTGCAGGTCTGGCCGCCCGTGCAGGCATCGGCATGCAGGCAGGTGTCGCCCGCTTCGTCGCAGGTGTCAGTAGTGCAGGCCACGCCGTCGGAGCAGTTGACACTGGTGCCGGCCTGGCAGGCGCCGGCGACGCAGGTCTCGGCGCCGTTGCAGTACAGGCCGTCGTCGCACTGCGCGTTGATCGTGCAGGTCACCGGCTGCTCGACGCTGGTGAGCGACGGCAGCAGGGTGAAGTCGCTGCTGTTCAGGGTGAGGTTGTGCGCCTGAATGGCGATGACGTTGAGCCCCGGCAGGAGCGCCGACGGGCTGAGCGCGATCGTCTGCGCGGCGTTGCAGGTGCCGTTGCACACCGAGCACTCGTGGTCGGCGGACGCCAGCGCGTTGAACAGCGGCGGCGTGCCGACGATGTTGGCGCTGCGCGACACCTCCTGGCCGTTGATGTAGGCGACGTAGGCGTCGTCGTAGTCGACCATGAAGGTCAGGCTGGTCACGAGGGCCGGGTTGGCGACGTAGAACTCGCGCCGGACGAACAGCGACACGTAGCCGGGCGAGGCCGGCGGATTCATCATGTCGTCGAGCGTCGTGCCGCGCGTCGCCACACAGTCGGTGGTGCCGTAGCCGAAGCCGCTCGCGCCGGTGGCCCAGGTCGAGTCGTCGAAGATCACCTGGTTCCAGCCCGCGGTCGGCTCCGCGGTCCCCTTGAAGTACGACCACGTCGCGCCATTGGCGATCGGCAGCGGCGGCGCGGCCGGCGTTTCGCAGACACCGGTGCCGAGGTTGCAGGTCTGGCCGCCGGTGCAGGTGTCGGCGTGGGCGCAGCCGGTTGCCGTGCTGCACGAGTCGGCGGTGCAGGCGACGCCGTCGTCGCACGACAGGGCCACGCCGGCGCAGGTGCCGCCGCCGCAGATGTCGCCGGTCGTGCAGGCATCGGCGTCGTCGCACGGCAGGGTGTTGTCGACCACGCCGCAGCCGATGCCGATCGTGCAGGTGTTCGTGGTGCAGACGTTGCCGTCCTCGCACACCGCGTCGACCGCGGCGTGCAGGCAGACGTCGTTGGCCTCGTCGCAGGCGTCGGCGGTGCAGACGATGCCGTCGGAGCAGTCGACGGCCGTCCCCGGCTGGCAGACGCCGGTGACGCAGGTCTCGATGCCGTTGCAGAACAGGCCGTCGGCGCAGTCGTCGTCGATGACGCAGCCGGTCGCGGGTGCGGTGAAGGTCACCGACAGGAGCGGTCGCTCGGCCGGTGTCGTGGCGTACTCGGCCGACCGGACCTGAAGGCCGTCAACCGAGGCCGGCACGAAGACCCAGCCGAGGTTGGCCGCCGGCGCGGCGGCCCACGACTGGAGGCTGGCGGTGACATCGATCGTCGCCGCTCCGAGGGCGATCGGCGCGCTGCCGACCAGGGTTCCGTACTCGGTCGGATCGACTCCGGCGTCGCCGCCGAAGTTGCTCCAGGCCGCCGTCGCCTCATCCCAGCCGACCAGGACTTCGTTGATCGCACCGGCAGGTGCCACGCCGGCGTTCCATACCTGGATCCGCAGCGTTGCCGTGCTGATGACCGAACCGGGCGGGATCTGGCCGGCCCCGTTCCCGAAGATGCCGTCGAAGCGGATCAGACCGAAAGCATCCGAGTTGGAGCCCGAGGGATCGTCCATATCCCACCGCCAGTCGGCGACCGCACCGTTCACGGCCGCCGGGTTGGCCTCGGCCAGCCAGGTGTCCTGGGTGCCGGTGTAGCCGCCGACACCCTCCTGGAAGGTGATCGTCACCGGGGCCGCCACGCACAGGCCCGTCCCGGTGTTGCAGACCGAGCCGCCGGGGCATGCATCGGCCGCTGCGCAGACACCCGCCTGGCAGGTGTCGGTCGTGCAGGCGACGCCGTCGGAACAGGTGTTGGTGTCGTCGGCGGTGAAGACACAGGTGCCGGTTCCGGTGTCGCAGGTGTCGTCGGTGCAGCCGTTGCCGTCGTTGCAATCGAGGTCGGCGGCGCACGGGACGCAGTTGGCGATCGGCTGGTACGAGCAGGCGCCGGCGCCGCACGTGTCGAGCGAGCAGGCGTTGCCGTCGTCGCAGTCGGCGGCGGTCGCGCAGGTGTCGCCGACCGGGAAGCCGAGCCAGCCGATGCGCGCGCCGGTCGGGCCGGCGGTGTTGGCGGGCGAGCCGGCCATGGGGGCGAAGTCGCACGATCCCGGGGCGGTGTACTGCGGGTTGACCGACAGGTTGCCGGTGCCGCAGCCGAGGTCGGCGGGGTTGCCGATGATCGAGTAGTTGACGTTGCTGCCCGGGCAGGTCGCCACGCTCGACGTCCAGATGATGCTGCGATCGACCGACAGGACGGTGGCGATCGGCAATCCGACAGCGATGGTACTCTGGGTGACGTTGGCGGCGCCGCGGATCCCCGAACCTGAGTCGAAGACCAGCGAGTTGGTCATGCTGACGCTGCCGCCGGTCATGCTGATCGCCTTGTCGAGGATGTCGCGGATGATGATCGAGTCGACGCTGAAATTCGAGTTGGTGTGATCGATGCCGTCATCGCCGCTGTCGGCGAAGATGCTGCGGCGTATGGTCTGGTTCGACGCCGCCCCGTCGACGTGGATCAGGTCGCCGTCGAGGTTTTCGGGCTCCGGGGCCCAGCCGGTCGAGGTCCACCAGGAGTCCTCGATCAACAGCGTGTGGCCATTGCCGTTGAACTCGGCGCCGATGCCGTTGCGCGACATCAAGGAACGGCGGATGGTGTAGTTACCGGTGCCGGGGCCGGAGATGGCCATGCCGTTGTCGTCGACAAGCGTGCTGTCTTCCACCAGGAATGAGTGGCTGTCGGCGAACGACAGGATCGGCGGCCGCGGGTGCGACACGACGACGCCGTTGCCGGCGCCGGTCAGGAAGACGTGCCGGTAGGTCGACGATCCGCCGCCGAAGTGGTGGATGCCGCGCCACGCGTTGGGGTTCGAAGCACCGCCCGACTGGGTCAGGACCATGGCGGCAGAACCCGCCGTCGAGAAGAAGTGGATCGGCCGGTCCTCGGTGCCCAGGGCGCTGACGTTCCCCTGCACACTGATGAGGGTGCCGTCGTTGACGCTGCCGGTCGTGTCGACCATGACCAGCGTCCCTGGGTTGATCGTCAGCGTGCTGCCCGACGGCACGGTCGCGTTACCGGTGATGCGGATGTTCTCGTCGGGGCCCCACGTGAGACCGGCGCCGGTGAGCGTGCCGGAGAGGGCCCGGAAGGCCGGGGCCGACTCGACCGTCACCACCTTCGAGGCCACGAGGGAGCCGAGGGTGACGGTGACGCGGATGTCACCCGGCGGCACCGCGGCGCCGCCGTCGAGCGTCAGCGATACGCTGCCGACGCCGCTGTAGAAGCGGATCGAGTCGGCCGGGACGGCGATGTGGTTGTCGAACACGGTGATCGTGCTGGGCACGGCGCTACCGTCGGACACCCGGGTGACCGAAACCGATCCAAGCTCGTCGCAGCGGCTGGCGGCGATGCGGTCGATGGGGTCGAGCACGTCGGCGCGCAGCGTCAGCGTCTTGTCGTTGAGCATGCGCCGCGGCATCTCGAGCCGCAGGCTGTCGACCAGCGAGCCGGGCGGGTTGTAGACGACGGTCCTCTCGAGGCGCCCGATCTCCGCGCCGGTCGGGCCGAGCTCCTGGATGACGATGGTGTTCAGGCCCGGCGCCAGCGTGTGCGCCCGCGACCAGGTGGCGTTGTAGATGCTGTAGGTCGCGGGCTGGCCGTTCACCGCCACGCGGTAGGTGCCGCACTGATTGAGGTTGCCGCTCAGGGCGATGACCGGGTTGGCCGAGGTGTACGGGCTGGCCGGGATGCCGGCGACCGTGAGGTCGCGGCGAATCTCGGCGTTGACATAGGCGATGCGCGCCGCCACCCATGACTTGAACTGCGCCTTCCTCGTCGCGTCGGCGACGGCGTTCGGCAGCGCGTCGATGCGCGCGTCCATCGCCGCCTGCGTGAACTCGTTGTTCAGCATGTCGCAGATGGAGCCGACGAAACGCCCGGCGTAGGCGTTGTTGCGCAGGAAACGCTGCGTCGTCTGGACATTTGTCCGCCAGATGGTCTCCTGGTTGAAGGCGCCGAAGCCGCCGAAGACCGAGTCGAGGTCGCGCGGGATGAACTTGGTGTTGTACCCGAGCGCCGACCCGGGCGGCTCGAGATAGACGTAGTAGTCGTCGCCGGTGTCGCGGTAGATGCCGCCTTCCTGGTTGACCAGCAGCATGTGGACGGCGAAGAACCGCGCCCACTCGAGCTCGTCGGCGATACCGTTCACCGCCGTTTCGTACGATGCATCGGGCGTCGTGTCGGGGTCGAGCACGAAGACCAGGTCGATGAGGTCGGTCCAGATGTCGTCGGCCCCGTTCGTCTCCTTTTCATACGACGTCCGGTACGAGTCGGGGTTGGTGCCGAGGTACTGCAGGTCGCCGCTCAGCACGCCCTTGTAGATGTTGCCGCTGTCACGGCCCGTGCAGGTCTGGCCGCCGGGGCAGTCGGCGTCCGCGGCGCAGACCGCGAGACTCAGCGAGCAGGCGCCCGGGAACCGCAGCGGCGTGATGGCGCCGCCCTGCGACTCGAGGAAGTCCTCGTCCTCCTTCTCGACGTTGACGTAGGTGTAGTCGTCGATGCCGCCGTGGCTCAAAGGGCTGGTGTCGAGGCGGACGAACTGCCGCTTGGCCGTCGGGATGGCGCCGCCGAAGACATCGCCGAAGAAGCCGTACCCGAGGAACTGCCGGTCGGGCTGCTGCGACATCAGGTTCATCTTGGTGATCGGGAACCCGAGCTCCGACTGCAGCGGATGACCGGACGAGAAGCCGATGCGATAGGAATGCGGATGCTGGTTGAGGCTGCTCTGGCCGCGGTAACGCTGGACGACGTTGTAGAACAGCTCGCAGGCGCCGGCCGGCGGCGTGCAGCGGACGAATGTGCCGTCGTACTCGGTCTCGTCGTGGGTGTTCTGCAGATTGCGGACGCGCTGGGTCGTGATCAGATGGTAGTGGGGGAAGTCGATGGCCGCGGGCCCGCTCGAGAACTTGCACAGGAAGGTCTGGGTCGGGTACTCGCCGGCGTTGAGGGTGTCGTGTCCCGTGGGCGCGGCCGAGACCGCCGTGCCGTCGTCGGCGCGGATGGTGAAGTCGAGGCGCTCGCCGTCCGGCAGGCCCGGCACGGTCACCCCGAAGCGACCGTCGCCCGCCGCCCCGTCGCCGTGCAGCCCGTCGTCGAGCATCGGCGTCGACGAGTAGGCGACCGTCGGGTCGGCATCCTGGCGGTAGTACAGGGTCACCGCCGGCGGCGCCGGCAGGTCGTCGAAGACGAGGGCGCTGACGGTGATCGACTGGTTCGGCGCCGGCAGGATCGGGGTGTGTGACGGGTCGCTGATGATCGGCGGCGGCGCCGCGAGGAAGGTGCCGTTCTGCGCCCCCGGCGTGCCCCAGTTGACGAGCGACGTCCGCCAGGCGCCGCCGAACTGGTTCGGCAGCCCCGGGTTGACCAACTCGAGCGTCGGGCCGTCGCCGTCCGGTGGCGTCGGCCAGGCACCGCTGTCGCTGTAGCCGACCGCGTCGATGACGTTGTTGGCCGCGTCGGCGATGGCGACCGTCTCGCCCCCGTTCGACAACGACCCCGAAGCCCACGCGAGCGCCCCGGCGTAGCCGCTGTTCGCCTGCAGGAGCGCCGGCGCCTTGGCGAAGACGAGATAGCCGCCGGCCGGCAGGGTCGTGCCCGCGGGGAACGTGCCGGTGATGCCACTGGAGAACTTCCAGCCCGTCATGTCGACCAGCGCGGCGCCGGCGTTGTACAGCTCGAGGAACTCGGCATCCGGGACGGCGTCGGGCGGGTGGTAGTGCAGCTCGTTGATCACCACGGCGATCCCGACCGCCACGGTCCAGGAATCGCCGCCGAACGGCACGCTCCCCGCAAGGATGCCGGCGCCCGAGAGGACGATGGCGACCGACCCGGACACCGGGGCGGCGAAGCCGGAGAACAGGTACGGCCCAACACCAGCCCCGCCCGAGCAGGCCGGACAGGAGAGCGTCGTCGCCGCCGAGCCCCCGACACTGAGGGAGCCGGCAGTGACCCCAGTGACCGAGGTCGTGAAGGTGACCGAGACCGAACTCAAGCTCGCGACCGTGGTGCGCCGGGCCGGTGTTTCGCTTTCGACGGCAGCGGCGTTCGAGAAGACGCTGTTCTGCGCCCCGGGCGTGCCATTGCTGCCCAACGAGGCGGCCCACGATGCGGCGGCGCCGTTGTCCAGCGACGGGTTGATCAGCTCGAGGGAGGGGCCGCCGCCGTCCGGGGTGACGGGCCACGGGGCGGCGTCATCGTACGTGAGGACGTCCACGACCGCCAGGGCGGCGTCGCGCAAGGTGAGCGTCGAGCCGCCGTTGGTCTGGTTGCCGCTCGACCAGGGGATGGCGCCGGCATAGCCGGTGGCGGCCTGCAGGGCCGCCGGGTTCAGGGCGACGACGAGAAAGCCATGCGCCGGGATCGACGTGCCGGCCGGCAGAGTCGCCACGACCCCGTCGGCGATCGACCAGCCGCTCACATCCACCGCGGCCGCGCCGCGGTTGTGGAGCTCGAGGAACTCCTCGACGTCGGTCGACGACGACGGGTTGTAGTGGATCTCGTTGATGACGACCTGCGCCTGTGCCGGAAGGGCCAGTGCCAGGAACAGCGACACGGCGGTGGCGACGGCAAGAACCTGCGCTTTCGAGCTGATCATCTCCAGCCTCCAGGCATCGGGTCCGGACCCATCCGGACCTCACCCTCCGAGGCGCACACCGGCGCACCCGGTTGAGCGAACGACGAACTGTCTTGATCAGGGCGTAACGACTGCGGAAGGCCCGAGCGGCGGGCGGACCATTCCCCTCACGACCTCTGGTGCAACTGTCGAGCAGAGCCTCCAAAGGAAATGAGCGGTCCCGGAACTTCGAGCTATACGCCACCTTCTCGATTACTGCAATGTGATTTTGCCGATTATCGTCGCGGGGAATGATCGGAATCGCGGACTATTTTGGCGTGGATTTCTCAAGGGTCATGCGGCCCGATCGCGGAACCCCCGGCTGCTCAGCAGCCTGCGACGATGAGTTCGTGCCGGGCCGGCCGGATCAGGGCGTCGCACCGGGCGCCGGGCCGGAGAGGGCCTCCCGCGCCGCCGGGTCGACGGAGATCAGGTGCAGGTCGCGCTGCGGGAACGGAATGGCGATGCCGGCTTCACCGAGCGCCCGGCAGACCGCCACCCGGACCTCGCTCTCGACGCTGAGCCAGCGGTCATCGTTGATGGTCCAGAAGCGCAGGGAGAAGTCGAGGGACGACTCTCCGAAGCGCTGGAACAGGACGGCCGGCGCGGGCTCGGCGAGCACGTCGGCATGGCCGCGCGCGGCGGCCGACAGCAGGTCGATGACCCGCTGCGGATCGGTGCCGTAGGCGACGCCGACGGCTATCTCGATCCGGCGCAGCCGGTCGGAGAGGGTCCAATTGGTGACCTCCTTGGTGATCAGGTCGGCGTTCGGCACGATCACCTCCGACCCCTGCGCCGTGCGCAGGACCGTGGCGCGGATGCCGATGCTCTCGACCCGGCCGACGAGCGTCCCCACCTGGACGGAGTCGCCGATGCGGATCGGCCGCTCGAAGATCAGGCTGAGACCCGACACGAAGTTGTTGACCAGGTTCTGCAGACCGAAGCCGATGCCGACCCCGAACGCGCTGATGAGCAGCGTCAGCCGGTCGACCGGGAAACCGGCCGCGGCGATGCCGAAGATCACCCCGAGGCCGACAATGGAGTAGTGCACCAGCATCAGCACCATCGGCCGGACACCCTCCTCGAGGGCCAGCCGCGGCAGGATGTCCTCGGCGAGGATGAAGCGGACGAAGCGTGACAGCAGGAAAGCGATGGCGATCGCCACCCCGAAGGTCAGGAGATCGCCGACTGACACGTTGAGCGAGCCGATACCAATCGTGGCGGCGGTGACGGCGCGCAGGGCCATCATGACCGGCTCGCGGATCTGGAACGCGCCCAGCGCCGCGAACAGCCACCAGGTCGTTGCGGCGATGTCGAGCACCCACCGGATACGCCGCCTCAGCATCGCTTCGTTGTTGCGCACCGATGCCAGGGCCCGCGACCCGGCCTGGCGGAGCAGGATGACCGCCACGCCGTCGAGGACCATGACCCCGGCGAAGAGCAGGAGCGCCGCGTAGACGCTCAACACCGTCGCCCCGGTCAGCCGGTCGGCCAGCCAGACACGACCGCTCAGGTTGGCGAGCGTCCCGGCCAGCAGCACGACGATGGCGAGGCGGCCACCGGCGATGACCGTGCGCCAGATCGCCCCCCCCTCGCGCGCCGCGCCGCGGCTCCCGGGAGCGGCGACGTAGGCGGCGCCGGCAATGCCGGCGACCGCCACAGCCAGCAGCAACAGGCGATGAAGGACCGTCCCCTCGGCGGCCACCATCGACAGCTCCCGGAGCCCCACCACCACCGCGAGACCATAAAGCGGCACGCGCATCTCCGGCCAGACGAGCCGCGGCAGCAGCCGGAGCATCGGCAGCAGCGCGGCGACCATCAGGCCATGGACGATGAGTGGCGGGGCCAGCGGGTAGATCGGCCGCGCCAGGAACAGCGCCAGCATGAAGCCGGAGGAGATCGGCCGGTCGAGGATGTGGCGCGCGGCGGCCAGGGCGGCGGCCATCGCGGCATCTTCCCCCTCGAGCCGGCGGGTCGCCCGCCCGAGTCCGGCGAGCGCCCCCACCAGCAGCAGGAACGCGAGGGCATGCCATGGCATCCGCGTCCTGTACGCTTCGAAGAACTCGCCGGCGGCGGCGCGCAGATCGGCCGCGGTCTGGCGGATCTGGTCCGGCAGCGCCGCTCCGGGGTGGGCGCGTCGCACCGCCGTCCACAGCGGCGGGGCCTCGGCCTTGTACAACTGTCGGGCCTGCTCGTGTCGGACCTCTTCGAGGTGCACCATGACGCCGTCGATGAGGTCGACCAGTTCCCCCACGCGCCCCTGGATGGTGA
>Ga0184615_10000303_pt1 | contig 28745 bp, 5 predicted proteins | sample PLM4_65_coex_FD_133134 | JGI IMG/M metagenome (GOLD analysis project Ga0184615, IMG submission 133134) | Groundwater sediment microbial communities from an aquifer in East River, Colorado, USA - PLM4_65_coex | ecosystem: Environmental > Terrestrial > Soil > Riparian zone | place: USA: East...
CGGCAAGTCAGAATCCTTCAGCAGGTCGGATGGCATCGTGCTCTGTCTGGAATTTGTGAAAGCAATATCCGACACCATGGGTGATAAGGAAAAGGCAGCCACAGCACTCCTTTTTGCAACATATCATGAGGTCGGACACATCCTTTTGTTACAGTGGGGATATCCGTTTTATGACAACGAGGAAATTGCCGACGAGTTTGCTGCCATGCTGTTTGTCATGGTGGGTCAGGGGGAGCGATTGACCTCGTTAACTGAGTATTATCTCTCCAACCCTGCGTCAAGCGAACTACTGGTCAAAACGTTCAAGGGCGACCGGCATCCGCTTTCCCTCGAACGGGCCCGGAACATCATGAAATGGATGAAAGATACCGGAAGGCTCAAACGCTGGCAGGTCATTTTCGTTCCTCGCATGCAAACCGCAATGCTGGAACGCATAAAAAAGAGTCCGCAGTTCTGGGTTGATTCCTCTCTTGTGGAAAAGGAATTGGTACAGCGGAAGACGACCGTTTTCTAGAAATCGTACATTATCTCAAACCGTGTCACCGTCTGCGCACAGTCACCCCTCGTTAGAGCAGGCGATCTTAGGCCCTTTGTCTATCTGTGGACGAGCGCCACTCGCGTCTCAAGACCGCTGACGACCTACTCACCGAAACCTGAAAAGGCCATAGCGCTTTCCATCGAGTCATCAAACTTGAGCAGTTCCCGGCGGACTTGCGAATGTTTCCTCTGGGCCGCATGCTGAGCCAAAACAACAAAGCTTTTTCCCGAGAGTGTGCCAAGCCACGTATCGGAATCCACCAGGCGGCGGGCGAGCAGACCGACCGAATTGCCGGCGTAACCTGCAAAGAGGCTGTCCTCCAGAGACGCGATCGCCTCATAACTCCCCGGATCTCCCTGTCTTCCGCAACGGCCGAAGAGCTGACGATCGATCCGCTTTGCATCATGAAACTCCGTGGCAAGCACGTGCAACCCTCCTGATTCCCGTGTCTCCGGCGTCAGGATAATATCAGTCCCCCGGCCCGCCATGTTGGTGGCGACCGTTATCCGGCCTTTCCGTCCGGCATCCGCAATAATATCCGCCTCCTCCTTGTCCTGCCGCGCGTTCAGCACCCGGTGAGGCAGCGCCGCCTCCGTAAGCAGCGCGCTCAGGTGCTCCGAAGCCGAGACCGAACGGGTGCCCACCAGCACGGGCCTCCCCTGTCGGTGAATCGCGGAAATCCGGTTCACGATTGCCTGCCACTTTTCCCCCGCTGACCTGTACAGGCGGAAAGGCTCCGCCAGTCGAGCCGAAGGCTTGTTGGTGGGAATGGAAACCACGCGAAGTCGGTAGACGGACCATAATTCCCGAGCTACCTCCCGGGCCGTTCCGGTCATTCCCGCGAGGTGATTGTACCGACGGAAGAACCGTTGGTAACTAATGCGCGCCAGCGTCTCGTTCTGGTTCGTGATCTCGCACCCTTCTTTGCACTCGATCAACTGATGAAGGCCCTGCTCCCAGGAGCGGTCTGCCATGACCCGTCCCGTATATTCGTCAACGATCTGAACTTTGTCGTCCCTGACGATATAGTGCTGGTCCTTGATAAAGAAGTGCCGCGCCATCAATGCCTGGCGCACCATGTCCTCCCGACGGTATTTCCCCACCCAGATGCCTCCGAGCGGCAACGCCAGCTCCTTGACATATTCTTTACCCTGATCGGTCAATTCGAGCGTCCGCTTTGAAAGGTCAATCGTATAGTGTTCGACAGGCTGCAGTTGACCCGTTATGGTCAGCGCCTGGCGATAGCCCTCCTCTTCGCACGTGTTATTCGCGGGGCCTGAAATGATGAGCGGGGTGCGCGCTTCATCGACGAGCACGCTGTCCGCCTCGTCAACAATGGCGAAGGGCAGACCGCGGAGCAGCATTTGTTCCAGCCGTGCCTCCTTTCGGTACAGCCGCTCCAACCGCACCTGGATATGTCCCGGCCGCTGCCGCATCAAAATGCGGTCTTTCAAATAGTCAAAAACAACGTCCTTGTTCGTGCAGTACGTGACATCACACCGGTAGGCGGCGCGCCGGTCCTCGGGGCTCATTTCTTGCGTAACGATGCCGACGCGCAAACCAAGCGCCTCATACAGCGGTTTCATCCACTCTCCATCCCGCCGTGCAAGGTAATCATTCACGGTGATGACATGGACGGGAACTCCTGCCATCGCCGCGGTGCATGCCGGGAGAGTGGCCGTCAGGGTCTTCCCTTCCCCGGTCTCCATCTCGGCCACCATGCCGTTCAGTAAAACAAAACCGCCGATAAGCTGCACATCGAAGTGGCGCATGCCGAGTTTTCTCCCGGCAACTTCCCGCACCAGTGCAAAGGCCCGGGCTGCTGTGTCGAAGCACAATCCCTCGGATTGCACAACGCTCCGAAGTGTTTTTATATCCTCTTGGAGCGATTCATCGCTCAGGCCGGAAAGACAGCCTCCCAGCATATTGACGCGCGGCACAATGCCCGCGAACCTGCGGTATCTGGTCAGCAGGGGCCGGGCAGCGTTCCCGGCAATGCTGATCACGGAAGCATCGAATTTGGTATCGGGCGAGTTTCTCCGCTCAGGATAGAAGCCCCGGGCAATCCGGGGAGATAAGAGGAGTTTAGACATTGAACCACCTCAGGAACAGGCGCCGCAGGCTCCGGTACCACTGCACGGAAAGGGGCTCAAAACCATGGTCGAACTTCACATACACCCGGTCGTTCACGTACACGGTCTCGGCTGGTCTGGTCAGTTCGACGTCCACGCTGAATACTTTCTCAAGTGTCTTCGTCCCCTGCGGGTCCCGCGGATCGGTAGCAACCTGGCCGCCGCCGGAACTGCCCAGGGTGGTGCTCGGCAGCCTTTCCGAAGCTCCGGGCGTGGTCCGCGTGACTCTCGCCGGAATCACCTCACTGACCCTCTCGGCAAGACGCACCTCCACCCGTCTGGTCCGGTTCCGTATCTGGTCCACATCGGTCTGGGGCACGACGACCCGTACCGTGGGGCGTTCAATGTTCAGGATGTAGGCAATCAGTTCACCCTGGCGCACATAGCGGCCAGGAAGGTCTTCTGCACGGGGAACGACCATTATGCCGTCGCTCTGGCCTCGAATGGACAGCTCCTTGAAACGCTCCTCGGACCGCGCAAGATTGGCCCTGGCGTGTCCGATCTCTTCCCGCGTCACCTGGGCTTTTACCCGGTCGGTCAGAATTTCCGCGTCATACCGGGCTTGAAGCGCGTTCAGTTCCGCTTGCAACACGAGGACCTCCGCATTCAGGAGAGGATCGACGCATTCTATCAGAAGTTCGCCCTTCTTCACGGCCGAATCGGGCGCCGCAACGACCCGGCTGACAAAACCGGCGGTACCGGCGCGCACGAGCGATTCCTCCGGCACCCACACCACGCCCTCGGTCCGCGTCCATGAGGGCACCGGAACCAGGAAAATGAAAACCAGCAGCGCCGTGCTCAGCCCGCCGGCAGTCGTCACGGCGCGAAACCGTTTTTCGCGCAGCTCGGGGCTGACCAGAAGATAATGAATTTTCTTTACCAGCGGCACGATCACCATGCCGAAGGCCGCCCATATCCCGAGGAGCACTCCCACAATGAAAAATTTCTTGGAAATGAAAAAGATAATGCCCGTGTAGATAAACAGCCGGTACACAAAGGACGCGATGGAATATCCGACCAGCCAGGGGCGCTCGTGCGGCGCGGCGTAGGGCGGCTCAATATGCTTGAGACCGAAGAGATATCGTTTGAACAGATACCCCAGGTACTGGAGGCTGCGTTGGGCGAGGTTCGGGATCTCCAGCACGTCGGCGAGTATGTAATAGCCGTCATACCGGAGCAAGGGATTGCCGTTGAACAAGATCGTCGAGATGCTGCCGATGATCATGATATTGTACGCAACCGACCGTATGATGCCCGGCTCGACAGCAAGCCACACAAACAGCGCAAGCGATGATACGAAGAGTTCGACCGCCATGCCCGCTGCGCCCACCATCATGCGCTGCTTTTTATCGCGAAAGGCGGAGGCTGAGGAGGCGTCCACATAGGGGACCGGCATGAGCACCAGAAGCATGATTCCCATCTCGTGCACTTCCCCGCCCCACCGTTTTACAGCATAGGCATGGCCCAGCTCGTGCACGGCCTTGACAAGGGGATAGACCAGCCACATAATCAGCAGGTTCTGAGCTCCCAGCACCCGGTCCATGATATTTTCCGTCAGTTCCGGCCAGTGCCGGGCGGCAAGAAGGCAAGCGCCGGCAAAGACGAGGAACCACATTATCGCCCCGAACAGGCTGAAGAGCGGCCGGACGAACCGGAGCGTGCGGAAGAGAAAGCGCTCGGGATCAAGGAGGGGAAACCGGAGGGACATTGGTGAGCGCAGATTGAGCTTCCATGTACTTTGGTCGGTCTTTTTATACCGGTTGAACAATTCGGCAGTGTCGGGCGGAACATCGCAGATCAGCACGTCCGCTCCGTGAAGCTGGCTCAGGACCCGGATCATGTCGCCCTGGGTGGGCGCGTCATCCCCATAGCGTTCGGCGGCCTTCTCCCAGAGTTCCTGAACCGTGAGCTTTCCGTCCATGAGTCCGAGGACATGGTACACGATCGGAGTAAAGCGGAAAAATTTGCCAGTCGCATGATCCTGCAGAACATACCACAGCTCGCCGCCGTAATGATGTCGGTGAATATCGGCATGCCTGCGGAGCCGGGGCTGCAGCTTCGCAACCCGGTACCAGGAAGGACTGAAAAAGGATTCTGCCATGTCTCTGTCTATTCCCTTACGGCAACCACGACCAGAGCCGGAGTCGAATCCAGTCGATGAGGTCGTGCATCAGTATCCAGAAAAGGCTCCGCTTGCCTATTTCAATCTTGCTGACGCCCTCCATGCCGGGGCGCAGCCGCTCGGACACCTCCTGTACCGCTGCCTCGACAAGGAAGTAGCTGCTGCCCTCGATGGCGATCGAAACCGGCGTTATTTTTGCGACGGTGACCGGGATCGTGAGTTCCGGAAGGGAATTGAGCACCATATGGCCTTTCTGCCCTACCTTGATCCAGGCAATGTCCCGCTCATTGACCTGCATCCGGACCCGGTAATTTTCCAGAGGCGCCACCTCGAACAGCACCTTGCCCCGCTCCACGGGCGAGCCCAGCAGCTGACTAAGGTCGCCCGTCACCACTACGCCCGCAAAGGGCGCGGTCATCTTTGCACGGGAGATCTGTTCATTCAAGAGCGCAACCTCGGCCGCGGCCTTGTTCACCTGCTCTCCCACGATCCGCATCGATGCCCGGTTGCCCGCCGCCATTGCCTCACGGTGCTGGCGCTCGTACTGAGCCCGCTGGCTGTCCCATTTTACGAGCTCGAGCCGCAGGTCGCGCTCGTCCATGCTGCACATGACCTGGCCCTGTTTGACGATATCGCCGGCGCGGATGGAGGCCTCGAGAATATAACCGTCGAAGGGTGCGACTACAGCCCGCTGTACCTGCCCTTCGATCGTCGTTTTTGCCGCGACGCGGTATTCCATCCGAACGACGCTCAGAAGAACGACGGTCAGGAGGACCGCCCCGGTGGTCAGCTTGAACGCCATGTGGCGGGGGCCGGTCAATTTTTCGAACTGAGCCTTCACAGACTTGCCGATTTTCCAGATCACGAGCCTGTCGTTCTCCCGCTTTTCGTCCAGGATGGGCGCGGCCAGAGCGGCGACGCTGTCAAGGAGTTCTACTTCCTGCGGTTCAAAGGGCTTGTCTGCCGAACGTTCCAGGGTGAGGGCGCCATATCCCTTTCCCTCGGTATCGAGAAAGGGAATCGTGCAAATCGCGCCGTCGCCCTGCTGCTGAATGAGCGCGGCATGAGCGCGCAGCACTTCGTTGCCTTCCGTATCAGGGTAGACCAGAATTGCGCTCTGGTCGACGCTCTCATCCATTGCCGCGCCGATGGCGCGGATGAGGTTCATCTGTTTCTTGAACTGGGCGCTGTGCGAGAGGGCCTGTACCTTGACGTGCTTGCCTTTCAGAAACCCGACGCTGACCCGGTCGCAGCCGAAGCGTGTGGCGAGGACGGTTGCCCAGGATGTGGCTGCCGCCCGGAACCGATGCTCCTGCAGGATGCCTGCGGTAAGGTCGAGCACGGTTGCTATGTGTTCCCGGGACCCGGCGTCGCCTTCGATTTCATTCTGGAGCAGCCGGTGTTCGAGCCATACCACACCCCACTGTAATTGTCGCATAACAAGCTGCAGGGCTTTGTGGGGCCGGGGCGCAATCTCGAGGGCTGCGACTCCGTAGAATTTTCCTTTCAGCCGCAAGGGATATGCAACAAGGAGGTCGGCGTTCTCCTCGGTAGGAGCGCCCTCGGCTGACCCTGCCTTGAGAACAACGCCTTTACGCTCTTTCAGACAGCGCTCGGTGACCTGCGCAAGATTTCCGGTCTCCTCTAACTGTTCAGGCCAGAACGCGGCAGGGGTAAAGGGTCCCTTGTCCGGGGCGCCGAGCACGACCGTGCCGCTCAGGACCCCGGTGATCATTCCGGACTGGATCCCCAGCCAACTGCCGCAGAACTCCTCGTCGCTGCCGGCCTCGACCAGACCCTGCCAGAGTGCCTGATCGAGATAAGCGGAGTCCTCCGCGTCCGATCGGGAGTCTTCTGTCGACTGATATGATTCTGTTTCGTTCGGCATTTTTTTCTTAATAAGTAGTTTAAAATCTATCAGGTGACGAATATTAACATAAATTGTCTGTCATTGCTAAACAATAAATAAGTGCTTGTGCCCCTGTATTTTGATACAAAAATTGAAACCCATTGCAACGTGCGTGCACCGCGGCTTTTTGAATTCTAACGACTGTGCAAGTCTGGCAACGACAAAAGGCTGTCAGGATTTTCTCTGACAGCCTTTTGTCGTCTGAAAAAAGCATTATCCCTTCACACTATCCGTGGATCAATTCGTGGCTTCCATGAACGCGCGCAGGTCGCTGCTGTCCATGCCGATCGGCAGTTGATGTCTGGCCACGATCTTTTGCAGCAGAACAAGCAGCCGCTTTGCCGCAAGGGGGCTCATGATGATCCTGTCGCTCACCATGACCGTCTCGTCATACCGGTTTCTGCGGACGGTCCTGCTGCCAAACAGCAAGCGTATTTCCTCGCGCGTGACCTCGATACCGAGCACCGTGCCGTAGAGCGTGCTCATGTCGGCGATATCCCAGATGACGGCGGGTCCGCGCTCAACGTGTTTTATCTTCTCCCCTTTCGCCACGCAATATCTTCCTTCCGAAAGCGAAGTGTTTTCCACCCGGCCCCGTAGACCTCAGGCGCGGCCCTGGATCTCAAGCGCTCCGAACCTGCTCTCGTACTGTTTGATAACCTCTCCCAGCAGGGCCTGCAAGCGCTTGGCCGCATAGGGGCTCAATACAATACGGTTGGTGACCTTTACCGTAACTTCCTTCTGGCCCGTATACAGGGTCTGGTTCGTGCCGAACAGCAGCCCCACTTCCTCCCGGGTCCCCGTTACATTGCAGACATTCGCGTACGCAGTGTTCATGCTCGAGTCGTCCCACTTCACAACAGGAACGGTGGTCCCGGTTGCGCCTGGTGCTGCCTTATCTTCTGCCATGATTGTGCTCCTCCTTTGAATAGTAAACCCCGTAAGAACAGGGTCTCTGTAATAGATTGTAGCAGTATACCTGCGCCCGCACACAAGAAGCGGCCATCCGGTTCAGAAGTTGCTCTGAGGTTACTCGGAAATTACAGCTCCAGGATCCAGTCCTTTTTCTCCTTGTTCTGGCTCTTCCCGATCCCGGTCCACGCAGGCTCGAACTGCACACCTGCCCAGTCGATCCTGGCGCGCTGGTTCTTCATGGATGAGTCGAGGAACTCCCCGCTCTTTTCATCGAACACCAGGGCCTGCCGTTCCTGCGCGGGCTTGGCGGTCCGCTTTGTCGTCCGGACCGGGCTGGTCAGCAGCCGTTCTCCGGCATCGAGCGTGCCGTCCATGACGATGCCCGGCAGGTTCCCGTTGGAACCGAGGTCGGTATAGCCCAGCACATGGCCGAATTCATGCAAAACCACGGACAAAAGATCCATCTCTCCAAACGCAGCACTGGATGGAGCAGCAAATAGACCGCTCTTGCCATGGCGTTTCGCGAACTCGGTGTCCGTTCCGGGCGTCGGGTCGATGAACCATCCGTATCCGGCCGCATTGGTGTCAATCAGGATCGTATTGCCGATGGTGGCCCCAAGCCCGTCCTGGGGCAGATTGCCGACTTCGACCTGCACACCGTTCAGGGCGCCCAGGCGACTATCACCGGCTCCCAGCGCTTCTTCCCAGAGCAGCTTCGCCTCGGCGACGATGGGCGCCAGCTCTGCATCGGTGAGCAGGTCTGTCGAGACCGTTGCGGGCGCGGGACCCTCTGCCGTCTCGTAGAGCGGCTGATTGTTCGTCGTCTTGGCGATGTCGGTCTTGCCCTTGGTGTTTCCGGCCTGCGGATCGCGCGGATTGCCGTTCTGGTCCTGCCAGGCCGCATCCTTGCTCGTCACCAGGCCAATCTCGCCGAACGGCTCGCCGTGTCTCACCGGATCACTGCCGTACTGCGCGGCGAGCGTCGGATCGGCGCCCTGACTCTCTGAAACGTCCAGGAGGTAGAGCCTCAAGTCCGGCTGGTAGAGCCGGATCACCGAGACAGCCCCGTACGCGTTGAAGGGCGTCCAGTACGAGTTGAACTCGCCGGTCCAGTCGACCGCGCGGTCGCCGTTTGTGTTGAGGATCATCACGTCGCGGCCGGCGCCGCCGAAGGCAAGATCCTCCCACGACGGGTTGGTGTCGGTCTGGTCGTTGAGCGTGTTGTGGGTGGTGAGCACGTCGTCCATATTCAGTACGTCATCGCCCCAACCGCCCCAGAGCGAGTCGCGGCCGGCGCCGCCGACAAGCCAGTCGTGGCCGAGATCGCCGAAGATGTGGTCGTCGCCGTCGGTCGGCTTCGCCGGGTACCTGGTACCCACGAACCACTTGGTATCGAGCGGGCCTTCGGTGGCGTCGAAGTTCAGGAACCATTCGAGCCCGCTGGCGGTCTTCGACAAACCGCCGGTCGCGGTCAAGAGGATCTTGCGCAGCCCGTCGTTGGCGTCGTACAGCGCAAACTTCGTCGTGGCCGGGTTGTACCCGAGCGAGTTGCCCGGGTTGAACGGGTGCGCGTAGTCGCTCTCGATCGGCGCCGCGTTCAGCTGGTTACCGTTCTGATCGTAGTTGTTCGTGTACGAGCTGGTCGCGGCGCTCGTGCCCGCGAGCGCTTCGGCGCCGGAGATCGCGTCCTCTCCCGCACCGCCGTGGATGGAGTCGGTGCCGAGACCGCCGTAGATGATGTCGTTCGCGAACGTCGGTCGCGGCATCAGCGTGCTCGGAGTGGCCGTGTGGTTCGGGTCCAGGTTGTCCGGCGTGAGATCGGCCGTGTACTTCAGCAGGCCGTTGACGTTCAGGATCGCGACCTGAATCAAGTTGTTCGTCGTGTCGAGCCGGTTGATGTTGGCCGCCGAGATCGCTAAGATGCCGTACAGCGGCTCGCCGAAGCTGGTGCTGTTGCGGCTGGAGAAGATGCGCCCGTCGTCGCCGAGGATGCCGTCATCGCCGGTGCCGCCGGAGATCCAGTCGTTGCCGTAGCCGCCGATAATGCTGTCGTTCTGGCCGTCGCCGAAGAGCACGTCGTTGCCGGCCATACCGTAAATGAAGTCGTCGCCGGACTCGCCATGAACCTCGTCCGCCGCCCCGATATCACCCGTCACCAGCGGACCGGCCTGTCCGACGTAGTCCGGGCCGCCCGGCGTATAGTCGAGGAGTTCGGCTGCCCGCGGGACGATCTTCTCGGTGCCGTAGGTGTCGTAGTTGAAGGTAAGATATGCGCCGCTCGATATATCGTTGGTACCTACCAGGCGATAGATGTTGCCGTTGTCGCCTATGATCGTGTCGGAGTCATGGGCATGGCCGTTAGCGCTGGTATCACCCATGTCGTTGCGTGACAAGTCGGTGCCTGCGCCGCCGAAGATCAGGTCGCTGCCGTCGGCGCGCAATGCAGGCGTCGACAGACTGAACAGCGTCGAACTGCCGCCGATGATATCATCCTGTCCGAGGTTGCCGAAGATCACGTCGCTGCCGGCGTTGCCCTCGATGTAGTCGTCGCCGTCACCCACAGCTTCGAACGAGGCGTTGACCACCAGCTCGAGCAGGCCGTTCACTTCGACGCGCGCAGCCGAGACGGCGAGCGTGTTTGCGAGGCCGTCGATTTTCGACGCGATCGAGCCGTCGCCCTGGATGGTGTCGTTGCCGAGCTGCCCGAAGACCTCGTCGGCGCCGGCACCGCCGGCGATGTAGTCGTCGCCGAAGTGCGTGGCGTCGAGGGTCTGGTCGAGCAGGATAGTGAAGTCCGCCCATGCCGGCGTGCCACCCGGCACGTCACCGGTGCCGCCGACCTGGACCAAGCCATCGGCACCATAAATCAGGTTGCCGGTCAGCGAACGGAAGCGCGGTTCGATAGCGTTGCCCGAGTCGGGAACGCCGTCGAGGCGCACATTGTCGCCGAAGATCAGGTCGGCGTCCGCGCCGCCGTCGAGGTTGTCGCCACCGGCACCGCCGATGACCATGTCGCCGCCGCCGCCCGCCTCGATGTTGTCGGCGCCGCCGACCTCGTAGAGGATCGACCAGACGACTTCCGGCGTGCGGAACTGCCCGTCGGTCTGGTCGTCCGGGTGCGCGGAGACGCGGTAGTAGAAGTTGTCGTCGGGGTCGGCCGCGTCGTACACCGGGAACTGAGTCCACTCCGAGTCGACCGTGATGGTGTCCGCGGTGTTGGCGATCGCCGTGCGGAATTGCACGTGACCCTCGGGCGAAATCACCTGCACGCTCAGCCCGACCAGGCCGTCGTAGTCGGTCGGGAACTCGTACGGCGTGCCGAGGATGGCGCTGTCGCTGATCGAGGTATCCGTAGCGAGAGTGACGTGCGGGTTCATCGGGTTCTGCGGCACGGAGGAGCCAAGGCGCGTGATGACGGCGTCGTACTCCTGCCCGTCGACCACGAACTTCTTGATGTAGTCCACGCGTCCGAGGTCGCCGAAGACGATGTCGTTGCCCGAGCCCGTGACGATGCGGTCGTCGCCGCGGCCGCCGAATACGACCAGCTGCCGCGTGGACGCCCCGCCGAGCACCTCGTCGTTGCCGTCGCCGGTATCAAGCGCGAACGCGCCATCGCCCCCCGAACCGTTGAAAGTATCGGTGCTGTCGCCGTTGTCGAGGGTGACTGTGACCTTGTCGTTGCCGGTGCCGGTGTTGAGCATCGTCAGCGTGTAGAAGTCCCCGGTGCGCACCGTCGAGTGGTCTTCGGAGTTGGTGGCGTAGTCGACGTTCACCGTGTCATTGCCGCGTCCCAGCTCGACCTGCACGACCTCCAGGTCGCCGTACGTAATGCCGCCGCCTTGCGGGCGCCCGGAGAACAGGATGTTCGGCCCCATGCCGAAGCCGGTGATACGGCCGTAGCGGTCGGCCCCCTCGATGCGGAATTCGCTGCGGTTGGTCGGCGTGCCCGAGCCGGACACCGAGGTCAGCGTGAGCTCCTTGGTATCGCCTTCCAGTTCCGGTACATCGCTGATGGTGTAGACGTGGCCGGTGCCCGGCCCTACGGTGACCGTGAGCTGCAGACCCTCGAGCTGCTGCAGGGTCGTGAGCTTGAGCAGCGTCGCGACGCGCTGCAAGGCCGAGGTTTCGACCGTCATCTTGCTCGTGACGGCGTCGAAGCCCAGCACATAACCGTCCATGGACGTGAGCGCGCCGACGTCGTCGGCCACGCTGTCGGTGTCATAAACGAACATGTAATCGACCTGCTCGCGCTCGTCGGCGAAGAAATTCAGCGACTGCGAGGTAATGGCGTATTCGCTGGTCGCGTCCGGCGCCGTCACGTTCGGCTGCGTCGGATCGACGGCAGTCGGGTTCTGCAGCACGAGCCTCACAAGCTCCGGCGTGCTGGGCTCGCCGTCGTCGGGCAGGAGCTCCAGGCTGGTGATCAGCCAGAAGCGGTCGAACTTGTCTCGCGGCCGGTTCGGATCGAGCACGATGCCGGTGCCGGGCCCCCCGCTCATCTGAAGCGTCTTGCCGACGAGCTTGTCGAGCGTGAAACCCAGGTCCTCCAGCTTGAAGCGCGCAACCACGGGATCGAGGTCCTGCTTTTCGACCGTCATGGTTTCCGCACCTGTCGAGGAGGTGGCGGCGACGAAGGCGACCACGTTACCGTCGGACTGCAGCTCGTTACGCTCCCACGGCATCATCAGCGGGTCGGGCAGGCTGAGCGAGCCGGCGCCGGCCGCGCCTTCTACGATCAGCGGGCCGCGGATCTTGTTCACCGTCTGCAGATCGGGCGCGAACACCTGGGTGTCGTTGCCGTCCAGCACCGTGTCGTCGTACGCGGCGACGGTGACCTCCTGCTCGAGGTACCAGTCGTCCGGCGTGAACGTCAGGATGATGCTCTGCGCATACGGCCCGTCCTCGTCAGAAAGAAGCAGCTGGTTGGCGTAATAGGCGTTGGCGCCCCACGTGGTGCGCGTCTTGACCGAGTCGATCACGATCTGCACGTCGTCGGTGGGCTTGCTCGACAGGCGCACCGTGTACGTATCGGTCGCACTCGCGTCGCCTTCCACCACATCCACCATGCCGTCATCCACCGGACGGACGATGACGGTCGGCGAGTCGTTGTCGTAGATGTCGACGACCTGGTCGCGCACGGCCATGCCATTGTAGCCGAACTCCTTGTACTGGTAGTTCACTTCAACCTTGCCCGAGCGGAACTCGGGCGCGCCAGTGGCGGTGAGGAAGGTGACCGTGTTGCCGCTCACCGAGAAGCGGTCGGGCGCGAGCTCCGCGCCGGCGACGCGCACCGCCACCGTGCCGGCAACCGGTCGGTGCGGCAGCAGCACGAAGGTGCTCGGCTTCAGCGGAGGAATGTTGTCGATGCCCGGGTCGTCGATGTCGCCGTCGACCTGCAGCCAGACCTTGTGCGTCACCGGATCCTCGGTCGCCGTGACGTCGGTGCCGTTGACGGTGACCACGTCGCCGTCGAGGAACGGCCCTTTTACCTCGTCGTGGTCGGCGCTCGTCACGGTGAAGCTGACGTAGTCGACATGGAAGCCTTCGACCTTGGTGTCGTTGACCGCTTTCACCGTTACGGTCTGCGGCCGGCTCCAGATCTTGCCGTTCGTGTCGTCGACCTCGAAGGTCAGCGTGTATTTGTCGAGCGAGATGCCGTTGGTTGGGTCGGTTACGTTCATCGTCACGGTCACCGTGGCGATCGGCGCGTGCGTCAGGACGACGTCGAAGCTGTCGCCGAAGCCCTCGGTCGCGCTGCCTTCCAGCACCGTATTGCTCAGGCCGCTCGGAATCACCGTGATGCCGTCGCGGTCGTCGTCCTCCATCTGCACCTTGATGCTGCGCGTCTGCGCGTCGAGGAACGTGACGTCGCTCGTCTCCTCCGTGATCTTGTGGTTGATGAAGGTGAAGCGCCGGCCTTCATAGCCCACGTCCTGCTTGGCGCGGAACTCGACTTGCACGCCGCTCGACCAGTTGCTGCCGTCCAGTACCACGGTGCGGCTGTCGGACCAGCCGCCGAGCCCGGCATTGAGCGTCGGATCCCAGACCTCCAGGTCGGCGAAGTTCTTGACCTGGTCCTCGGGCGAAAGCCCGGCCGGTACTACCGCGAGCACCACTTTCTTGCCCAGCGCGGGCGCGCGGCAGAGGCGCAGCGTGTAGGTATCGATCGCGCCGAATTGCGGCGCAATGGCGCCTTCCACCACCACCGAGCGTCCGTCGCTCTCGGATACGAGGATCATCGCGTCTTCGTTGTCGCCCACGTTGGCGGAAAGCCCTTCGACCGGGATCCCGTCCCAGGCGCTATCGTCCGACTCCACGCTGTGCAGGATGATGCCGCTGTGGCCGCGCAGGTCGTTGCTCACCACTGAGATCGGCGCGCGCGACGGGTTGCCGCCAACGAAGAACGTGTCGCTGCCCAGGCCGCCGTCGATCTCTGTGACGACGTCGAGGCCTGTCGACATGACGAAGAAGCGGTCGTTGCCTTCGGCGCCGTCGGCCACCAGACGCTCGACGTTGACGTAGCTCACATTGAGCCCGGCGCCGAAGACGCCGCTGTCGGTGATCACGAAATCGTCTCCGAATTCCGTGCCCACGATGCGCACGGTGTCCAGGCCGTCGCCGCCGTCGATGCCGACCGGCGCGTTGACAACGTACAGGATGGTGTCGGCGCCGCCGTCGCCCTTCATGTCGGTGCGCGCGCGCTCGTTGTCGGTCGAGCCCTTCAGTGCGAAGGCGCGCACGGTGAACACGTCGTCACCGTCGCTGCCGTTCAGGTTCAGCACCGCGACGTTGTGGAACACGGTGAAGTTGTCGTCGCCGCCACCGCCGTAGATGGTCGTCGGCACGCTGACGCCGTTGGACAGCCAGCCGCGCGTGATCTCGACGGTGGTGAAGACGTCCTCGGCCTTGATGCCGGTGATGAGCACGCCTTCAGGATCCCTGACGCGCTCGGAGCGGAACACCTGGCCCACCTGAACCCGGTCCTTGCCCTCGCCCAGGTTGATGGTCGCGGCCGCGAGGAGATCGTCGAACACCACGTAGTCGTCGCCGCCGAGCGTGCTGACCACCATGCCTTCCATGCGCCGGTAGTTGAAGCGTTCCACGGCCTTGCCGCCCTCGTTGATCACCGCCACGAAGGCGGTGTTCGTGAACGTGTTCGGGTTGATCGGATCGGTCGTGTACGCGGTGTCGATGGCGTCCTTCAGCGCGTCCTGCTGTTGCGTTTCGGTTGCGCCTTCGGGCAGGTTCTCCCACGCATCCTGCAGCGCGGCGAGGATGGCGTCGCGCTCGCCGGCGAAAGCCTCGATGAAGACGTCGCCGACGCGGTCGAGGATCGCGTCGAAACGCTGATCGGCCTTGATATTGTCGTCCGCGTACACCTCGTCGACGTAGAGCTGCAGGCCCTTGAGCGCCGGGTAGAGCGACTCGGCGATGTAGTAGTCGACGATCGATGCCGTGATGTCGTCGAGCGCGCCCGGATCGGTGCGCTTGTACGTGTTAGCCAGGGCGCTGAACAGCTTGCTCGGCACTTCGGCGTCCGCCTCGTTGTATGCGGCAGTGATCTGCTTTTTCAGCACATCGATCTTGCTTGCCGCATCGGAGGCGAGCACGTCGTCGATGATGTCGTTGATTTCGGCCTGCAGCGCCGCATCGGTGACGATCGGCGCGGCGGCCGCCTTGAGCTGGGCGGCGAGGCCTTCCTGATACTCGTCGGTCAGCGCCTGGTACAGGCCGTGCGCCGTGTCCCATGGGCCGTAAGCGTCGTTGAAGGCCTGCAGCATCGCGGCGAGCCGGTCCTCGATGTTCGAGTTGAAGTACCTGACGATGAGGTTCTGCAGCTTCTCGAGCGTCGGGAAGTACGAGTCGGCCATCGCGCGCAGGAGCAGCGTGTCGTCGCCGGGCGTGCCGACGATGATGAGCGAATCGACGCCGGACGCGCCGGTGTCGTACGCGGTCGTAAGCTGCGTAATGGTGCCGCCGCGGACGCTGATGCGGTAGTCGTCGCCGCCTTCCTCGCCGTCCATCGTGTCGGAACCGTAGCCGCCGACCAGCGTGTCGTCGCCCATGCCGCCGAGCGCGAGATCGTCGCCGCCGCCGCCTTCGAGGTAGTCGTCGCCGTTGCCGCCGCGCATCTGGTCGGAATCGGCCTCGCCGTAGAGCAGGTCGGCGCCGGTGCCGGTGCCGTCCTCGTTGTCGCCCCACAGCCGGTCCTGGCCGACCCCGCCCCATAGAGCGTCATCGCCTTCGTTGCCGACCAGCTTGTCGTTGCCCGCGCCGCCGAGCAGCTTGTCGTTTCCGCTGCCCGCGGAGATGTCGTCCTTGTCACCGCCCGGCGTGACGAACGGTTCGAGCGTCGTGACGACGCCGACCGTGACTTCCTCGAAGACGCCAAAGTCTCCGAACAGAACATCGTCACCGCCGCCGCCGTTGAGCGTGTCGCTGCCGTCCTCGCCGTAGATCACATCGTTGTCGTCGCCGCCCAGGAGCACCAGTTCGTTACCGAAGCCGCCGTACAGATGGTCGTTGCCGGCCTCGCCGCGCAATTCGTCGGCGGCGCCCTTGCCATTCGTCGAGGTATCGCGCACCGCCAGTTCCAGCCGCAGCGGGTCGTTGGTGGTTGGATCGTTATCGAGAGAGCGCGTCGTCGCGACGCGGCGGTCGTTCAGGACCGTCACCTCGCCGCCGTCGCCGATCAGCACGTCGTCGTCGCTACCGGCCCAAAGCTTGTCGATCCCGCCCGCGCCGATCAGCAGGTCGTCGTCGGCATCCCCATGCAGTTCGTCGGCCCCGTCACTGCCCTTGACTTCGACTGTAATCACCGACCCCACGAGATATTCCTCGTGGTCGCCGTCGCCGATCAGCCAGTCATTGCCGCCGCCGCCCCAGAGGAAGTCGGTGCCGGTGCCGCCAAACAGCGTGTCGCCGCCCGAACCGCCCGTGAGGGTGTCCGTGTCGGCGCCGCCGACCAGGAAGGCCGCGCCGGTGATCGCCGAAACGTCGAGGGTGTCGTTGCCGGCGTCGCCGTACAGTTCCACCCCGACCGCAACCGGCCCGTTCGTGTTCTTGAAGATGATCTTGTCGTTGCTGTCGCCGGCGAAGGCGACGATCTTGCTGGCCTCGTATTCCTGCGCCTCGCTCTCGGAGACGCCGAACTGCGGCGCCCAGACCAGCACATGACCGGGGTCTCCGGCCTTGATGAAGAACTCCTCGGCAACATCGTCGAAATTGCCCTCGATCCGCGACGCAGCGTTCTTGCCGATGTTGAGCTGCAGCACGCCGTTGCCGAGCTCCGTGGCAAGCGTTGGGCGACGCTCGAACACGTTCTCGAACGACAGCAGCTCGATCGGGTCGGTGATCTCGAATTTCTCGTTGATCGGGAAGAAAGGAATGTCGACCTTGACGAAGGCGAACAGCTCGGCGGTCAATTTACCGGAAATGTCGAAGACCGCGAGCGGCGCAACCAGGGCGGAGTAACCGTCCCTGATCGCGTTGTTGACCGAATTGATCGCCTCGTTGATGCGCACTTTGCCGTCGTCGTCAGGATCGTAGAGGTTGAAGTCGATCTCGGCGAACAGGCCGCCGCCGACGCCGCCGCGCGCGATCCCGAGATTGAGCTCGGCCGCGGCCCACAGGCCGGCGTCGAACTGCAGCTCGGGAATGTCGTTGCCCTGCGCGTCGAGGTCGCCGACGTATAAACCGTCGAGCAGCGCGGACGGATTTTTGAAGTCTCCGGCCGCGAATTTGCTGATGCCGTAGGTGTCGTAGCCGAAGGTGAACGGCCCGAACGTCGCCGCGAATTCGGCGTTGATCGACACGCCGAGCGGCCCGAAGATGGAGAAGAAGGCGCTGAACTCGGCCTTGACCTCGAGCGGCGCCATGGTGAAGGTGATCAGATCGGCCGGCTGCCCGAGCAGCAGGCCGAAGATCTGCGACGGGTTCTCGATGATCGGCAGTTTGAAGCCTTCATCCACGCCGCCGCCGGGCCGCATTTTCGACACCGCTTTCGAGAACACGTCGGTCGCGGCATCCAGCGCGTCGCCGACGAAGCCGAGCTCCGAGGGCAGCGTAGCGACGTAGCTCTTGAGGTTCGCGAGGTTGACCGGATTGGACGGATCGAAATTCGGTATGCCGCTCGTGCTCGAAGCCATCAGCCCGGCGCTCGGCGCCTGGTAGATGGTGAGGGCGCCGCCCGGCAGCAGCTCGTCCACGTAGAGGATTGTCGTGCCGCCGGCCGACTCGAGGTCGGACACGATGTCGACCACCTGGTCAACGACCTCGATCGCCTTGATGATGCCGGGGTTGACGTAGCCGGACATCTCGGCGATGTCGAGCAGCGAGGTCGGGCCCGCCAAATCGGAAATCACCGGGATCGGCTCGGTGAGGAAATCCAGGAAGGGCTTAATCGGGCCGGTGATTTCCTGCACCTTGTCGACGATCGGGCCGATCACGTCGCTGAAGTATTTACCGAGGTCCAGTCCGATGTCGTCGAAGCCTATGTAGTCAAGCCCGTTCTTCAGGAAGTCGCCGTTCAGAGCTGACAGCGAGACGCCGCTGAATTCGTTCGCGGCGGTGGCCGGGTTGTCCACCGTGCCGAGGCTCCAGTCGAAGGCGAAGTCGGCGACGATGCTCGGGAAATTTCCCGGATTCGGCACGAGGTCGCTGTTGAGCTTGAGCGACAGCGCCAGGTCGGCCAGCGCCTGGCCGGCCACCTTGGCGTCGACACCGAGCCGTCCGAGCTCCGCGAAGCCGAGGTGCGCGTCCGACGACGGGTTCTGCCGGTTCTCGAGGTCGACGGCGAACTGGACCGTCATTCCGGTGTCGCCGCGCTCGGTCTCGGCGTCGGCGCCTTCATCGGCCTCCACGTTCTCTTCGCCCTCAATCTGCAGGAAGCCGAGGCGGCCGGTGATTCCCAGGCCGGGCGTCGTGACGCGCGCGGTGAGCTGCAGCTCGTCCTGCTTGGCGACGTCGAGGTAGAAGCCGTCGTCGAAGTTGACGCCGAAACCGAAGTCCAGCGCCCAGTCGACATCGAGGTGGATGTCACCCTCGGTTTCCAGGCCGAGCCCCGGGACGCCAAGGTCGAAGCCGATGCCCGCGCTCGCGTTCGCGAGCGTACCGGACATGTGGATGTCCCAGTCGAAATAGACCTTGCTCGGGTCTGTCTCCGTCTGGATGTTGGTGTCGAACACGATGTCGGACGTGCCGTCGACAACGCCAAGGCCCGTCGGTCCGAGAAGCTGGTACAGGAGCTTGGACACCGGGTCGACGCCCTGCGGCACAGACGTGGCGGCGAGCGTGGCGCCGCCCGGCGCGATTCCGGCCTCGGCGAAGGCGAGCGCCGGGTTCGCGAGGTCTTCGATCGCCTTGCGGAACTTCTCGACGAAGCCGTTGCGCAGATCGCCGATCGCTTCCGCCGCGCCCGAAAGCTTCTCGCCCACGAGGGGCAGCTTGAAGCCGCCGAGCGTTCCGTCGAGGAGGTCCTGCAGCCCGTCAAGGAACATGTCGATGCCGTCGACGCCGAGCAGCAGCCCGTCGAGCAGGCTGAGCTGTCCCGGATCGAACGCGAAAAGCTGCCCCATGGAGATCTCGTCTCCGGGGTCCGTGCCGCCGGGACCGTAGGCCTTCGGCGTAAGGCTCCCGGTCAACTTGCCGCCGCTGTAGCTCAGCGTACCGACGACCTTTACCGTGCCCGCGAAGAGGGACTCGCTCGGGAAGTACACCGGCAGGGTGACGTTGATGCCGCCGCCGATGTTCACGCTCAGGTCGGATCCCAGGTCGATGTCGCCAATGGTTTCCATGCCGTCGGTTCCGAAGGCGCTCGCGAACCCGGCAGTCAGGATCTTGTTACCGGCGTCCAGCGTGCCCTTGATCGACGCCGTGCCGTCGGTGACGAAGACGCCAAGCGGGCCGACGGCGGCTTTGAAGTCGAGGTCGTTCGCGGCGAGGTCAAGCCAAGCGGTGACGCCGGTCGTATTGAAGACATAGATGTTTGCCGGGTTCGCTATGTCGAAGCCGAAGTCGGCGCTGACGAGCAGAGAGCCCTGCGCCAGAAGGTTCGCATCGCCGCCGAACTCGAGCGGGTCCAGCCCGAGGTCGAGGTTGATCGGCAGCGACTTGCTGAACGTGGCGAAGAGCTGCGTGTCGATCTTCAGCACCTTGCTGCCGGGCGTGGGTCCATCGACCAGCAGCAGGTTGAGTTGCGGGCTGCCCGGCGGCAGGCCGAAAGCGGTGAGCAGCTTGTCTTCGAGCGCCTGCAGCGAGCCTGCCGGGTCGTTTTCCGCCGCAGTCACCGCATCGCCGAACTTCTGCGCGAAGCCGATGAGATCCTTCACGCTGACGTCGATCACCGGGATCGGGTCGTTTAGGAAGGACAGCCCCTCGAAATCGTCGAGGAAGTCGACCAGCGCGGCGAGGCCGGCGAGGATCGACTGGAAGTTGAAATTGATGTTGCCGAAGCCGGCAAGCTCGTCGAAGTTCTGGGGCGTGACTGTGAAATGCGGCGGCGTCTTGAACGCGTTCGCCGTCATGTCGGCCGTGATTTCGATGCGCGGGCTCGCGCTCACGTCGATGCCGAGGCTCGAGAGCGACGCAATCGTCGCGGGCGTGAGCGACAGGTCGAGCTCGCCCTGGCCGGTGAGCGAGAAGTCGAAGAGCGAGCCGGGGTTGTCGAGCGACTTGATCAGCTCAGCGAGCGATACGCGGCCGTCGGTGGAGCCCGCGGGTTCGAGCAGGCGCAGCGTCAGCGCCGCCTGGAGCGCGTTGTTGGCGGTTGTCACGCCCGTACCGGTGAGGCCGCCTTGACCCTGCAGCCCGAGATCCACGAAGCCGAACTTGGCCGACGCGGTGAGCGGCACCGGGGTGCCGATCTCCACCGTCAAGCCGGCGAGCGGGTCGATACCCACCGGGGTGGCCTTGACGAAGAAGCGATCGAGCGCGGTCAGCGCCGCGATGTCGGCGCCTTCGATGACGCCGTCGGGCGCGTCGTTCTCCGCCCCGCTCGAGTCCGAACGCACGATGCCCATCAGCAAGCCGGCGGTGGAGTTGTTGAGGGTCTGGATCTTGAACGTCGCGCTACCGGTCGTGTGATCGGTCAGGTTCAGGCCGCTGCCCGCGGCATTGATCGCCACCGTGACGCGCGGCGTCGATTCACCGACCACCGTGGTGGCCGTCTGGATCGCGTCGATGATGTGCTGGATTGTCGTATCGCCGCTGTCGAACGCGATACGGTAGGGAGTCGTGATCGTGCCTTTACGAACTGTGATCAGCAGGTCGTCGCTATTGCCGCTGCCGGCAACGATGCCAAGCTCGTTTGTGGCCGTGCCGGTGACGTTCGAAACCGCGATCGCGGAACCGTCGAGCGTGCCGAAGGTCAGCGCACCATTGGAGAAGCTCACCTTGACTCGGGTCTCGCTGGGATCGAGCTGCGCTTGGATGTCGTTGACGATCGAGAACGGATAGTCGTTGTCCTGCGTCTGCGCCGGCGTCAGCGCGACGTCGATATTCGTCGTCGAGCCGCCCTTCGTCAGCTCGACCCTGAATCCGGCGTCGGCCGTGAGGCGGCCCTTGAGCGGCGCCAAGGTCTTGGCGGCCTTGAGCGTGGGATTGGCGCCGGTGACCGTTGCGCTGGTCGCCAAACCGATTTCGGTGACCGCCGGGTCGCCGGCGTTCGCCGTGATTGCGAGCGAGCTCGCGACGGTCAGGCCGACAAACTGAATCTGCTGCGGCGCGGGCTGGTCGCCCGTCGCAGGCACCGCTTGCGCGACGACCTTCGTATTCAGCCCTGCCGTAGTCAGTGCGGTGTTGATGTCCGCGACGAGGTCGGCGAGCGTCGTGTTGCTCGCTGCGGCGAGCTTGGTCACCGTGACCGGGACTGCCGCGGCGCCGTCGATCGCAACGCTGAAATGCGCGTCGGCCGTAAGCTTGCCCACGACCGGCTGCGCGTCGTAGCGCTGATTGTCGTTCAGAACCACCGGCTGGCTCAGGTTAGCGAGCAGTGTGCCCGGTTGCAGCTTGTCGCTCGGCTCCGCGTTGCCGAGGAAGACACCCACGTCGAGATTCAATCCGCCCGAGAGCTTGAACGCGAGCGCCCCGCTCGTCTGCAGCTTGAGGTATTCGGGCAGCTGGTCGAGGTCGAACGTGAATGGCAAGTTGAGATTCGCGAAAACCTGCGAGAGGTCGAGCGAGAAATTGAGCGAGTCGGTGGCCTGGTCGTAGGTGAGGCCCGGGTAGGTCGGACCGAAGGCGTCGAGCAGGCGCAGCTTCATCTGCTGCGCGGTGGCAAAGGTCGGAGCATTGTCCGCGCTGACGAGTTTCCAGCGGTCGTCGCCGATCTTCGTATTGTCATCGGTCGCCGTCTTCTCGACCTTGACGGTGTAGCTCTTGCTGCCGATCGTTACGGTGAAGTTGAGATCGGCGCTCAGGTTGCCTTCGGCATCGCTGAAGCCGTTCGTGGCCATCGCCTCGGCGAAGAACTTGCCGAGCGGCACGCTGCCCATCTGCGGCGAGTCGAAGCCGAGCGCACCGGCGCCGGAGACGGTGAAGCTCGTGATCCCCGCATCCAGGGCGACGACGGCGATGTGACCGCCGACGTTCGCGGCGAACATCTTGCGTCCCAGGCCGGCGTCGGCGAGCGCATTATTCAGATCCTTGAGCAGCGTCTTGGTGTCGTCGAGCTTCGTGTCGTTGTCATCGATGAGCACGAGGTCGCGGAACGCATCGGCGAATTGCAGCGCCTCGTCGAGTGCCTGCCCGACGAGCGGGACGTCTAGGTTGGCAAAGGCTTCGCTGCGGCGGAATTCGTCGAGCCAGAACGTCAACTGGCCCAGCACGCCGACGATGCTCGGCGCGTCGATGTTGTTGAAATTGGTGATATCCGTCGGCAGGCTATCAATGCCAGACACCGTGAGTTGCGGCGTGCCTGTGCTGTCGAATGTCACCGTGAGCGTCCCACCGTCGCTGATACCCAGGAACGGCACAGCAATCGGCAGCACGGCGGTGGCGGCGCCGTCGAACGTCGGGGAGCCGAGCAACGTGGTCGGACTGCCCAGCCCGGAAATCAGCTCGCTTACGGTGATCTGGTTCTGACTATCGGAATTGTCCGGATCGGCAAGGTTCATTCCAAAGGTAAAGTCCCGGGTCGATTGGGCACTGCCGTCGACGATGTCTATCGACAGGAAACCGAACCGAGCCGACGCGTCCAGGTCTGCGACGTTGAAGTCAACACGCCCCTCGAACATGGAGCCTGTGACTGGATTGCGGATGAAAAAGGCATCGTCCAAGGCCAGGGGATTAGCAATGACATCCTTCACATCCAGACCGACGGTCAACTTGACGCCGACGTCACCGCTAAACGAGGCATTGGTGCTGGCATCGAAGTCAGCGAGGCCTTCCGCGAGATCAAAGCCAAAATTGAAGTTGTCACTGAACGACGCAATGGCCCGGCTGATATCCAGGTCATAGGTGAGCTCCTTTGATGAGGAGTTGTAGCTCAAGCCCATGTCGGAGAGACTGAGCCCTAGCTTGCCGGCCAGGAAGTACACCATCTCCTGAATGGTCGGGGTTTGCGCTGTCCAGTTCACGTTCCCGGAGAGGGGGTTGAGGATCTCGTTATCGAATACCTTGACAAGGTCCAGAACATCGTCGAGCGCTTCGTGCACAAAGGGGATATCCAGTCCAAGCGCTGAAGATGCATCCACCAGGGCATTGAGCCGGTTCTTGAGCGCCACCAACTGGTCCTGGGCCGTGCTCGATGTCATGCGCAGGAAATCCACCAGGTTCTGCGCAGCGCCACCCGAAGCGCTCACCGAGATAGATTCCGGCGAGGCAAGATTCGCCCAGCTGAGCGTGAGTTCCGCATTGGCAAGATTGATCCCCGAACTGACACCCGGTGCCAGCAGCGAAATCGCAAAGGTGCCAGTGAACACCATGTCGCTGGCGACTCCGTCCCCTGCATTGCCGTTGCCGCCCAGCGACACCGACAACAAGGAAGAGAAATCATCCGGGAACAACTCGGGGATGCGGATGAAGCCGACCGAATCGGGCTCGGTTCCCGGATCCAGCAGGTCGATATCGATCGACACGTGCTGATCCATTGTCAGGGTACCGCCCAACAGATCGACGCCCAGAAAACCGAGACGTCCGCGGCCCGAGACGTCGCCCGCTACGGAGAAGTTGCTGATAGTAATTTCCGGTTGGTTTGCATCGGGCTTAATGAAGAACCCATGGGAATCAAGACCGAAAACGAGATTCAACTCAACATCGAACTCGACGTCGAGGTCGCCGGTCAACCTGACGTCGCCGAGGAAGCCCAGCACATCGGCCGCAACATCCAAACCAACGGTCGCATCGAGACGCTTTTTTATCCCAACCGTATAAGTGAGATCGGGCGTCCCATCGCCATCCTGATCAGTCGTGTCATCCAGATCGACATTGTCGACTCCGTCCAGCGCCTCCAGAGCCGCTTCGAGCAATTGACGATCGGAAAACAAACCGTCTTCAGAAATGTCGGTGAAGTCAAAGGCCCCGAAACCCTCCTCAAATAGGCGCTGAAATAACGATGTTTTGTTGCCTATTAGAAGTAATGCCCCCTCTTCACCTTCTTCGCCCTCGTCATTGAGGCCGGCGACAACGGGATCACTCAAAGGCTCGGGCCTATCTATCCGCAGATCGTTTCCGCCGGTTGCAACCGTGCCGGCATTGATTCCGCCGAGCGCCTGACCCTTCATTGCATTGGACAGATTCGCCGCCACGGACCGGCTTGTTGCCTGCAGACCCGCACTAAGGTTCTTGAGCAAGTAGGCCGAGGAAGTCGACTCGCTCGGGTTCTCGATCTTTACCCAGTCGACATATTGATAGGCCGTTATCCCCAGGTCGTTAACGGCTGTTAACGAATGTTTTCCGCTACCGCTGCCGAGATTTTTGATGCCGGAATCATATATCGGTGTGCTATTTACCAAGATGTCCAAGGTGTCGTTGCCATCACCCCCATCGACGACGATATGCCTGACTTCGTTACCCTGCAGACCTCCAGCGACAAAAATTGGACTACCTTTAGTCGTGTCTACGACGATATGGTCATTACTCCCTTTGGCATCGATCACGATCTTGCCAATCGAGGTCATATTAAAACTTAGATCGGGGTTGAGATCAGCATCGCCTTCTTGATAGTGATAGATGTCAACGAGCCAAGGCCGGAATGTATTGCTCGAAAGTTCGATGTGATCTTGAAACGCGTCTCGACCTTTGATCATCACCACCGAATCGGTAACCAGTTGCTGTCCGGCATTTGCGATCATCCAGGCGCCCCGCCCCATGGTGCCAATGATCAGTACGTCATCGACCGTACCGGCGACGTTATCCTTTGGAATGTAGTCAATGTCGCTGATCAGCACATTGGGAAGACCTGTGCCGAACTCCGACCACGGCCCCCCATCGATCTTCCGGAAGACGCCGCCCTCGCCGCCGACAAGAATCACCGTCTTTCCATTGGTGGTATCGACCATAATGGTTTGCAAATTGTCGGTGCCTGGGAGTACACGCAGAGAGCTCGTAAGGTCGGTCCAGGTCCAGTTACCTCCAGGGGCCGTCCCACCGTCATTGGAAGTCCACACCTGCCCGTTGACGGTCAGTACGAAAACCTTGGTCCAGTCCTTGGGATCAACAGCGACCGCTTTCACCGCCTGGTTAACCTGCGTGGTGTAACTGGTAACGGGCGAGAATTGGCCAAACTGAGTTTGCTGACGCACGAAAAGGAAATCACCACCTGGCGAACCCTGAGTGCCCACATAACCGACATCCGGCATCGGTGTACCATTGGCCGCGAAACCGCCGTAAACAATGCTGTTCAAGTTTCCCATGGATGCCGCCACTGGCGCGGTTGTGGTTCCAACGGGCAACGCGTTCACGCCGCCAACCGGCAAGCCGCCTCCGCCATTCAATAGGGCCAACGTGACGGGTATCGCTCCATTTACGGGTGCCGCGGTAAAGCTGCTCAAGGATTCGTACAGGAACCCACCCGGCGTACCGATCAGCATCCGGGTCGGATCTGCGGCATTCAGATAGTAGGGCTGGACAAAACCGATATTTCCATCAAATGCGGCTACACCGACATTGGTCGTTGCGCCACCCGCCGCTGGCACGGGAACAGTGAAGTTAATGCTACTTGTAGTGCCGGCATTATTTACCGAGAGATTAAAATTTTGAGTACTGTAAAAGTACTGACTGTATGAGAGTTGGAACGTTGTGGTATTGTCGGGCGCCGTCGTCCAGTTTCCGTTGACGGTCGCGGTCTTCGTTGCGCCATTGTAGTTCGTGATCCGGAAGGTCTCTCCCAACTGACCGGTTCCTCCCGTGATACGGATGTTCCAGTTGACATAGGCACCATTCACCGCGGATGCGAGCGCCGGTAAGATAAGCGTGTTCGCGCCGCCGCCTTGGGCAGTAAGCGGAGGCATCGTGCCCGTCGCCTGGACGATTGTTCCATCACCCTGTGTCAATAGATTCCATTGACCTGTACCCTGACCGACTTGCAAAGCAACTCCATTGTCTTGCGCACCCCCCAAGATCCGTCCGCTCGTCAGATCCCATGCAACCGAATACAGCTCGTTTGTGCCCAAATTTCCCAAAAGCGATTCCCAGGTCCTCGTAAGATTGTTCGGGGCATTCGTCAATCGGTAAATGCCACCGTCGTCGATCTCGAGAATGGTGGTATTGGTGGAATCGAAGACCATTCCGCGGGAATCAGAGTGTGGCGCCGTCATATTTGCGCCGCTCCCGACGATGGGACTCCAAGTACTGGTCGTAACATTTCCGATCATTAGGCGACCGGCATTAAGATCATTGAAGGAGAAAAATCCTGCTGCGCTGAAGGTCTCTCGGGTTCCCGCGCCGCCACCGTTATAAGCATCAGCAACGTTACCGTTTCCGTTCGTATCAAAAGAACCAACAGGCGCCTGAGTATCGCCTCCGATGTAGATCACATCCGGACGAGTCGGATCGGCGACTATGGAGAAATGGACATTACCTTGGCCGCCATGGTGAATACCGAATGTTTGGGTAAATACCTCGTTGGCATTGGCCTCAAAAAATCCGCTATTGTCGGCATCGAAACGGACCGTATCCGTGCTGTTAGGCAAGGCGATGGCGGTCCAGTTCAAGCCCTCGTCGATGGAACGATATAAGCTACTCAGCCGATCACGGCCGTACGTTACGGTCGCGCCCGCATTGTATGGCCCATTTACTAAGTTGCCAGTGAAAAGCAGGGTGGTCGTAGCCCCACCGATCGTGACGCGCGCAATGCTCAGCGTCTCAGATATGGGATTCCCCGCAGCATTCGTGCCGCTGAGCGTGACGCTGTCGCCGGCCTCGAACAAAGACAATCCCGGCGTATTCGTCACCGTCGAATTGATCGTCACCTGATTGGCCGCCGAGACAGCGGTGGTGGTGCTGGAGATGCTGGAACTTATCAATGCCGCATAAAGGGGATTCATGCCGCCGATATCGACGGGGCTTACCGCCATCTCCAGGCGCATTTGCGTGAAATCGCGGAATACGATGAACGTGGTGGTATTGTCAGGAGCGGTTGTCCATTTCCCATCAATGGTGACGGTCGTTGTAGCCCCAACGTAGTCCGTTATGACGAAGCGTTCACCGACCTTGCCCGTACCACCTGTGATTTGCACAGTCCATCCAACATAGATATCGTCAGTTGCGTTTGCGTCGGCGGGAAAAATAATCGTGTTGTTGCTGCCACCCTGCGCTGCACCCGTCCCTGCCCAAGCAGTCACACGATTCGGCGGAGCAACCCGATGTAATTGAAACGTCGTGGTGTTATCCGGAGTCGTCGTCCAATTGCCGGCAATGGTGGCAGTCCGCGTTACGCCATCGTAATCGGTGATAATGAACCGTTGTCCAACCGTGCCCGTCCCGCCCGTGATTTGCACATACCAGTCGACGTATGCATCGTCGGTCGCTGATGCAATGGCAGGGAAAATGATCGTGTTAGTAGTGTTGAGCTTTATGCCCTGAGCCGTGAAGGAGGTGGCAGGTGTCGGCAGGATTGTTTCAGGTAGTCCGGTGTTGATTGCGTTCCAGGTCTGCCCGCCGTTGGTGCTCTTGTAAAAACCGTTGGTGGTCGAGGCTAAATAGATCACTTGGTTATCCGTGGGATCGACCCACAGGTCGGTAACGCTACCACCCGGAAGGCCGGTAAATTCGGCCAACTCGTCCGTGGCGTTGTTCTTGTTGTTGTCCCTCTGATCGGCGCCGTTGCCGGAGATCTTGCTGAAATGCGCGCCGCCGTCAGTGCTGCGGTACAGTCCGCCCTTTTCCGTTGCAGTGCCAACACCACGAGCGTCCGATGCCACGAGTACCACGTTGCCCGGAAGGACAACAATCTTTTGGATCGTGAGATCCTGAAAATCAGGGATACTCAAAAGCGTCCACGTATCGCCCCCATCCGTGCTCTTCAGCAACCCGATTCCCTTCCCGTCGCTGAATGAACTGCTGACTTTGCCGGTGCCCGCATAAAGCACCAGAGGATTCGTCGGATCGAAGGTAATCGCCGAGATCGAAAGGGACGGAAACTGATCGGTTAATGGAATCCATCTGAATGCTTCGTCGGGATCGTTCGCATCGATGAAGCCATCGATATCATTGTCGACCTTGTCGAGGCCGATCACGGCGTTCACGGCCTTCCAGATGCCACCGTTGACGGTCCCGATGAAGATAACGTTCGGGTCAGTCGGATGCGGAGCGACTACGCTGACTGCCCCGGTGTTCTGATTGCTATAGATCTGATAGGTCGACGTGTTATTGGGTGTCGTCGTCCATGTTCCTGCGATGGTCGCAACGCGGGTAGCGCCGACATAGCTTGCTATTCTGAACGTCTGGCCGATGCGACCTGCGCCTCCAGAAATCCGGACGACCATATTGTTATAGAAGCCATCCTGAGCCGATGCGGAGGCAGCCAGCGTTATGGTCGTCGCCGTGCCAGCCTGCGCAATTCCAGTAATCGGCGTCGGTACAAGTCCGGCTCCGCCCAGTATCGGTGCCGGCCCTTGCTCCACCCACTCTGGAATGCCAGCCACATGCATGACGCCAACATTCGTCGACGTATCATTCAAGGTAGCGCTA
>Ga0184615_10000304_pt1 | contig 28702 bp, 28 predicted proteins | sample PLM4_65_coex_FD_133134 | JGI IMG/M metagenome (GOLD analysis project Ga0184615, IMG submission 133134) | Groundwater sediment microbial communities from an aquifer in East River, Colorado, USA - PLM4_65_coex | ecosystem: Environmental > Terrestrial > Soil > Riparian zone | place: USA: East...
AAGGTGGTCATCGGTCCCGCGGCCAACGCTTCAGCCACAGCGTTCAGCCTGCGGGTTTACATGGGAGATGGCTTCGCGGAGGTATTCGACAACCTTCTTGTGACACCTTCAACAGACGTGAATTTCGTGGAGACGGCCATCAATGAGGTTTCCACTCTGATTACGGTGGACCAGAATGGCTCTTCCTCGGTCATCCCCGAGGCTGGTACGACAACCCTTACGGGTGGAGACGATGGAGTTGCCTCGGTGACGGATGCCGACTATATCGGCACGACCACTTCCTTGGGGAAAACCGGACTCCAGATTTTCGCCAACGCGGAGGATTTCGACCTGAACTTGCTGGCCGTGCCGGGAGTTTCCTCGGCAGCAGTCATCAACGAGATGCTGCTGCTCTGTTCGACACGCGGTGACTGCATGTCCATCGTGGACCCGCCGCTCGGGCTCTCGACGCAGCAGGTCGTGGACTGGCACAACGGCGCTGGCGCCTACTCGGATCATCAGGCTTTCAATACGTTCTATGGCGCTCTGTATTGGCCATGGCTCCAGATTTACGACGCCACGAACAAAATGAAGGTTTGGGTTCCGCCTTCGGGTCTTGTCGGTGGAGTGTATGCGTTCACGGACTACAACACCTTCACGTGGATCGCACCTGCCGGTCTCAATCGTGGTCACTTGCTCCAGCCGTTGAAAATCGAGCACAACCCGGATCTTGGAGAGCGGGATTACCTCTACGGCAATCAGAACGCGGTCAACCCGATTGTGAATTTCCGCAAGGACGGAATCACGGTCTTCGGTCAGCGTTCGCTTCAGAGAAAGCCAAGCGCTCTTGACCGGGTGAATGTCGTGCGTCTTGTGCTTTATCTGCGGAAGGCTATTGCCACAGCGGTCAAGTACCTTGTGTTCGAGCCGAACGATCCGATTACGTGGGCGGCTTTCGTGAATCTCGTGGAACCTTACATGGAGATGGTCAAGCAGAATCGGGGCGTATACGACTACAAGGTCATCTGCGACAAGGATACGAACCCGCCTGATGCCATTGACAGGAACGAAATGCACGGGGTCGTGGCGATGAAACCGGTGAAGGCCGCTGAATTCCTCGAAGTGAAATTCGTGCTCACGGCCACGGGCGCCCGGTTTGAGGATCTCGTTTTTTGAGTCTAGACTTTCTAGCTTTGGTATACTATCCTTCTAGGAGGGTAGTATGGCTGAATGGAGATCGTTGTTCGGGTTTGAAGGGTATTACATGATATCGAACGAAGGACAAGTCATGCGAGTAGCGCCGGGAAGGCACGGAGGAACACGTCCCGGTTACGTTCTGCGTTCTCGTGTTGACCGTAAAGGGTATCATTCTGTGATGCCATGTGTGGATGGAAAAACAAAGGTGGTATCGCTTCATCGGGCTGTACTGCTTGCTTTCAAGGGGGAACCGCCGATTGTTGGCATGGAGGCCAATCACGAGGACGGCAATAAAGCAAATTGTCATCTCAATAATTTGAGTTGGGTGACAAATAGCGAAAACAAGAAACACGCGATGCGCACTGGTTTGCGTAAACGGCTTTTTTCTAAGGAAGACATTACGCAAATCAAGGCATGGTACGCATCGGGTAGGTTTTCGCAACAGGCCATTGCGGATTTCTATGGTGTAAGTCAGCGTCACATTTCCTTTATTGTGCGTGGAGATATCTACACTGAGGACACGTTTTCATGAAGGAAATTACGGCTGAGCAGGTCGTGCGCGGACTGTTGGAGGACGATGAAACGACGTACGTTCACCTGCTGAAGACTCGTGGTGGTTCCGTATGTGGTGCCACTTCTGGTGAATCATACGCAGACATCAATTGGGTGACCTGCCCGAAGTGCCTGAAGATTTATGACGCAGAAGACGATGGTACGAGTGAATCGTTGCAGGAAGCGCGGGCAGGGCGGCAGGTCACGATTCTGATTGAGACCGATAACGAAGCTTTCACTGACGAACCGAGCTTGGAGTTGGCTCGAATTCTTCAGTCTCTCGCGTCCGGTAATTTGAACCCCGGAGATTCCATCAACATTCGGGACATCAATGGAAACACTGTCGGCAGCTTCAGGTGGACGTAAATCGTGGCCGAAGCACTGGCGTGTGGGCATCCTAATTGTCTAGCGTGGGCTAGAGAAGGTGCCATTCCGTGTACCGAGTGCGGGAGACCCGTAGACCATTCTCCGATGTGTCTGGAAAAAGATTCCGGTATCAAGTGCCGGGACTGCGCACGTGGAGATACGCCGACTAGCTGTGACGCTGATTATCGTAGTCAGGAAGTTGAGTCTATCGTTGAAGCGTTTTTCACGGAGGATGTAGCCGACACGATTTATCAGCAACTTCGTGCCTTGAGCGGCGGAGGCGGGCTCGGCGGGCTGTCAGCGTGGGGTGCCCGAGAATTCATAAAGTCGTCTGACTCATTGATGTTCCGTGTCGGTAAGCGGGGTAAAATCACCATCAAGTATGACGAGGGAATGGACGAATATTCGGTCACTCTCCATAAGCTCGGCAATGGGGGCAGTGTCACGAAGTTGAAGTCGTTGGACATGGTTTACTTCGATCAGCTTGTGGATGTGATCGGTGAATGGGTAAGTGAGTTTAACCCATGACCCTCGCTCAGTGGTTGGAAAAATCTCCCGTCGTCGGTAAGGTGTACGATAAGGGTGTGTACACGATCCCTGACCAGCTACCGGACGACCTTCGCAGGGAACTCTGGAATCTGTCCGATTACCGGGTGTCGTCCGTAACTGGTGGGTCCATTTGGTTGACGAAAAAGAAAACCACCGAATCAAAGCCAAAAATGACATACGAGTTGGCCATGGCTGCTGCGAAGGATGAAGCCAACCGCCATATGAGGGCGGGTGGGCGCACGAAGTGGGATGAGTCGGATTACAACGAAATGGCCAGAGTCTTCAATGAACTGTGGCCGGAAGGGTCGGAGACTGAGAGTATTGTTGAAGCACTCCTTGGGTGTGACCTGTGACTCGCGCTGAACTCGAAAACCTCGCCTTTAACAAGACGCCGGGAGACTACAAAGCTTTAGACGCAGACGGCGCCATGCGTCTGAATTACGTGAACCCGAAATCTGGTAACGCTGAATCGTGGCCGATCAGCGCTCTTCCTGTTGAGCACCTTCTCCGCCTTGCCGGGCTTTCGAAGGATACCTTCATCGGGGGGAAAAAATGAGCGAGATGGTCGAGTCGTTTGAAAGCACTGATGAGATGCCGCGCATAAATAAAGTAGAGCGGCGGAAACGTAAAATTGCACGTCTTTTCCATCGTCTTCTGATCGGGCCAACCGACCTTAGTGAAGTGGTCGTCGGTTATTTTTCTACTGGTTACGCTACGCTTGGTATCTGGCATGGTACACGGGCTGCACCGTTTTTCCTGACGGTTGACCGTATGCCGGGACCGTATATTTTTTTGCCCTTTATACTTGTTATTCTTGGTGGTTGCATTCTCGTTGCGTGGGCGAAGGAAGGTATTACCGCTCGAAAGGTGTGTGCGTGGGTGTCTGTTCCGGCGTTTGCGCTATGTACGTTTCTTTCTATCATCACGACTGGAGCGGGTGCGGCACAGATTATTTTTCCGGCGCTTACAGCACTTTCACTTAGGACTGTGCTTGGTCTAAATGGCCACGAGAAGAAGAGTGAATGATCCAATTCTTCTCACAATTGGCGGCTCCGTCATCGTCGCAGCGACGGCGCTTGCCACAAAGCTACTGGAAAATCGTTTCGGTTCCAGTGTGCGCAGAATTGACCAAGGTGTTGCCGATATGGCTATCCTTCGGTCGGATAATAAGGACCTTGACGAGAAGGTCGATATTTGGAAAGAAAAATACTGGAAGCTTTATGAGGAGTGTGCGCACGAGCGGATTGAGAACGCGAACGTGTTAATGGATGTATCGCGGCTCCAGCGTGAAGTTGATCGGCTTGAAAAAGAACAGAGTCAACAAATATGTCCATTCAGCGGGTGTCCGCTTGATCGAGAGCAAAAGCCGGAGAAGTGACTATCCCTACGGCCCCCACTACGAACTGTAGAAAGGAAAGGGAGGACCCATGAGCTTCTTCGACGAACTGAAAGTCCTGATCGCAAAGTATGAAAGTGGCCCCGCGCCAACGCCGGTCTCTTCAGAACCACCGTTCCTGTATCCGGCGAGTCCGCGTTTCGGGTCGAAAAACGAGCAGAAAGACATCGGCCCGTGCAATCCGCTCGACCTGCCGGAAGTCAAGGCACGGCTGGCGGAAGGGTACACGTACGCTGGAAACAGGGCGAAGTGGGGCGAGGGACTTGACAAGGCGGACGCTGAGCTTCGGCGTCTCTGGTCGATGTCCACGCCTGAGTACCAGACGAGCCGTTATCGCCGTTGCGACCCAACCTTCGCCTGCGCCGGGATCAAGGGTGGTCTGATCGAAATGCCGGGAGCGAATCCGATGTCGCCTCAGAACCTAGACCAGTACGAGGGGTTCACTCTCGAATCGTTCCTTGCCAATGTTCAGACCGGTGGTGGACCGAGCGGCGGCTAAGATTCGACGGTGAGACGAATGTTGATTCTTGTGGGGCGACGGTTAATCCCTGTCGCCCTGCTTTTCTTTTCAAATATGATACTCGCTCAACCACAGCCCTTGCCGACCCGCAGGCCAACGGTTCCTCCTCCGCCTACGGCTGCCCCTCCGACTCCGGCGCCTACGTGGACGCCGACCATGGTCCCGATACGGACACCGACTGCGGTCTCGACTGCTACTCCTGTCGGACCGACACCTGTTCCTACGTTGACACCGACTGTCACACCAACATTTCCAGTGTCGTTCCCGACTCCTTCTGGTACGCCTGTGCTCAGCGTTCGTGCGCAGCTACGGTTCAAGGCGAGCGCAACCGGTGATCCGGCGATGTTTTACTTGGACTATCGAGTGGGTGGCGGGGGATGGAAAGCGGTTCCAATCAGCGGTGAAATATTGGAGTGGATCGGGCCAGAGGACGTGTTGGAGCTTCGAAAAACCGACGCGACAACTACATCTATCCGTCGTTTCCGTCTCGCGGTTGGCGCGATCCTCGTGCCGGAACGTTGAATGTGTAACCCCATAGGGCCGCAGTACGGACTTCAACGTGCCAGCGGCCCTACTTTTTTGAAAGTCTAGAATGTATCTTCCTGCGCCTGTCATTGCTGCTCTTCCCGCCGTCGCGGCACGTCACGAGCTAGATGTATACCTGCTCGCTGCTTTCGTGATGCAGGAGTCTGGTGGTGAAACATCAGCATGGAATCCGGAACCGAAATATCGTTACCTGTGGGATGTTCGCGATTGGAAGCCTTTTCGGACGTTGACCGCTGATGAAAACGCATCCGAAATTCCACCGGCTGATTTCCATAAACTTGGTGGGCAGCTAGATCAGGAGTGGTGGGGGCAGCAGGCGAGTTGGGGGCTCATGCAGGTGATGGGAGCCGTGGCGAGAGAGCACGGATTTCGTGAAATCTTTTTCACCAAGTTGTGCAACATGGATGTCGGGCTAGCATATGGAGCGCGTCATCTTGCTGGTCTTTTTGCCCGTGGTTTCGATATGCAGGACGCCATCTCGGCCTACAATGCCGGACATCCGACGCACGAAAATTACTACAAGTACACCAGCCCGGTTCTTCAATGGGTAGATAAACTCAGGAAAGAGAGGGCTTTTTCCACAGGGGGCACAGCATGAAAATAATCGCGTGGTTCGCCGCCTTATCCGGCAAGCTCTCGGGATACAGGACGCTGTTTTTTCTTGCGGTGTCTATCATCCTGAAGCTTTTGGCGATCACGGGTGTTCTTCATGGCACGAGTGTGGATGCGAACGAGGCTACGGATAAGGTCATTTTGATCGTGTCTGGTCTTTGTGATTTTGCGGCGTTCATCTACCGGACTATTTCTACCAAGCCGGGACCAATGGCCCCGCCGTATGTAGGGCCGAATCGCCGTGTGGAAATCAGTGGAGACGCCCCGACGACGGTCAGCATTGTGCCTGAGCATTCGGTTGTTACGACAACGCCTCCTGATATTGTGGCTGGCACGCAGGTGTTGGTGGAAAAAAAGGAAGAGTAACTTGCCGACCAAAGCGCCTTCGGCTGACAAGATCACCGTCTACCGCACAACATATCCTGATGTGGCGGGTGGAGATCGTGTTGGAGCCGTGGCCCGCATTGACGGTGCTCTTGTCCCAATAATCGCCGAAAATATCGAGCACGTGCGGCGTCTGGCATCTGGAGCCGATTTCTCCCCGTTCATTAACCGAATTCAGGCGCTTGAGGTGGTGGCCTCTACCGCGGAACAGAAAGCCGCGCTCACGGGATTTCCAACCGCCCCGTCCGCTGACAACCCATTCGTTACGAAAGATGGTCTTGGGACGCTCCGTCTTCCTGAAGAGGGGCAAGGCATCCTGCCGGGTGTCGGTGATTCCACCATCAGTGAATTCGTTGAAGCTCCGGTGGTGACTGCTGACGGTAGTGCTTCCGTATCTCTGACGCGAAGCTGGTATGTTTTTCAGGGAGTGTCATACCGTGTCACGGAGACGCACGCGCTTGAACTCAATCAACTGGACGGGGATGGTCAGGGGCTTGCGGCAGGCGAGGAATACACAGCGCGTCTCGTGCAATCGAAAGGTGACGGGATCACTGAAATCGGACCAGTGGTCGTTAAGGGAGCAAGGGCGGTAATAGGAAGCTCGGTGCTTCCGGATCTTCCGGCGCTCTCTCTGTCCATCGGGCAGGTGACGGTCTACTACCGTGTGGGCGGGACTTCGATTATTTCTCAGTCAGATGTCTTACAGACTGCTGTGAATGGACGTGGAAAACCGACCGTAGGCGTTGGGCTCAGTGTCATTATCGGAACGTTGCGCGCACGTCTCGCTGGAGCACTGGTTGCCATCTCAACTGTGACCGAGGTTCCTGTAACGGCGAACTTCAACAACCGGATTTGGCTCAAACCGGATGGTACGTTTGTCGCAGTAGCAGACGATTCTCCGTATGTAAACCCGCCCGTGTCCGGTGCGCTATTGATCTGCGATGCAGTCGGCGGACCTAGCTCGGTCACTTCAATCCAAGACGACCGTATTTTTTGGGAGCCGAATGCTCAAGTCATCGTATTTGGGGTGGTTGGGGCTGAAAGCCGCCTGATGAAGGTTGAAAAAAGATGGCGTGAGCGGCTATATATTCCAAGTGGTGTCACAACAATTTATACGAGTGCCGATCTAGGGTTGGGTGCCAACGTACGTATTTCAGCAGTTGCAACCAATTGTGTCGTGGTTCCTGCCGGACCTGTTAATTTTGATGTTGGGGTTGACGGTGATACGCAGAGATTCGATGCCGCTGTAGGGCTTAGCGTGAGTGGAATCAGCGTTGGGATGAAAGACTTTTCAAGGCTCTATCTCTGGCCTTCTCCTCAGATCCTCATTACGTTCAACGCACCTACTACAGATGCAAACGGAATAATTGATGTTACAGTGTTTTTCGAGGAAGTAAATTATGACGCGGACGACCGTATTCGGGCTGCTATTCCTTATAGCTACAACATAGACCGGGTTATTGCATACGTAGGCACTCCAGCAAGTCCCATTGGTGGCGGGCAAACGATTTTCAATCTCCTCCTCACTAGAAATCAGATGAACATTTTCCCGGATAGCGGGCGTCCGACAATTCCGGCAGGGGAAAAGTTTGACATGAACGCCTACCCGCTTATAACGCTTGGGAAGGCGGGGGATTCGTTGCTCTACCACATGCCGGAAGCGTCAGGGGGCTACAGTTCTGCTTCTGGAGGTGGTAACGGGGCTAGATCGCTATATGTTGCTCTCGTAATCTACCCGACTCAGGTTGCATAACCCACCGGAGACTATCTTCTCGACGGCAGGTTTGGAGGTACTTAGATGGCCAGAATGAGCGCGGCTCACCTAGCTCCACAGGGCGGAGGATTCGAGCCTCAGCGTAAATACGATTTCGAAATCAACCTGTTCGGAGTGCCGGGGGCGGAGCTTATCAAGCTCGCCTGTGTGTCCGCTGGCGTGCCGGATGGCACGAACGAAGTCATCAACCTTCCATACCTGAATGAAGTCATCAAGGTGGCGGGTCAGGCAAAGTGGGCGAGCGTTCCGCTGGTCGTGCGTGACTTTGTGGACCAGCCTGTTTATTCTGCGTTGATGGCGTGGAGAAAGCTCGTGCAGGACCCTGCGACTGGTAACACCGGGCTCGCCTCTACCTACAAGAAACAGGGGGAGCTTTCTTTTATCGGACCGGACGGTGCCGCGGAAAAGAAATTCAAGATGATTGGTATTTGGCCTTCAAGCGTCAAGGATGAGGGTGTGAGTTACGCGGAAGGAACTGCTGTTCACACGATCACGATGACGTTGGAGTGCGATAAGGCGATGCCACTTTTTTGAAATCACATTAGGTTCCTTGGTTTGACCCTGTAATGTCGTTTTCTCCTTCACTGCTGACCCCATGAAAAAAAGGCGAAAGCGGAGAGAAGAGAAGGAGAGAGCGATGACCACGAATCTCAAGCCCGTACCACCGGTTGTTGAAATCCAGCCTCGTACGGCAGGCAGCGTTGAATTGCCCTCGCGAGGGAAGTTTTATGGCGCGGCCTGCCCCGATGGAATTGTCGAGATGTTCCCCATGACCGGACGTGAGGAAGCGCTCGTGTCCGGTATGGGGGCTTCGAACATCACGACGATTTTTGACACGCTCCTTAAGCGCTGCATGAAAACTGGTCCACCGGTAGAGGAGCTTCTAACGAGTGACCGTTTCTACTTGCTTTTCGTGTTGCGTTCCAACAGCTATGGAGAGGATTACACGTTCACGACTAAGTGTCCGTCATGCAGCGCCCGAGTAAACCATACTTCTAAGGTCCCTTCTGATTTCAAGATTCTGTGGGCCAAGGACGAGTGGGCGGAGCCGTTTTCTGTTACGCTGCCTCGTTCACAAGCTACAGTGCAATTCCGTCTTCTGCGTGGCAAGGATGAAGCGGAGATTCTTCAGTACGCCAGACGGGAAGAGGCGAAAGCCCGGCTTGAAGATCCTAGCTTCATTTATCGTCTCGCTAAGGCGCTCGTCACGATCAACGGGAAGACACCTGAAATCCAGACAGCAATGACTTTCATTGAGAATCTGATCGGCGAGGATTGCTCGGCGCTGAAGAACGCCATCGACGATGTGACGCCGGGCGCGGTCACCGGAGTGGACATCACTTGTACGAACGGGCGATGTGGAGATTTCTTTCGGGTGGATCTGCCTTTCACTGGCGATTTTTTTCGTACTCAACGACGTGGAGCGTGAGAACCTTTACGAGGAGTATCACCTGCTGATGTACCACGAGCACCAATCGTGGGAAGCTTTAGAAGCCATGCCGGTTTATGACCGGAAATGGTTTGTGCGGCGTCTGTTGAAGGAATTGAAAGATCAGGCAGGAAGGTGATGTGTGGCCGATGAAACTCCGCCGGGAACTGTTGGCGGTGGTGAGGGAATTGACGCTCAGGGATTCAGTTTCTATCTCGGAGCCGAGGACGCCCTTTCCGAGACGCTGAAGAACGTCGATTCGGCGTTCGCAAAAACCACTGACAGGATGATACAGGGGGCTGAGAAGCTCACTGCACATCTCGATACGCATTCGACACAGCAGCAGAAGCTCTTCGAAAAATCCGCCAAGGCGTTTCAGAGCACTGTCGAACTGGTTGGGACCTCGACGAAACGTGTCTCGACGAGTACGGCAGCCGATGCCAAGAAGTTCGTTTCGGAAATTGCCGGGCTGGAGACACCGAGAACATTTCGTGAAATTGAGACACAGGGTAGCGCCATGGCTCTTGTGCTCGGAGAGGCGTTCCTCCGAAACGAAAAGGACGGGCGTGCTTGGGTTCGTGCGAACGAGGAAGTCATTCGTAAGGTGCTGGCTGATTACGCTTTTTTTGGGCGTGAAGCACCGAAGGCTATTCAGCAGGCGGGGGCGGGGTTCAAAACGCCGCCGGGAATGCTGCCGGGAGGAGGGGCACCACCGGGAGGGGTGCCGGGTATCGGTGGTTTCTTTGGAACAGTCGAGGAGTATATAAAGCGTATCAAGGGGATCAGTGTAGGCGCGACGGCGCTTGGTGGTTTGGCTTTTGCGGCGGCAAAAAAACTCAGGGATGCCGCAGAAGACACCTACAAGGTCGGGGCTGAGGGTGCCAAGCTCACCATGATGACTCAGGAGGACATTTGGCGGCGGTATTCTGAGGCAACTTCGGTCAAGGCACTTACGGGTGCCAAAACGGAAGAACTGGAGAAAATCAGTGTAGCCTTCGCTAAATTCAAGATCATTCCAACGTCCTTCAAAGAAGGCGCCAAGGCCGCGTTCGAACTGCACGAAGCGACGGGAATGTTGATTGAGGACGCCGCCACGATGACGGCGAATTTCCAGAATTACTACGATCTGCAAGGAAAGGCGTTGGATCAGCAGGTCGGTCACGCTACGGCTCTGTCGAAGCTGACTCAACTGGATATCAAGCAGCAGGCTGAACTCTATGATCGTCTGAAATATGTCGGCTTCGAGCTTAACGCGAACGCAGAGACTACCAAGAACATCGCCACGTCCACGATCAATGCCGCTGCCGCGATGGCGAAATACGGTGTCAGCACAGAATCCGCTGTCAAGGATCTCACGAGCATCACGGAGGGAGGTCTCGGGGAATACCAGCAGAACATTCAGTCTCTCGTTCTTGGTGGGGCAAGCCCGGAAGAAGCCATGCGGATGCTCGATGACGTGGTGAACGGTGTTAAAGGCGCACTGGAAAAAGTCACCGCGGTTAAAAATCAAGCGGCAGAAAATATGTTCGGTCTTGGGCGTGGGTTACCTCACGCTGCGATGGGCCAAGCGCTCGGTGTGGAGTTGGCCACAACACAGCTTCAGTTGCCGGGGGGTGAGGGGGGGCGGCGTGCAGCCGTGGCACGAGGTGGACTTGAGAAAACACCACAGGCGGAAGCCGCCAAAGAACTCATGGAGGGGGGAGAAAAGGCGGCAGTCCACATCGAAAATGCAATGAAGGAATTCCTGACCGCTTCGGAAAATTGGGAGCGGGGGCAGGAAAAATTGATGGCTCCGCTTATTGAGTCGCAAAAGGGCGTCTATGAAGTGTTGTTGAGGGCTTCAGAAGAATTCAACAAGGGAGCCGGGAAACTCGCGGAAGCGGTGGGCAAGCTCGATCCTCTCACGATGAGTCTAATTGGTTTTGGTATACAGCTTGGCGCCAACCTCCTGTCTTTCCGGATGATTCTGCCTCAGCTTGCGAAGCTGCTTGGAGTCGGAAAAGCTGCTGGTGCGGTTGGAGAAGTTGCTGCCGGAGCTACAGGGGCTGCTGGTGCGGGGGCTGGCGCAGCCGGTGTGGCAGGTGTGGCGAGTGTTACAGCCGTTGTCGGAACCGTTCTCGCTGGCGCGGCTATTGGTGGGATTCTTGGTACGCTCATCAACAAGTACATTCTGCCGGAGTCGTGGAAAACAAAGATCGGGGATCTCCTTCTCGGTAAAGAAGCGGCTGAAGGACTCTCTCAAGGAACGGCGGTTATGGGAGAGGGGAAGCGAACCTTTACCGAGGAGGAGTTGAAAGCCAGTCACGCGGCGAGAGCGGCGAGGAAAGCGCCTGCGGTCACCACGGAGACTGAGAAATTTCTCACTGAGACCAAGGCTGCTGCGCCTGTCAAGCCAGCCGTGCCTTCAAATGTAGTCTCAATGGAGGAGTATCGTAAGGAAAAGGCTGCCACGGCGCTACCCAAACCAGTCAGCACTGCCAAAACGCTTGCTCCGATTGAGGCGCTTGCTGCTGCATCAAAATTCAGTGAAACGTCTACAACGGGGGGTGCGCATGTTCCCGGTAGTCTACATCCTGAAGGGCGCGCGGCTGATTTCTCGGTAAAGGGAAAGAGTGAAAAGCAAATTGAAACGTTCATCGCTGATGCTTTGCGTGCAGGCGCTACCAAGGCGGTCTACGAAACCAAGCCGCCTGCCGCGTTGAAGGATAAGAGCCAGTGGGCGCCCCATATTCACGTCGAAGTGGCGGAGGCAAGAAAAGCCGTTCCGGAAACTACCATGGCGGCAAAAACTACGACTGCTGCTCCTGTTGTTGCTGCGATAGCGAAATTCCCGGAGCCATTCAAAGGAAAAACACAGGGAGACGAACAGATCATTTCCGAGCTACGTCAAGCCAATGCTCTGTTGGCACAGACGCTTGCCGCGCTCCAGAAGAGAACGGGACACACGGCACCTATTTACACGCACGAGGGTGACACCGTGAACCAGATGCAGGGGGGGTGAGATGTCTTACTCTACTCCAGACAACGCTTTCATTCTCGATACCGTTATCGGTGACCAGTTCATCTTCCAGTTTATTCCTGAAACCATCGAAGACGACAAGGGCTCTAATTGGGCGTTGTACGATATTTTAGGGCGTTCCTCGCCTCTTCGTGGGTACAAATCAGGACCGTCACGTACTATTTCCTTTACAGTCAGAATGTGGGCGAGTCCAACCGCGGCTGATGGCCGCAGTCCCGGCAAGGTCAAACAGGACATGGATTTTCTGCTGGCGTTACCGTATCCAGACTACAGCGACAGTATCGCGCCTCCACATCTCTGCATCGTTCATATTGGTGAAAACATTGAAATGCAGGGTGTGTGTACGAACGCCAAGCTGTCCATCAACGCGCGTGACAACGTGTGGGATCTCGGTCCGGGGTTTTCCCACGGTGTCAACATCGCCATGAGGTTCGAGGAAACGCTGGACGATCCTCTGGATGTTTATGATCGGATGGGTGGGGCAGGCTGATGGCTACGACGAACGAGCTTCTTCCTCTCGCTGAGCATTCCGAGATCGTACACGACTACTCCCGGTTTTTCAGGCAGAGTGTCTATCGGGAAAGTGGGGAGATGTTTTGGGGGACGTGGATTCCGCCTGAAATTCCTTTTTCTCCGCAGGATGTATACCATGAAGTCGCGGAAAAAGATGAACGGCGGCTGGATCTCATTTCATACCGCTGGTATAAAACGCCCGAGCTTTGGTGGGTGATTGCCGAAGCTAATAACCTCATGTTCCCCGTCGATGATTTGGAAATCGGGATGATTCTCAGAATTCCGAACAAGGTGACTTTGAGGACGCTCGGAATTCTGCAATGACGCTTTCTCCATCTGACTACGCTCCGAACCCACACGTCGCCTTTTCGTGGTTGACCATCGCAGGTACGCCGGTTACGACTACGGAGGGGGGGCGTCCACGGCATCTCGAAGCTTTCAAATGCTCGTTCAAGGTCGAGGAGATCGGGAATTTTCACTTTACACTGTTCGACCCTGAGTACGATTTTGTCGAAGGGCTTATCACGAAATCCAAGGGGAAGTGTACCTTCAAGTTCGGATATACGACCGGGCGGCAATCCAAGGAGTACACGGGCTACATTCTGGAGTACGTTCCACAATTCCTGATTGATGGAATTCGTATCCACATGAAGGGTCTTCTGCTCGGCATGGACATGCACAAGAAAATAAAGACCCGCCCGTGGACCGGCAAGAAAATTCACGAGATCGTTAAGGAGATTGCCGCGGACGCTGGTTTCAAAGACGATGTGGAGGACTGCGAACCTGTCGAGTACCGCGAGGACCTTGATGAATCTGATTTGCAGCAGAAGAATTTTCCGCAGCACCAGACCGACCTCGGGTTTATTCTGAACAAGCTTCAGAAGCAGGCGTGCCGACAAAAGGACAAGGCGAGTGGCTACGTGCTTTATTTCGACTATGAAACCAAGCCGCCAACGCTGCACTTTCATCCACCGCGAATGGAAGAGAAGCCTGTAAAGACTTTCATCTGGCGTGAGCGTCAGACGGAGGTCATTGCTTTCACGCCGCGGTATGCTGGCAATCTCCTGTCAGTTTTGCTTTGGGGTTCCTCGCAGACTCCCACACTGGACCTGACTGACACGGGGCAAAGTGCCAACCTCAAGAGCCACGACAAGGGAACTGGTAAGGGTTCGCATACGGACCCTGCTGCACCACGTATCGAGCAACCAGCCTCGGACACCGAGTTTCAAGAATCCGGTCGGATTTTTAAGGTGGAGCCGGATAAATTCTTTGGTGAGCGTGAGTCGAAATTCTGGTGGTACAGGTACGCTTGGTTCGCGGCCATGACGGCGACTTTGACCGTTGTCGGAGATCCAAACTTGAAACCGTTCAAGAAATATGAGGTGCGCGTACAGAAAAAAGATGGCGGGTTACATTGGACATCGGGGCTCTATATGTGCATGGGCATCAAACATGAAATCACAGAAGGACGTTACGAAACGACGATGGAGTTGTGGCGGACCGGTGCCAAGGGTGGAGAGACCGCTTCGGGGACACTCACATGATGGCTGAAACGCCTTATACGCTCGGGCCGAACGTCCCCAAGGACGAGCTTTCGTCTCGTCGTCTAGATGGCCCGTGGCCCGGTCTTGTGGAGTATGTAGCCGATCCGCTTCAGCAGGGGAGGGTCAAGGTCAGAATCTACCAGCTTCATGGCCCACAGGGGCGTGATCCAAAAACGAAAATCGCCACTGAGGATTTGCCGTGGGCTATGCCGTGTCTCCCGTACGCAGGTGGGAATGACTACGGTTCTTTTATGATCCCGCCCGTTGGCTCGACGGTGTGGGTGATGTTCGTGTCCGGCAACCCGGAATTTCCAATCTACCTTGGGGGCTTCTACGCGATCAACCAGAAGGCGCAGGAGTATCTTCGAACGATGGGTTTCCCGAAGCACGAAATTTCCATGGCGGGCAGCGGGGATGTCTGGACTGGTCCAAAGGGGCCGGAGATGCCTCTGGAGGCGCTTCAGATGCTTCATGCCACTCCTGACGTGGCGGTCGTGGCCAAGTCCGTCAAGGGGGCGGCGCTGGTGTTCGACGACAAGGACGAGCGGGAGAGCACTACCCTTGTCGATAGGGCCGGTCAGGGGCTCTTCATGGAGGCTGAGGTCCAGAAGGGGCCTAACCTCGGGAACGCGGCTCAGAGGGGCCTTAGCGCTCTCGCCAAGGGGGATTCAGCGGCTTCTGTCGGGGAGACTGTGGGAAACGAGGTCCGGGTCTTCCTCGTGGACGCCGGGGGTCAGGCGGTCCTCCTGCACTCTCACATAGGATCTGAGCGCATCAAGCTCATATCGCGTCCCGTGGGGGACGAAACGAACTATGCCGGGCACAAGGGAGAAATTTCGGTGGAACTGGACGCGGGCTCGCGGCGGGTCGTCTTTGCCTCCTCCTCTGGCGGGGACGCGGGGATGAAGGTCATTTTCGATGCGGCCTCGGGGTTCATTGAGATTGCAGGTCCGGTTGTGGCCCGGCTCAATGTCGGTGTGCTGGAGATCCTTGGGCGCACGACGATGAAGGGAGACTTGCTCGTCGAGGGGGATCTGCTTGTTGAAGGAGACTCGTTAATCTGTGGAGAAAAGATCGGAGGGGAGGCAGCATGAAGTTTGAGCCTATCGTAGCCGCGAATTTCGACTTCGATATCGGTCTGCCTTATTTTCATCTGGTGGTCAAACGGCTGTGTTGGCCGCTTCTCGTGGAAGGCGGCACAACCTTTCCGCACAAGGAGCGTTGTCTTCGTGTGGAAATCGTTCTCTGTGAGGATATTCCGTACAACGACTGGTTCGAAAAAATGTTGACGGAGACGTTCACTGGAGTGTTGACCTGTATGGATCGAAAAGGGGCGGAAAAACTGATTGTAACCTTCCACAACATGAAGCTCGTCGAGCGTGGTTTTGATCTGGATTACACCAACTTGGGGCCGCTCAGGGCGAGGCTGGTTTTTCGCTACGACCATATCGAGGAAAAGCTGTTACCACCAACCGAGGTCATCACAACAATCTGATGTCCATTCAATCCGAGATAGACCGCAATCTGACCGAACGTGGCCGGTTTTTGCATTCGTTCGTAATTTCCGGTGAATCGGGAGACGCGAATGTTCCTAAAGACGTGCATGTACGTTTCTACGGTTGTACGATTGGGTCACTCAATTTGAACGGAAACAACAACGTTTTTCTTGAAGGAGGAGTATGCGCAGCGATTGTGGCAAAAAGTTCGTCTCTGATGTCGCGTGGAACTGGATTTACGGGGGAAGCCTCTCTTGACGAACAATCGAAAGCCGATCTTTTCGGTGGCTCCATCACCGCCCCGTGGAGATTCAAAGCCCGGTCATTTTTCCGTGGAGACAATCTCACGTTTTCTGGCGGTGATATCGCGCTCGATTTCCAAGCAGGCTCGCAAGGGCGTGTCACGCGCTCCACGTTTTCAGGGCACGGAACCGCGGCTGTAAAAGCCGCTGCCGGGTCCTATGCCTTACTTTCGAATTGTGCGTCGGTCAAGGGTACGCGGGCGTTGTGGGCGACTGATCGTGGAGTCATTCAAGCCATTGAGTGTGCGCTTGTCGAGGGAACGGGGCTTTACGCGTTACAGGTCGAGGACTACGGGCGTATCGAGGCGTTGAACTGCGCGCTCGTCAAAGGAGCCGTCAACGCTGGATACGGCGATACCTATGGGTTCCTGAGCCTGCAAAAATGCACGACGATTCTTGGGGCTGGAAATTCAGCCATCTTTCTCGATAACCATGCCGGGGCGGAGATACGGTTCTTCGATACGTGCGAAGGTCAGGGGGATTCGGCGATACGTACAACGAATCTGAATTCGGTTTTCGTGCTCGGAGGGGCGTTACTCCGGTCGGGAGCCAAGGACGGTCTGGAGCTAAAAGGAGGCTCAACCGGGCAGATTGTCAGCGTTGTGCTGGTCAAAGGTGCTGGACGGCATGGGGTGCATCTCGAAAGCAACTCTGAATTGTATGTCAACGACGTGGTAAACATCGAAGGTGCCCAAGAGGGATTTTTCGCGGCCGATGGGTCGTTGCTCAACATGCATGACGTGGCTGTGGTAAAGGGGCTTGGAAGTCATGGTGGAACGATCAGCGGCGCGTCAAAGGCGGCACTCTTTGTCGATACGATCATCGGGGAAGCTGGCCACGGGTTGAATCTTTCGGGAAAATCGCGTGTCGTGTTGAAAGGTCCTTCGCTCGTCAAAGGTAATTCAGGTCACGGCGTTAGCCTTGGCGCTGAATGCGAGATTGTCGTGTCACAAGCTGAATCGGTGTCCGGGGAAGCAGGCGACGGGATCAACGCTGGTGCTTCCTGCAAGGTCATCACGAACAAGAGTACTGTTGTCGGAAAGGCAGGAAATGGCATTACAGCGGGGGCCGGAACGACGGTTCATGCCACATCCTGCGCCAGCATTCTTGGACAGGCTGGCCATGGGATAGACGCCACGGATTCTCTCGTGCGTTTGCGGAAAGTGGCGTCTATTTCAGGACTGGCCGGGCACGGGATCAAGCTAGTCAACCCGGATTTTGAAATGGTTCTGTGTCCGGACGTTTCTGGCATCGAAGATGGGATCAACGCAGTTGGGCGAGGTGCGGGTTCTGACAGCCTGAAAGTCGAACGGTGTGTCGTGGTAGGGACCAGTACAGGGCTCAACGTGACGAAAGTGAAGGTTAGTAGTTACGGGTCTAAGTACACCGGTTCTACGTCTTTGCTGGCTGTACAAGCTCATGTCATCGTTTCGGAAGATGTTTTCGATGGTGATGCGACGATCTTGCAGACTGTGTACGAGGAGCGAAACTCCAAAATTGACGGAGACTTGACGTACGATGACGCGTCTGTTTTTACTGTCAAGGGCGAGGTTACTGGAGATGTGGTTTTCAACAATACTGGAATTCTTTCGGTAAAGGGAATTACCAAGGATCTGACCGCTACAGATTCCGCGTTGTTGTTGCTTAAATCAGCGGCACAGGCGGTAGAGTTAACGGATGCTGTGGCGCTTTTAGTCAAGACAACGGCGCAGGGAATAGACGTGACGGATGCAGTGGCTTTTCTCATCAAGGCTACCGCGTCGGGGATGTCACTTTCCAACGCGGCGGCAATCCTCGTCAAGGCTACCGCGTCGGGGATGTCACTTTCCAACGCGGCGGCAATCCTAGCTAAATCAGGGGCTGGAATAATCTCTGGAAGCGGTTCTGTTGTTTCTGCTTTGGGGGGCACTCCCCAAATCGGAGTGGATTTCGTTGACCTTGAATCGGATCTCATCAAAATTCAGGACAAGACCGGTGCTTCGATGACCTTCGCTGGTTCGAGCATCACTACAAACGAGTAAAAAAATCATGGCATGTCCACAGCTTCCTGAATCACTCAACGGGCAAATCCAGACACTTCATGCGCGTTGTCAGGCTTTGGAAAAACGTGTAGCGACGTTAACGGCTGCTCTTACTTCGACGACTTCTTTTCTATCCACCGTGGCCGGAATAGTCGGTGTTTCGGTTCCGGGGGTGGTCGGCACCATCGCTACCTCACCGTTGGATCTGGCGGCTCTTGCGGGGCTGGTTCCAGCCGTTCCAACGATTCAGCTTGCCGGACTCATGCAGGCTCTTGATACGGTAGGTAACCCTTTGGATTTCGGGCTTCCAGCTTTTCCCGGTGGGGTTTTTCTAGACTTAGCCAATGACGCGGCCTGCGGGCAGCTTCATACCTCTATTTTCGTGAAGCCATGACTATCCTCTTGGAGAGAGTGCTGCGTGGTGGCGTCGTTCGATCTGTCTGAAGCCTCAGCCAATGTCATCGGGACAGGGGCGAAAGTACCGTTTGCCTTTGGTATAGGAAAAAGCGTTCGCTCGGTCACGACAGCGAATGGGCTAGACAAAATTCTAGATTCCATTAAAACGATTCTTCAGACCCGCCCCGGTGAGCGTTTCATGGTGCCTGATTTTGGGTGTTTGACCGGGGATACTCCAATTCCGCTTTTGGACGGCACGGTAGTTCTTATGCGGGATCTTGTAGGCCGAGAGGTATGGGTCTATGGGAATGATGGGAATTATGTAGTTCCTGTGAAGACCGATGGCGCGGTGTCTAGGGGGTTCAAGCAGGTCGTACGAGTTCTTCTGGACGATGGGGCTGAACAACTATGCACTCCAGATCACCTGTTTCTTTTGCGGGACGGAACGTATCGAAGAGCGGATGCTTTGTCTTCTGGCGATTCGCTCATGCCTCTTTATCGCCAGATCAACCGACGAGGATATGAGGAGACTTATATACCGTGTATTGAAAAATGGGTTCCTACTCATCGTCTGTTGATTCCCAAAGTTATGAAGGGAAAAGTTGTTCATCACGCTGATTTTAATAAGCGTAACAACGCGCCAGAAAATCTTGTGGTTATTGGGAAGATTAAACATTTCGAACTGCATTCGGTACACGCACGAGAAACGGGTATTCTCCACGCGCTGTGGTCCAGTCGTGAGGGACGAGAACGCATGTTAAACGTGGTTCGCAGAACCATTCAGCGGCATAATACACGCTACAAAGAAGACTGTGCCTATCGAGAGGATATTAGGGTGAAGCGTGCCATCAAGCTTCGTGCTTTTCACGCGAGGCGCCGTTTGGAAAATACTGCTGCGCGGGTAGAGAAGGAGCGGTGGAAGGAGCAGGTTCGACAGGAGAAATTGAAAAGGGCACATCTTATTCGTTCTGAAAATGCCCGTCAGTTCGGTGTTCCTCGTTTGATCGCGTGGAGTCGTAGTGAGGCGGGGCGGACAAATGCCAGACAGCTTGGAAAAAACAAACTTAAGTCCGTAACTCGTCAGGGTATATTGGAGTTTGCGACTCCGCTGACCTTTGACGGAAACCGTGCTGAATTAGTCACTTATGTCTGCCAACATTTTCAGCTTTCGCGTGCGGCTTTGAAGCGTCGTGTGGCTCTTTCAGAATTAGCCCCGCAGGTTGCGAAGGGAAACAAGTGGCACAACCATAAAGTCGTGTCTGTGGAACCATTGGCGCTAGAGTTGGAGGTTTTCGATCTCGTCAATACACGTACACAGAATTTCGCTGTAGGAGCAGGTGTTTTTGTTCATAATAGTCGGCTGTACGATCTCGTGTTCGAGCCGAACGATAATATCACAACCGCTCTTCTCAATTTCTACACTGTCGAGGCGCTCAAGAAATGGGAAAAGCGGGTACGTATTACGCGTGTGACCTTTCAGATGAACGAGAATGATCCACACTACGTTGGAATCTCCATTGAATTCTACGTCCTTCAGACGCACCAGAAAGGCTCTTACGTATTTCCGTTCGTAAGGCAACCTGCGCCGATGACGGAACTGGCAACGGGCTCTGAGTCAAGACGTATTTTCACACAGGGGCAGGTGTTGCCGCTATGAGTATTTTTCGCCTGTTCACGCGCGGGAAAAAAAGTCCGCTCATTGCGAAGAAGGAAATTCCCGTGGGGGTGACCGACAATCCGCTTGATCCTCGGTTGGGGCATGGACCGGACACGGGACCTCGTTCGCAAAACGAAGTGTACCTTGTGCTGTCCAAGGAAGAGCGTATGAAACCCTTTATGCGTCCCTATCGCGACACGTATGTCCACGTCAAATGCGGGATGCGCACGAAAATGGGAGTCGCACTTTCAGAGACGTACGCAAGGGACCCGAAATTCTACGGCTCCACGTATTGTTTTGAATGTCAAATGCATCTTCCGGTTTCTGAGTTCAACTGGCTGGACGGTGCGCAGGTAGGTAGCTAAAATGACCGACGCTCCGATTGCCCGTGTCCAATATACGAATGCGGATTTTCGCACTCTGCGGCAGGAGCTACTCGCTCGCATCCCGTTTTTGACTTCGGGTAAATGGTCGGATCTCAACGAGTCCGATATCGGCATCGCTATCGTGGAGCTTCTTATTGGAATGCAGGATCAGAACCTCTTCTACCTCGATAAGAAATTTCTTGAATCACAGCTTCCCACGGCGCGTCAAAGAGTCAACGTCAAGAATCTCCTGAAGCTGATCGCCTACGACGTGCCGGGGTATGTCTCGGCCAGCGGGCAGGTGACGATCTCGGTGGCCCCGAGCGCTACTCCGCCCGCCTATGGGACGGTCAATGGACACGCCAATTCGATCCTGATTCCGTTGGCAACCGAGCTTTCGGGGCGGAGCGAGGTGGCCGACGCGGTTTCTTTCTATACCATCGAAGACCGCTACCTGACACAGCCACAGGCCGGGGCTTCAGGAGCGGTCACGGTAGGAGTCATTCAGGGACAGCGGTTGACTTCTCCTGAAACGTTTCAGGGGGATGGAACGGCTAATCAGCGCTATGTCCTGCGCGTGCAGAATGTGGCCCGTGATCTCTTGACGGTTAAGATCGGCTCGACCGAAAATTCGGCAATCCCGTGGGTACGGGTGACGACATTCTTGACTTCGAAGGCCAACGATCAGATTTTTGAAGCAGTGGAGGACGAAAAGGGGAACGTCTACATTCAATTCGGGGATGGGAAATTCGGTAAGGTTCCTCCGCTCGGGCAGAATATCTACGTTTATGCCGTCATCACGTTGGGTACGACAGGCAACCTTGCCGCTGGCACGGTGACGCAGGTAACCTCTTCAGTGCTCGACACGAATGGTAGTCCGGTGTCGTTGACCGCTTCGAATGTGCAGGCGATGACGGGAGGAGCCGATCCTGAGACAATTGAGATCGCGAAGCGTAACGGTCCGGCACAGTTGTCGGCGCTTTTCAGGGCGATGTCGAAGAGAGATTACATTGCGCTGGCACAATTGATTCAGGGCGTTGACAAGGCGAATGCGTGGGGAGAGCAGGAAGAGCTTCACCCAAATATTAAGCTCTTTAACCGGGTCATGGTGACCTTTCTCGCGCTTGACTCGAATGGAAATCTTATCGACCCACTGTCTCCTGAATATGCCGTGATTCGTTCGCAGGTGTCTACTCTTCTGGAGGAGCGTAAACCGGTTACAACTCGTGTCGTGTTTGAGCAGCCACAGTGGGTGGACTTGATCGTTTCCACGCAGGTGGCTGTGGACAGGACGCTCTACGACGAAAATATCATCGCGTCAGAGGCCAAACTGGCTGTACAGGATTATTTCTCGTACGTCAACGTAACCTTTGGACAGGACGCACGGCAGTCTCTTGTCTCCAAGCTGCTTCTCACTGTGCCGGGGGTTTCATGGGCAACGGTACAGCTTGCTCAACGGAAGGGCTCGACAGAAACAGCGCCATCCTACGGGGACATTCCGGTGTCTCGGTGGGAGCTTATTCGTATCAACGACTTTGATCAGCAGGGAAATCCGGTACTCGGAACGGATGCTTCCGGCAAGGTTATCGAGCATGTCAGGATCTTCACGACCACGCAGGTGGATGCACCGACTCCGGATTTCCAGACAGACGAATCGTTGAGCGGTGTGTTCCCGTCAGGGGCGAAACCGTTCATTGAAACGCCGTTCGGCGTCATCAACGATGTGAACATGTCGTTCGTCAACCCGACGAATCTGGCTGGCAGAACTGTCATGGTCTACGTTGATGGTTTTTGGGATTCTGGCGCTGTGGTTTCAGGCGCAGGAATTACGACCAGTACGTCGCCGCATTCAAGCATCAAAGTCGTGAGTTGGGGAGGGTAGGGTGTTCAAGAAATTCTTGACTGCACTGCTTTTCGTTTCTGGTATCGCTGCCGCGCAAGAAAAATTCAGTCTGTTCAATCGGGCGTCTCCCACTCCCGGAGGTACGACGGGCTGTATTGTCTATGCTTCGACGACCACTTCGTTGGGGTGCATCGCACTCGGGATTACGGGGTATGTGTTGACGGCAGGGTCAGCAGGACCCCATTATGCTCCGCCAACAACGGGGGTCGTTCCAACAGGTACTGGATTTCGCTATGTTGCGAGTGGTGTGGAGGCTGACACAGGCAAGCTCGTTGACACTTCTGATGTGAATAATAGTCAGATCACGTACGCGAAAATTCAGGACATGGGTGCCTCTTCGCGGCTTCTCGGGCGATCAACAACCGGAGCCGGGGTCATCGAAGAGCTTGCTGTCAGCACGGGGCTCACACTTGCTGGTGGTGCTTTAACCGTGACATCCCCCATCCTGACGACTCTTGGTGGCACCGGGACAATTACGAACATGACGGCGGGGGGCATCGTGTTTCCGGGTGTGGGTGGTCCGTACACTCAGGATGCGACTAACCTTTTCTGGAATGACGCGGATAATCGTTTCGGAATAGGAACAGCTACACCGGCAGGTCTGCTCTCTGTCAATCTCGCGTCTGCCTCCGGGAACGTGAGCACATGGGACAGTACCTACGCGATCTTTGGTGCCGCAGGTTCGGCGCAGGGTAAGGCTGTCGGGATTGGGTACGACAGCGTTAGCGATTTCGGGGAGATCCGATCAATTCACCCCGGTACATCATGGAAGAACCTCGCTATCAGGGGAAGAAACCTCCTTTTTTACTATCAGGACGGCGCAGGCATCACTCAAGAGGGGATGCGGCTGGTTGAGACTACAGGCCGTCTTGGTATCGGGACAGCGGCGCCCACCTCACGTGCGACGGTCTCCGATAATACAGTGGCGCTTCCGGCACCTCCGACAGGAACTGTAATTCATGTTGGTGGAGCGAACGACACGTTAGCCCGTTTTGTTTTAGATTCCTTCGGCAACGCACAACCGAACATCACCTTGCGGCGGGCACAGGGTACGGCTGCTCTGCCTACTGCTGTTGTATCTAATGATATTCTTGCTGACTACGCGGCTCGGGGTCGTGGCACGACGGTCTATTCTACTGGCGCGGCTGCTTTGATAAGGATGAGTGCTGCGCAAAATTGGACCGATACGGCTCAGGGTTCTTATTTGACGTTTTTTACGAGTCCGAATGGGACGAACACACTTACTGAGATTGTGCGTATCGACAGTACCGGACTTGTTGGGGTTGGTACGACGGCACCCACGTCGCGGTTGACAGCTTCGGATAACGCGGCAACGCTTCCGGCGCCTACTGCTGGTACTGTTTTCCATGCCGCGGCGGCGGATACCATTAACAGCCGATTTACAATTGATGCCTTCGGTGCTGGCGTGCCTCTCTTCACCGCTCGTGCTGCTCTCGGTACGGGGGCGTCTCCAACTGCCCTCGCTCTCGATGGCGGGATGGGCGGGTTTGACTGGCAGGGACGCGGCACAACGGTCTACTCTAGCACGGCGCGGGCTTTCATCCGGGCCGCTGCGGCTGAGGCGTGGACGGACAGCGCGCACGGTACGTATCTGCGGTTCGCCACGACGCCAGTTGGCTCAACAACAGTCACTGAACAGATGAGGCTCGACGCCGCTGGTCGTGTTGGGATCGGTGTCACGGTGCCCGTTTTCAATCTCGACCTTAAGTACCCTGTTGGAGCAACGGATGTTTTCGGCTGGCAGTATGGGGCTGATGCCGCTTCCCGTAATTGGGGGTTGCGTCCGGATATAATTGAGTATGGTGATTTTGTCATCCAGACGAGTGCCGCGAAAACATCTGGTCAGCTTAATATTAATCGCTGGCGAATCGGTCCTACAGGTCTCATTACCCATAGTCTTGCTGGACTCTCTGGTACTAGTGGTACATTATTAACGACTCCCGGCACTCTTTTTACGCAGACGGCAAATGCCGTTACGACAGCGAACAACCTCACGACGCTCTTCGGAACCGGGGTCGGGACTCTCACGCTCGCGACCAATACGCTCGCCATTGGGCGTACCATCGAGATTGAGATGGGCGGGTTTATTTCGGCAGCGGACGGCGGGGCCGGGACAAAGACTCTCACTCTTAGTCTTGGCGGTGTTACCATCGCCACTGCGACGAGCGGAGCGACGTTCACGACCGTCGTGAACAACGCATGGCGAGCGAAGGCGTCCATCACCTGCCGCACGACGGGGGCGGGCGGGACCTGCATTGGCGGGGCGTCGTGGGAGACGCAGATCGCCACTGCCAACCCGAACGGGGTATTCGCCGTGGCGACAGCGACGGCGGCGTGCAACACAACGGGAACGCTGGTAATAGACCTGAAGCTCAATAATGGGAACGCTACCGGGACCTCCACGACCACCTATGCCAGCGTGAAGATCCTGAATTAATATGCCCGGTTTCACCGAGACTCGGCGTTTCGTTCTATCGGCTGAGTGTGGAAACAATTCGATGATGTACGCCATCGTGGAAGTGAGGGGGGGTGGTAGCTAAAGTGGCAACAAAGACTACGGCTCCGGTCGTTGACCGTCTGACACTCAGCGATCACACGTCGCAGGTAATGGGATTTCTCGACGATGAGAATTCCGGTGCTATAGTCTATGTGTATCTGAACACAAAAAGGGTCGCGACTGTTTTCACAATTCTTGACTCGAACGGTAGGAAGAGGTGGCGCGCGGAGACTTCGGATTTCGCGTTTGGTGGCGGAGTCCAGCACGTCAAATCCGGGGATCATTTTTATTTTCAGGCCAAAGCAGTCGGGAAGGATAAATCCGATCCGACGAAAATCTACACGGTTCTTGGCATCGACCAGCCGGATACTCCTTACACTCAGGCGGATCTCTCACAGCCACTGGGAAACATTTACGAAAGTGAACGTTACCTTGTCGGGGATGTTCCGTTGTTCAATGGTACGGACCTCTTCATGTCTGATATCTCGAATAACGTGGAGGAAGGAGTCACGGTATCGGTTTACGTGAACGGTACGTTTCTTGGCATCACACAGTCGGATCGGACCGGGCACTGGACATTCGATACGCTCAGCGTTCCGGATTCACCGCTTCTTCCTTTGACGAAGAATGACCGGGTAACGGCACGAGCTATTCGGTACGCTGTCAATCCGGCGGACGGCTTGAAAACTGAAGTGCTTGTGCCTTCCGCCGAATCACAGCCTGCCATCGTGCTCGGGAACTTCTATACACAGCGCCTGTTCGATTTTCTTCCGGCGCAGATGCAGACGGATGACAAGATTTCTGGCGACCTTCAAGTATTCACGAAAATACTTGGGATGACGATGGATGAAGTGAAGTCGTTCATCGACCAGTTCACCGACATTTTTGACATCGACCGGTGCGACACTAAGTATTTCGATGCGCTGGCCTATTTGCTTGGCTACCCCCTCAACAAACAGGACTCGTTTGAGTCTCAGAGGTTTCAACTCAAGAATGCCGTTGAGTTGTGGAAGCGCAAGGGCACCTTCGAAGTCTTTCGAATTCTTTTCTACCTCCTTGATTTCGACATCACGATCACTGAGCTTTGGACAGAGGACTACGCGCTTTTCTTCCCGACGATCATGGCGTCAAACCGCGTGGATTATCTCTACTATGACGACCAGAATAACCCGCTGCCGCCACCTGACACGGCTCCCGAGCTTCTCGAAAATGGCGGCACATGGTATAAGTCTCCTTATTTCGGAATTCATATCGACCCGCTCGTGCAGTACACTCCAACACCGGGGTATCCCTATAAGACTGATCCTGTGGCCTGTCCGATGGAATCGAACACGTTTGCGATTGCCTTTTCGCCGGAGGACCTTAAATATCTGCTCGAACGGGTTGATTATTTTCGCCCTGCGCATACGGTGCTTGACTACATCGCTTTCATGTTTCCGATTTTCGAGTGCGGTCCGATTCCGGACGACCCGATGGAATTGGACGTGGACTGGTATCCGCAGGACCCCGGTTGGTACGCGCCGTACTGTCTGCCTGATGATCCGATTTACTACCGTGACGGTCACCACTCCACGCGGCCAGACGGGAAGGGTACGCTCGACCTCGGCGTGATGAGGGATTTGACAGGACTTCATCCCTCCACCGATCCGACTATCAACATGAAAAGGCTGCCGGAACGTGGTTATTGTCATCCGGGAGAAATTCTGGAATTCGCGTCGGAGAGCGACACCGAGGAACCATATTATTTCACTATGCTCAGAAATGGTTTTGGAATGTCTATCGCCGATCTCGCGCCTGACATGAATGATTGGCCTTCTCGTGATCCCTACGACCCGCCACTTCGTGACGGGAAATACCGGTACGCCTCTCGGTTGCTTGTCTACCACAGCCATTTGGAAATGCTTCACAATTTCTTTCCTAGTACTCAATACGGAGTTTCTCCAAGAAGTTCTCTGGTTCAATCCAGTGAGGACGGGTATCTTTACGGCGTGACATCAGCAGGAGGTTTGCTTGGTTACGGCATGGTTTTCAAATTCGATTTAGATGGTAATTTGCTAGACACTTACAACTTCGGTACGTATGAAGCGAGAGACGTACAGTGTGGATTAACGGAAGCACCGGAACCGGGGATTGATCCACTCAGGCTTTACGGCGCTTCGGGGGTAGGTGGTTCCGCCGATGCAGGGTGTGTATTCAAAATAAATCGCACTCCTATGGCTCTGACTGTTCTTCATTCATTTCAGTTAGGTAATGAAGGCTACCTTCCGTCTTCATCACTTGTGTACGCCGTTGACGGATATCTTTATGGTGTCTGTGCGGGTGGTGGTCCGTCTGGACAGGGTACTGTTTTCAGAATTCTTGGGGATGGCACTGACTTTAGCGTTGTTCACGCGTTTGGTGCAGACGGAGTGAATTCTTCACGTTCGTTGATGCAGGCTTCGAACGGACATTTTTATGGAACTGATGCAGTCGGTAATGTCTTCAAGATGGATGGGACAACGTTTGCTATAACAGTGCTTGCAACAGGGCTTGATACACCCTATGGAACACTCGTGGAGTACAGTGGGTTTCTTTACGGTGTGACTAGTGCTGGTGGGACTAACGGCAGGGGATTGTTCTACAAGGTGGAGCTTGCGACTGGAGCCTATACTGCTGTTTCATCATTTCCGGTATCTCCCGGTCCTACTCAAACATTCGCGTTTCTTGCGCTTGCTAGTGCTGGTTTATTTTATGGTGTCAGCACTCAGGGTGGTAGCGGCAATGATGGGGTAGTGTTTTCTGTAAACACGGCGGGTACGATAACCACACTGGAATCGTTTATGCGCAACATTACTGGCTTTAGTTCGAAAGCGGGATTACTCAAAGCGACCAATGGTAGTTTCTACGGAGTGACTCCAGTGGCTACTCTTATCGGTGGAAGTTATGGAACACTTTTCAGGTTCCTGTACTAAAGGGAGAGGTTAAGTGAGAAAAAAGAAGTTGCATCCGGTTATTGAGGAAGTGCTTCGGAAGCACGAGCAGGCAGCGGAACGTTATCTGCGAAAACTCAACGTGATTGAGCGGGCTCCGTGCGGGATCGGGTTCCTGACTCTCGTAACGGTGGATGAGCACGGAAACGTACGTGACACGGTGTCTGGAGCGAACATCGTCGTGAATCTTGGACGGAGTAGCCTTGCACACCTGCTGGCCGGGGATTCTTCGGATAACCACAAGATCGTCGCCATGGTATTTGGTGACGGCTCTACGCCTCCTGCGATCACGGACACGGGGCTCAGTGGCAGCACGATCATCCAAAAGGACACTTCCTACGACTTCCCTGATGGAGCCACAGGTCTCAAGGTGCGATTTACAGCCGTTGTCGGTTCGGCTGAGGGGAACGGCGCGGGATCGCAGATTTACCGCGAGGCGGCGCTCGTGAAGGGAAATGGGGACATCTTCTCGCGAAAGGTCAGCGGGTCTATCACGAAGGACAATACGGTGGTCCTAACTGCCCTCTACACTTTTATTTTTTGAGTCAGAAGAATCTGGTGCCGTTCAGGTTGAAAATCTCTTGCTTGAGCTTGGCGATCTCGGCTTCCTTTTTTTCGATCTCTTCGACGTGTTTGCTGGTTTCGTTGTAAATGTGAGCTTCGTGAGCCTCTTTGAGAATCTTGGGGTTGCTGTC
>Ga0184615_10000306_pt1 | contig 28693 bp, 26 predicted proteins | sample PLM4_65_coex_FD_133134 | JGI IMG/M metagenome (GOLD analysis project Ga0184615, IMG submission 133134) | Groundwater sediment microbial communities from an aquifer in East River, Colorado, USA - PLM4_65_coex | ecosystem: Environmental > Terrestrial > Soil > Riparian zone | place: USA: East...
CGCCGCCCCTCCGGACGGGATCGATTGATCAACGGCCGAGATCGGGCGCGTGACCAGCGGTTCGTGATCCCGGCTGGTCAAGAAGAATCCGCGTCCGCCCTCGTCCCAATATTGCGCCAAGATCGTCTCGGCCAAATCGGTCGCCCAGTGCAGGTGGCGAGGATCGGCGGTCGCTTCGTACACGTCGATGAGCGCGTTGGCCAGAAACGCGTAGTCGTCCAGGTAGGCGTTGAGCTTGGCCTGGCCGTCCTTCCAGGTTCGCAAGAGACGGCCGCCCTTCAGCAGCGCGCGCGCCAGAAATTCCACGCCCTGCACGGCGGCCTCGGCGTACCGCGGTTCGTCCAGCACCGTCGCCGCGCGCGCCAACGCGGCGATCGCCAGGCCGTTCCAACTGGTGAGGATCTTCTCATCCCGAAATGGCTTGATCCGCTTCTCGCGCGCGAGAAACAGCCGGCGCCGGGCGTCGGCGAGCCGGGTTCCGATCTCCGCGATCGGTTCTAGCGTGACGGACGAATGCTGCTTCCCGCGGCCGAACTCGACCGCCAGGGCGTCCTCGCGGAGGACGACGTGGAGAATGTTCTTGCCCTCGAAGTTGCCGTGCGGCGTCACGTCGTAGGCGCGGCAGAAGAGCGCGGCGTCATCCGGGCCGAGGACCGCCTGGACGTCTTCCGGCGTCCACACGAAGAACTTGCCCTCGTGCCCCTCGCTGTCCGCGTCCTGGGTGCTGTAGAACCCTCCCTCGGGATGGCGCATCTCCCGGAGCAGGTAGTCCGCCGTCTCGCGCGCCACCCGCGCAAACGCGGCGTCCCCGGTGACCTGAAAGAGATCCAGCGCGAGGGGGATGAGCAGCGCGTTGTCGTACAACATCTTTTCGAAGTGGGGAACGAGCCATTGCCCGTCGACCGAGTAGCGGTGGAAGCCGCCGCCGAGCTGGTCGTAGAGGCCGCCGGCCGCCATCATGTGCAGCGTGAACGCGGCGCGGCGAAGCGCCTCCTGATCGCCGCTCGCCCTGGCGTGCCGCACGAGGAGGTCCAGCGCCATCGTGCTGGGGAATTTGGGGCCGCTGCCGAACCCGCCGTGCTGCGGTTCAAAAAAGCGCGTGAGGCCCTCCACCGCCGAGACGATCGCGTCGCGACCCGGCGGCGCGTCCGACGGCTCAACGGCTTCGATCTTGTCCAAAATGGCGACGGCCTGCTCTCCGGTGTGCGCGAGGTCGGCGGCCTTCTCGCGGTAGGCGCTCGCGACCGAGACCAAGACCCGCGGGAACCCCGGCATGCCGTGGCGATCCTCCGGCGGGAAGTACGTCCCGGCGTGAAACGGCTTGCCGTCAGGCGTCAAAAACATGGTGAGCGGCCAGCCTCCGCCGCGCCGGTTGAAGATCTGAAAGGCCGTTTGGTAAATCTGGTCGAGATCGGGCCGCTCTTCGCGGTCGACCTTGATGTTGACGAAGTGCTCGTTCATCAGCGCGGCGACGTCCTCGTCCTCGAACGATTCGCGCTCCATCACGTGGCACCAATGGCAGGCGGAATAGCCGATCGACAGCAAGATCGGTTTGTTCTCGGTCTTGGCCTTGGTCAAGGCTTCGGTGTTCCATGGATACCAGTCCACGGGGTTGTGAGCGTGTTGCAGGAGATACGGGCTCGTCTCGTGGATGAGCCGGTTGGTGTGCGGAGGCGGTCCGGTCGTGTTCATCGGGTGTTATCCATTCCACATGAGGCCCCATCTTAATACGTGGGTTCCCGCCGTGTAAATGGTGCCGGCGGCCCCTCTCCAGGCGCCGAAGTCCCATCTGTCGGTCGAGGGATCCGTGTGATACGATAGCTTCCCGCCGGGAGGAGAACACACATGGGTGGAAAACGGAGCGCGCCGCGTATCGCGGTCGTGCTCAAATCGGATGATCCCAAAATCGTGGCCAAGGCCGGCCCGTATCTCGACTGGGTCCGGCGCGGGGGCGGTGATCCGGTGATCGTGGTTCCCGACACGCGCCGGCCCCTTGCGGGCGTCGGGGGGCTTCTGCTGATCGGGGGGGAAGACGTCGCCCCGGAGCGGTATGGAGAAGTCGACCGCTCTTGCGAGACGATCAATCGGGAGCGGGACGCTTTCGAGTTCACGCTCATCCGCTCCGTGCTGAGGCGCGACCTTCCCACCATCGCCATCTGTCGGGGCGTCCAGATTCTCGCGGTCGCGCTGCGGGGGACGCTGTACCAGGATCTTCCTCGGGAGGCGACGGTCGAGTCCGATGCGAAACGGGTGATCCATCGAGGACCTCGGCACACCGATACCGTTCATCGGATCCGTATCGAGAAAGGCAGTGGTCTGGCGGACCTGATCGGAGCGCGGACGATCACGGTGAACAGCCACCATCACCAGGCCATCCGCGATGTTCCCAAATCCGCCCGGGTGGCTGCCCGCTCGGCGGACGGTCTGATCGAGGCAATCGAACTCCCGGGCCGGCGATTCGTCCTGGGCGTGCAGTGGCACCCCGAGCGGTGGCCTCACCCGCCCTCGGCGAGGATCATGAAAGGATTCCTGGCGGCGTGTCGCGATTACTGAATAATCGTTAGTTTGGTCGCGGCGGCTGTGACGACCCGGACCTGCTCGACGACTGAGCTGGCGATGCGCCGGAACGCCTCGGCCTGGGGCGAGTCGGGCGAGGCGTCCACCAGCGGCCGTCCGGTATCTCCGCCCGAGCGAATCGAGGGGTCGATGGGGATCTCGCCGAGAAACGGCACGCCGAGCAGGTCCGCCGCGTGACGGCCCCCCCCGTGGGAAAAGATGTCGGTGCGTTCGTGGCAATGCGGGCACACGAACGAGCTCATGTTCTCGATGATCCCCAGCACCGGCACGTGGACCTTTTGGAACATCGCGAGCCCCTTCTTGGAATCGAGGAGCGAGACTTCCTGGGGCGTGGTCACGATGATCGCACCGGTGAGGGGAACGAGTTGGGAGAGCGAGAGTTGGGCGTCGCCCGTTCCCGGCGGGAGGTCGACCACGAGGTAATCGAGCTCGCCCCACTCCACGTCGCGGAGGAATTGCTGAATCGCCGAATTGATCATCGGGCCGCGCCACACGATGGGGTTGTCGTCGGGGACGAAGAAGGCGATCGACATCAGCTTGACCCCGTATTTCTCGGGCGGCTTGAGCTTCTGTCCGGGCCCTCCGCCCATGTCGGGTTGCGTGACGCCCATCATCAGCGGGACGTTGGGGCCGTAGATATCGCAGTCGAGCAAGCCCACGCGGGAGCCGCTTTGCGCGAGGGCCACCGCGAGGTTGACGGCGACGGTCGTCTTCCCGACGCCCCCCTTCCCGCTGCTCACCGCGATGATATGTTTGACGAACGGGATCAGGCGTTCTGGTTCGGCCATCAGCTCTCCTATCTCAAGAAAACTTCATTATAAGAAGGCCGTTGACGCCGTGTCAATTTGGGTTGGCGCTGGACGGCGCCGGGCGCGGCGTTCTTACGCGGCGAGGTCGACCGCCACGACCCGGTTCTTCCCGCTCGTTTTGGCCTTGTAGAGCGCCTGGTCGGCGGTTTCGATCACCTGCTCGACCGACGCGCGGACCTCGCCGGGGATCGAGGCGATGCCGATGCTGACCGTGACGGGGTTGGGGGGCGAGTGGAGAGGAAGGAACATGTAGTGCATCACCATCTCGCGGATGCGCTCGCCCACGTGGCGCGCGCCCGCGGGGTTGTTCTGCGCGAGGACGATCACGAACTCGTCGCCCCCGTACCGGACGGCGAAATCGTACCCGCGCAGCGTGGTCTGTAGCATCCGCCCGAGCGTGCGGAGCACCTCGTTGCCGGCCAGGTGGCCCTGCGTGTCGTTGATGAGTTTGAAGTTGTCCACGTCGACCATCAGGCACGAGAGGTTGAGGTTGTACCGCTCGCACCGCTTGATCTCCCGGCTGAGGGCGCTGGCGAGGTAACTCTGGTTGTAGAGTCCGGTCAAGGTGTCGACGACCGCGCTCTGTTCGATCGCGCGCATCTGGGCCCGGAGCTGGAGCATCACCCGAACCCGCGCGACCAGCTCGGCGGGGTGGTAGGGTTTGGTCAAAAAATCCTGCGCGCCGTGCTCGAAGCTCAGCAGCTTTTCCTCGATTTCGGTGCGAGAGGTGACCACGATGACCGGCGTGTGCTCGTGGCGCTCGTCCTGTCGGACGGCCGACAGCAGCTTGAGGCCGTCCATCCTCGGCATGATCAGATCCGCGATGATCAGATCGACGTTCGTGGTGGCCAGTACCTTGAGCGCCTCGATGCCGTCCGAGGCCTCCGCGATCTCCAGGAGGGGATCCGACGCCTTCATGATGCGGATCATGTCGGCGCGCATCGAGGCGTTGTCGTCGACGATCAGGATCTGAGACGCCATACGTCGTCCTCCAGGCCGGATTGCTTGTCCAAATTTATAGAAGATTATAGAAGAAGTGGCGCGCCCAGAGGGATTTGAACCCCCGACCTACGGATTCGTAGTCCGGCGCTCTATCCAGCTGAGCTATGGGCGCGTCAGATCGTCACATGAGGACAGGGAGATGACGAATACCCCGTCGTGATCACTCGCGTCCGCTGCGCGCGGACGCGGCGTTACGATGAGCTGATTCCCTCCTTGAGCACCAAGCCATAGCGGGGATGCGTGAAGGGGTGCACGGACGGGTAGAGAGAGAACAGCCATGCATCGAAGACCGGTTTACCCCCCTCCAGAACCGTCACCTTCACGGCCGGGTTGGATGGTTCCGGGGTCACGGAGGTAAAGACGGAATCCTGAATCGTGAAGTCCGGGAGGAAGTCCGCGACCTCGACCACCAGCGAAGTCTGAGGCACCGCCCAGCGGCTATTCAACGGCACGACGTACTCGGTTGACGTCTGAGCGGTCTTGTCCTCGAGGATCAACCGCACCGCCCTCCACTTCCCCTTCACCGCGTCCGGCAACACCGTGACGCCGCCGCCTTCAATCTTCGGGATATCGGAGGGGAGAGCCGCGACCGGAGACGCCAGCTCCGACTGGACCTTCTCCGACGAGCTCGACGTGGAAGCCGGACTGCATCCTCCCATCCCGAGCACCAACAACGCGAACCCCGCGATCGTCGAGCGATACCGTAATTTGATCATGGTTCCCACGCGAGATCAGAGAGCAAAAATGGCGGAGAGGCAGGGATTTGAACCCTGGGTAGAGATTTTGTCCCTACGACGGTTTAGCAAACCGTTGCCTTCAGCCGCTCGGCCACCTCTCCCAACCCCGCTTGCGTAGCGCAACGTAGGACCGACTTGCTTCGCCACCTGCAAGGAAACTCTATTTCCATTCCGCGCTCCTAGCGCGGAGCAGGTTCCCGGTCCGAGGCTGCGAGACGCTATTGACCTTCGTCTTCTCTGATCGCTTGCGTAGCGCCTCGCAGCCCCTGCCTTCCCGGGGCGAGAAGCGAGACGCTGTTGACTCTCTGTCTTTACTTACAAAAAGCCCCTGATTGTAGGAAAATTCCTTCCGATTTGCAATGGGGTACTCCACCTTTGCTATAATCCGCGCCATGCGCGTCCGGCTCGCGGTCGGGTGGATCGTGTGTCTCGCCTTGGCGGGCGGACCGGGGTGCACGCGCGGCAAGCCGCGCGAACCGACGCCCGATCTCTTTCGCGTGGCGGCATCCTACGAGGTGGGGAAGAACCCGACCTTTGTCGCCACGGCCGATTTTAACGCCGATCACATCCCCGATCTCGTCACCGCCAACATCAACGGCCAGAATGTTTCGATTCTGCTGGGCGCCGGGGACGGGACGTTCCACGAGCGGGTGCGCTACCGCGTGGGGGAACTCCCGAGAACGCTGGTGGCGGCCGACGTCACCCACGACGGGCTGCCGGACCTCGTGGTCGTCAATAACGGCAGCAATTCCATTTCGATCCTGAAGAACAAGGGAGACGGCACGTTTCAGGACGCCGTGCATCGGCCGGTCGGCCAATCCCCGCTGGCCCTCACCGCCGCCGACTTCAACGGCGACGGGCTGACCGACCTCGCGGTGTGTCTTCGCTTCGATCGCCTGGTGATTCTCTTGGGGGAGGGCACCGGCGAGTTCCGCGACGGAGGCGGTTTCGATCCCGGCGATACGCCCTCCGCGGTGGTCGCCGCCGATTTCAACGGCGACCACCTGATCGACTTGGCGGTGGCGAATAGCGGGATGATGAAGGGAAACGTCGCCGTGTTTTTCGGCGATGGCACAGGGACCTTCAGTCCGGCCGGCGAATACGGCGAGCACATCCGACCGATCTTCTTGACGGCGGGCGATTTCAACGAAGACGGGCACCTCGATCTGGTCGAGACCGACGGTCCGAGAAATCTATTGACCGTCTTTCTGGGCCGTGGAGACGGGACCTTCGAAGCGGGCCGTGGTTTTAGCGCCGAAAGCGGTCCGGTCTTCATCGCACCGGGCGACTTCAACCGCGACCATCACCTCGACGTGGCGGTGACCAACAGCGTGAGCAACAACCTCTCGGTCGTGATCGGGAACGGCGACGGCACCTTTCGGTTTCCCCCGTTCGACTATCAAACCGACCGCGGACCGTTCGCGGCGGCGGTGGAAGATTTCAACGGGGACCAGGTGCTGGATGTGGCGGTGGCGAACTTTCAGAGCGACAACGTCACGGTGTGGTTGGGTCGGAGCGTGGAGGAGCAGAGGGCGAAGAAGGGCGGGTGAACGCGAAGAGCGGAGCGCGTCAACCCCATTTCCAGCCTCGGCCCGTGACACCGGGGCCGACGGGTGGCTACGCAAGCGAGGAGCGGAGGGGGTAGGATTCGAACCCACGTCCCTTTCGGGATACGGTTTTCAAGACCGTCGCCTTCGACCACTCGGCCACCCCTCCCAACCTCGCTGGCGTGGCGGAACGTAGGGCCGCATCCCCGACCCGAGGGGCCGAGACGCTTTTAACGGTTGCCTCTTTGTTCTGCCGGTGCCTTTTAATACGTTCTTTCCGCTGGCGGATACTTCGTGACCGTCACCGGCAGGTACTCCAACCGCGGTCCCGACGGTCCCGCGTACGCGAGCGTGTGCTTGAGCCAGTTCGTGTCATCGCGCGTCGGAAAATCACGCCGCGCGTGAGCGCCGCGGCTTTCCTCGCGGGCGATGGCGCCTTCGACGATCGTTTCCGCGAGATCCATTAAACAACTCAATTCGAGCGCCGAGACGAGTTCCGTGTTGAAGACGCGGCTCTTGTCCTGCACGATGACCGACTCGACGCGCGGGCGGATCTCGCGCAGGGCGCGGCGTGCGTTCTCAAGGCGCTCGCGGGTTCGGAAGACCCCCACGTCGTCGCTCATTGCCTGTCCCAGGGCCTCCCGGACCGCGGCGATGCGTTCGCCCGATCGGCGCGCGCGGAGCTGCTCGATGCGCTCTCGGTCCTGCTCGAGGTGCTCGCGCCCCACGGGCCCCACCGTTCCGGCGCCGCGAAGGTGCTGGATGGCGTGCTGAGCCGCGCGCCGTCCGAAGACGATCGTGTCCAGGAGAGAGTTTCCGCCCAATCGGTTGCCGCCGTGGACGCTCACGCACGCGCATTCTCCCGCGGCGTATAAGCCCGGAACCGCGGTCAGGCCCCAGGTATCGGTCTTGATCCCTCCCATGCTGTAGTGCGCACCGGGGCGGATCGGGATCGGGGCTTCGATCGGATCGACGCCCACGTAGGTGATGGCGAGTTCTCGGATCTGCGGGAGCCGCTCAAGAATTTTCTGCCGGCCGAGGTGGCGCAGGTCGAGCAAGACGCAGTCGTTGATCCCTCGACCTTCGTCGATTTCGTCCTGCTCGGCGCGCGAGACGACGTCACGGCTCGCCAGTTCCAGCTTGTTCGGCGCGTACTTCGCCATGAAGCGGTCGCCCTTGGCGTTGACCAAATACCCGCCCTCGCCGCGCGCGCCCTCGCTGATGAGGATGCCGGTGCGCTTGAGCGTCGTGGGGTGGAACTGGACCATCTCCATGTCCATCAGCGGCGCGCCGGCTCGGTAGGCCATGCTCATGCCGTCGCCGGTGTTGATCAAGGCGTTGGTGCTCAGCGCGAAGACGCGGCCGTATCCGCCGGTGGCGAGAATGACGGCGTTGGCCGCGATGACCGAGAGTTCCCCGGTCAAGATGTTCATCGCGACGCAGCCGCGGCAAGCGCCACCCTCGACCACCAGCGAGGTGACGTACCACTCTTCATACGTCTTCGCGCGGCGCTTGAGCAGTTGTTCGTACATCACGTGCAAGAGCGCGTGGCCGGTGCGGTCGGCGGCGTAGCAGGTGCGCGGGAAGCTCGCGGCGCCGAACGGCCGCTGCGCGATGTGCCCCTCGGCATCCCGGCTGAAGATCGCCCCCATCCGCTCGAGCGCCAGGATGTCTTGCGGGCCTTCCCGGCACATCACCTCGATCGCGTCCTGATCGCCCAGATAGTCGCTCCCTTTGACCGTATCGAACGCGTGCGACTCCCACGAGTCCGCGGGATTGATGGCCGCGTTGATGCCCCCCTGGGCGGCGACCGAGTGGCTGCGGAGCGGGTGGACCTTGGAAACGAGCGCGACGTCGATCCCGGGAGGCACCTCGATGGCCGCCCGCATGCCGGCGAGTCCCCCGCCGATGATGAGGATGTCGTGGGAAAACATACTGAAGCTCACAGGGCACAGCTCACAGCTGACAGCAACCCCGTTCTGGTCTTCCTGTGAGCTATGAGCTGTGAGCTGTGAGCTATCATTTGGGAGTCCAGCGCACGTTGGGCTTCCGCGCGGCCAGGACCTCGTCCAGGCGCGATCGCGCCGTGGTATGCGGTGCGGTTTTGACGAGCTCGGGTTGCTCCTCGCACTCCTTGGCGATGGCCAGCATCGCGTCGCAGAAGGTGTCCAGGGTCTCGCGCGCCTCGCTCTCCGGCGGTTCGATCATGATCGCCTCCTCCACCACCATCGGGAAATTGATCGTCGGGGGATAGAAGCCGTAATCGATCAGGCGCTTGGCGATGTCCCAGGCGTGGACGCCCTTCGTGCGCTGCCGCTTGGCCGAGAAGACGCACTCGTGCATGCACGCGCGGTCGTAGGCGATCTGATACGCCGCGGCCAGCCGCGCGCGGACGTAGTTCGCGTTGAGGATCGCGTTGTGGCTGATCTCGGCGAGCCCGGCCGCGCCCAGCCGGCGCAGGTAGGTGTACGCGCGGACGAGGATGCCGAAGTTGCCGTAGAAGCTGTGGAGCCGCCCGATCGACTGCGGACGGTTATGGTCGAGGAAGAACCGGGCGCCGTCGCGCTCGATCGTCGGCGTGGGGAGGTAGGCGGCCAGCGGCGCCTTGACCCCGATGGGCCCCGCCCCGGGCCCTCCGCCGCCGTGCGGGGTCGAGAACGTTTTGTGGAGGTTGAAGTGGACGACGTCGAACCCCATGTCGCCCGGCCGCACCAGGCCGAGCAGCGCGTTCAGGTTGGCGCCGTCCATATACAGGAGAGCGCCCGCGTCGTGGACGATCTTCGCGATCTGGACGATCTCTTTTTCGAAGAGCCCGAGCGTGTTGGGGTTGGTGAGCATCAACGCGGCGCAGTCGTGGTCGATCAATTTCGAGAGGTCGCCCACGTCGACCAAGCCCTCGGCGTTGGAATGAACGGTCTGAACCTCGTACCCCGCCAGCGCGGCGGAGGCCGGGTTGGTGCCGTGCGCCGAATCGGGGATGATGACGCGCCGGCGGGGGTTGCCGCGCGCCGTGTGGTAGGCGTGGATCATCAGGATGCCCGCGAACTCTCCCTGCGCGCCGGCCGCGGGTTGCAGCGACACGCGGTCCATGCCCGCCACCTCTTTCAACCCCTGCTCGAGCTCGTACATCAGCCGCAGCGCGCCTTGCGAGAGCGTCTCGCCCTGCAGGGGGTGCGCGGCCGCTGCGCCCGGGTGCCGCGCCATCTCCTCGTTGATCTTGGGGTTGTACTTCATCGTGCACGACCCCAATGGGTAAAAGCCGCCGTCCACGCCGTAGTTCTCGCGGGAGAGGCGCGTGTAGTGCCGAACGACGTCCACCTCGCTGAGCTCGGGGAGCGCGGGTGTCGTCGCGCGTCGCGCGGACTGCGGCAGGGCGGCGGCGGGCGGCGCGGGGACATCCAGGGCCGGCAAGCGATAGCCTCGGCGGCCGGGGGTGCTTTTCTCGAACAACAACGATTCAGGCATTGCCTTCCTCCAATACCGCCACCAACCGGTCGATCTCCTCACGCGTCCGCTTTTCCGTCACGCACACCAACCAGAGGTTGGCCCACGCGGGATCGTACGCTCCCAGGTCGAGCCCGCCCATGATGCCGGCCGTGAGCAACCGGGCGTTCAACTCGGCCGGGGGCCGCGGCGTCCGCACCACGAATTCCTTAAAGAACCGCGTCGAAAACGGTCGGCTGTACCCCGGCAGCGCCGCGATCCGGTCGGCGGCGTAGTGCGCCTTCGCCAGGCACTGCTCGCCCACCTCGTGCAGTCCCGCGGGGCCGAGCGTCGCCAGGTAGATCGACGCGGTCAGCGCCATCAGCGCCTGGTTCGTGCAGATATTCGAGGTGGCCCGCTCGCGCCGGATGTGCTGTTCGCGCGCCTGGAGCGTGAGGCAGTACCCCGTCCGCCCCTTCGTGTCCACGGTGGCGCCGACGATGCGCCCCGGGATCTGGCGCATGAAATCCTTCTTGGTGGCCATGAACCCGACGTAGGGACCGCCGAAACTCAGGGCATTGCCCAGCGCCTGGCCTTCACCGACCGCGATGTCGGCCCCCCAGTTGCCGGGCGGCGCGAGCAGGCCGAGCGAGAGCGGATCGACGGAGGCGACGACCAGCGCGCCGCGGGCGTGGGCGATCCGTGCGACGGCCTCGACCTCTTCGAGGTTCCCAAAAAAGTTGGGGTGCTGGATCAAGACCGCCGCGGTGTCGTCGGTCACCTCGCGCTCGATGGCGGTGAGGTCGGCCTGGCCGTTTCGAGAGGGGACGGCGTGAAGGGGGTGGGAGATGCCCTGCAGGTACGAGCCGACCACCGAACGAACGTGCGGGTGAATGGTCTGCGGCACGACGAGGTGGGATCGCTTGGTCACGCGGCACGCCATCAACGCGCCCTCGGCCAGCGCCGAGGCCCCGTCGTACATCGACGCGTTCGCGACGTCCATCCCGGTCAGCTCGCAGATCATCGTTTGAAACTCGTAGATCGTTTGCAGGAGGCCCTGGCTCATCTCGGCCTGGTACGGCGTGTACGAGGTCGAAAACTCGGACCGCGACGCCAAGAACGGCACGATCGACGGGATCGCGTGATCGTAGGCGCCCGCGCCCAGGAAGCAGACCAGTCGCTCGGCGTGCGCGTTCTCGCTCAGCATGCCGCCGATCTCGCGCCGGACCTCCAACTCGGTCAAGGCGGGCGGAACGGCCAGCGGACGGTTCAACCGCACGCTCTGCGGAATCTCCGTCAGCAGGTCTTCGAAGCGCTGAACGCCGATGGTGGCCAGCATCGCGCGATGATCGTCGGGGGTGTTGGGGATGTATTCCATTGCTGTTCTTTTGCTCCTGTTCAACGATTTAAGGGATGTGAGCGCTCGCCTTCTTCTTATAGAAAGGTGGCTTCACGACCGTCGCCGGTTTGATTTTTCCCCTGATGTCGATGTCGATCGCGGCGCCGAGCGCCGAATGTGCCGCCTCGACGTACCCCAGGCCGATGCCCTTGTCGAGGGTGGGGGAGAGATTCCCGCTCGTGACGACGCCGATCGGTTTTCCGCCAGCGAGGATGGGGTGGCCGTGGCGCGGGACGCCCTTCTCGCGCAACTCGAACCCCACCAGCTTGCGGCCGCCTCCTCGCTGGTGGTGGGCGACCAACGCGTCCTTCCCCGCGAACGCGGCCTTGGTCAAATCGACGGCCCAGCCGAGCCCCGCTTCGAGCGGCGTCGTGGTCTCGTCGATGTCGTTCCCGTACAGGGCGTACCCCATCTCCAGGCGGAGCGTGTCCCGCGCGCCGAGCCCCACCGGGACCAGACCGGCGGCCTTGCCCTCCGCCAACGCGGCGTCCCACAACGCGCGCATCGCGCCGTTCGCCGCCATGATCTCCACGCCCCACTCGCCGGTGTAGCCGGTCCGGGCGACCAGCACGGGCTGCCCGCGCCACGTCGCGTCGGCGAACGTGTGCAGCGGCGCCCGCGTGAACTCGGGGCCGATCAGCGTGCCGAGGATCTCCGCCGCGCGGGGCCCTTGCAGCGCGATCAATCCCGTTTCCAGCGTTCGGTCAACGGTCGACACCGTCCGCGGCCTTCGCTCCTCCAGCCATTTCACGATCTTGAGCCGGTTGGAGCCGTTGACAATCAACAGCCAGTCGTCGGTCCCGCGCCGATAGACGAAGATGTCGTCGAGGATCGTGCCCTGCTCGTTGCAGACCAGCGCGTAGCGGGCGGAACCGGGGCGCAGATCGTCGAGCCTGGCGGTCACCAGCGAGGACAGGAACGCGTCGGCCCCCGGCCCCCGCACGTCGATCCGTCCCATGTGCCCGATGTCGAAGAGGCCGGCGGCGCGCCGCACCGCCGCGTGTTCGGCCAGTGTCCCGGCATACGAAATCGGCATCTCCCAGCCCGCGAAGTCCACGAGCTTGGCGCCCAAGGCGCGATGAGCGCCGTGGAGGGCGGTGGTCAACAGATCAGACGTCGTCTTCATGCGAGCACCTCTCCCAAATAGGCCGTGCGCACCTTCGGATCGTCGAGCAAGGCCGAGGCCGGTCCGTGCAGGACGATCCGTCCGGTTTCCACGACGTACGCGCGATCGGCCAAGCCGAGCGCGGTGCGGGCGTTCTGCTCGACCAGCAGCATCGTCGTGCCCGATCGGTGGATCGAGCGGATGATCTCGAAGATCCGCTCCACCATCAACGGCGCCAACCCCAGCGAGGGCTCGTCCAACAGCAGCAGCGCCGGGCTGGCCATGAGCGCGCGTCCGATCGCCAACATCTGTTGTTCGCCCCCGCTCAGCGTGCAGCCCAGTTGCCTTCGCCGATCGCTCAGCGTCGGGAAATACCCGAAGATCCGATCGAGCGAGGCCTCAACCTCGCGCCGATCCCTCCGCGTATAGGCGCCCACCTGGAGGTTCTCCAACACCGTCAATCGCTTGAAGATTCTTCGCCCCTCCGGGACATGGGCGATCCCCAGCCGGACGATCTCCGAGGCCGCCCGTCCCTCGATGGCGGTGCCGCGAAAGCGGATCGTCCCGCCGCTGGGCGCCGTCGCCCCCGAGATCGCCATCAACGTCGTGCTCTTGCCCGCGCCGTTGGCCCCGATGAGCGCGACAATCTCGCCGGGCCGAACCTCCAGGTCGAGGCCCTTGACGGCCTCGACCGCGCCGTAGGAGACGCGCAAGCCTTCAACCCGTAGCATGATGGGTCGCGGCTGCCCCCGTCCCCAAATACGCTTCGATCACGCGGGGGTCGCGCTGGACCGCAGCCGGCGGACCCTCGGCGATCTTGACGCCGTGGTCGACCACCACCACCCGTTCCGACACCCCCATGACCACCTTCATATCGTGTTCGATCAGGAGCACGGTCACCCCGCGATCGCGGATGCGGCGGATCAGCGCCATCAACGCCAGCGTCTCGGTGGGGTTCATCCCCGCCGCGGGCTCGTCCAAGAGCAAGAGCCGCGGTTCCGTCGCGAGCGCCCGCGCGATTTCCAATCGCCGCTGGACCCCGTACGCCAAATGCGCGGCCGGCACGTCGGCCACCGCGCCGATCTCCACCAGGTCCAGCAGGGAGTCGGCGAGTTCGGCGGCCGTCGCTTCCTCGGCGGCGGCGCGCCGCGTCCGAGCAATCGCGGCCCAGAGCCCCGATGTCTGGCGGCAGTGCGCGCCCACCATGACATTGTCCCTCGCCGACAACGAGGCGAAGAGCCGCACGTTCTGAAACGTCCGCGCGATGCCCCGCTCGACGACGGCGTGGGCCGCAAGCCCCGCAATGGGCCGCCCCTCGAACACGACGGCTCCCGCGTCGGGCGTCGCCATGCCGGTCAAACAATTAAACAGCGTCGTCTTCCCCGCCCCGTTGGGGCCGATCACCGCCACGATCGCGCCGGGCTCGACGGTCAGGCTCACGCCGTCGAGCGCCGTGAGCCCCCCGAAGGACTTGCTTATGCCCTGGGCCTCGAGCACCGATCACGCCGCTGCTGTGCCGGGGCGCCGCTTCGGCAGGCCGCGCCGGACCAACCCCTCGGGCCGCACCGCCATCATGAAGACCAACGCCGCGCCGAACGCGAGCATCCGATAATCCTGCACGCCTCGCAACAGCTCCGGGACCACGACGATCACCACCGCGCCGATCACCACGCCCGGGATGCTCGACATGCCACCCAGGACGACCATCGCCAGAATCACGATCGACTCGAAGAAGGTGAAGCTCTCCGGCGAGACGAACGCGTACTTGCCGGCAAAGCACACGCCGGCCACGCCGGCCCAGGCCGCGCCCGACGCGAACGCCAAGACCTTGAGCCGCGTCGTGGGTACGCCCATCGCCTCGGCCGCGACCTCATCGTCCCGGATCGCCATCCACGCCCGGCCGATGCGCGAGGATTGTACCCGCGTGTTGATGAGAATCGCAACGATCGCGACGCCCAACGTGAGGTAATAGAAGTGGATGGGATCGGTGAGCACGAGGCTCCCGAGCCGCGGCCGTCCGACGTGGAGGATGCCGTTCGGGCCGTTGGTGACGCTGTCCCAATTGTTCAGGACGAGATGGACGATCTGGATGAATCCGAGCGTGACGATAGCCAGGTAGTCCCCGCGCAGGCGCAGAGTCACGACCCCCAAGAGCACGCCGCACGCCGCCGCGAGCAGCGCGCCGAGGGGAAGGCCCACCCAGAACGAGACGCCGAAGCGGGTCGAGGCGAGGGCGTAGCCGTACGCGCCCATCGCGTAAAAGGCCGCGTACCCGAGGTCCAAGAGCCCCGTGAACCCCACCGTGATCTGAAGCCCCAGCGCCAGCACGACGTAGAGCCATGCCAAAGCCAGCACGTCCAAGACGTAGTTGTTCAGCGCCAGCGGTCCGGCCGCCAGCGTTACCGCCCCAACGAGCATCCACGCCCCGCGATTCGCGGATACGGCGGTGAGCGCGCGGCCGCGAAGCCGGTTGAGGACCACGCCGGTTCGCGCGAGGGCACGCGCCGCGGGTCCGCGGTGCGCGAGCCGCCACAGCACCGCGGCGAGCGCGACCGCGACGGCGACTTTGGTGGCGCGGTCCACGCCGGCGAGCGGAACCAGCAGCGCCCCCGCGAGCAACCCCCAGCCCACCGGTCCCCAGAACTTTCTCTTAAGAGTCATCAGCAGTTCATCATTTTCATATCGGCTTGACCGCCTTGGCCGACAAGACGGCCGCGGATGCAAGGCGCTCCGGTTGGGAGATCGCCATTGGCGTTGTCTGCGCGCGGAGCGTACTGGCTCGTACGTGAGCACGCGAGACGAAGCGACAACGCAGCAGACGCCGCCGTATCGTAGGCCAGGTCACACCTTATCCGGGATGCGCTCGCCCATCAGACCCGTGGGGCGAACAATCAAAACGACGATCAAGATCACGAAGGCGATCACGTCCTTGTATTCATTCGAGAGGTATCCCGCCCCCAGCCCCTCCAGTACGCCGAGGATCACGCCGCCCAGCATTGCGCCCGGGACGTTGCCGATCCCGCCGAGGACCGCCGCGGTGAACGCCTTGATCCCGGCCACGTAGCCGATGAAAAAGTTCGCGACGCCGTAGTAGAGGCCCACCATTACGCCGGCCACCGCGGCGAGCGCCGAGCCGATCACGAACGTCGCGCTGATCACCCGATCCACCGGGATCCCGACCAAGCCTGCCATGCGGGGGTCCTGCGCGGTCGCGCGCATCGCGAGTCCCAAGCGAGTTCGCCGGATGAGCAGGTGCAGCCCTCCCATCAAGGCCGCGGACACGCCGACGATCCAAAGCTGCAAGGCGCTGACGGTGGCGCCCGCGACGTCGAACGTGGTGGGCGCGTCGCTCAGGCGGGGGAAGACTTTGTCGGCGGAGCCCTGGGTCAGCATGACCACGTTCTGGAGCACGATCGACACCCCGATCGCCGAGATCAACGGCGTGAGCCGGTGGGCGCGCCGGAGGGGGCGGTAGGCGAGCCGCTCCACCGTCGCGCCGACGGCGCCGCAATAGACGGCCGCGACGGCGACCGCCGCCAGCAGCGAGGCCACGGGAGCGGTTTCGGTCCATCCCCACGCCGTAAAGAGAGCGAGCGCGATGATCCCGATATACGCGCCGAGCATGTAGATCTCGCCGTGGGCGAAGTTGATGAGCTCCAGGATCCCGTAGACCATGGTGTAGCCCAGCGCCACCAGCGCGTACACGCCGCCGAGGGTGAGGCCGTTGATGAGTTGCTGGAGGAACATCGCGCAGGGTCAGAGAAGAAGGGCATGCAGCCGAACGCCCCTACGAGGCACCCGGCGCCCACTGCTTTTCGAAGCGTCCTTGCTTGACGATCCAGACGATGTACGGCGCGTTGAGCACGTCCCCCTTGGCGTCGAACCGAATCTCGCCCTGCGCGCCCTGGTGGGCGGCCCCGCGAATGACCTCGGCGAGTTTCAGGCCGTCGGTGGTGCCGGCCTGCGCGATCGCCGACAAGAGGATGTTGGCCGCATCGTACGCGTAGATCGAATAGGGGCCGTGCGAGCCGAACCGCTCGTGGTATTTCGTGAGAAAGGCCTGCGATTGCGGGAAGTCGGCCGGGTCGGGTCCGAAGGTCAGATACGTGCCGTCCGCCGCAGGCCCCGCGATTTCGAGGAACTTTTGGTCGAACGTGCCGTCGCCGGAGATGAACGGCGCGGTGAGCCCCAACTCGCGGGCCTGACGCACGAGCAGGGCGGCCTCGGGGTAAATCCCGCCGAAGAAGATGATCTCGGGGCGCGCGGCCTTGACCGTGGTCAGGACCGCGCGGAAATCCTTGTCCCCCTGCGTGACCCCGCTGCCGAAGACGACGCGGGGGCCCGCGCCGAGCGCCAGCTGAAACTCCTCGGCCAACCCCTGGCCGTAGGTCGTCTTGTCGTGGAGCACCGCGACCGCGGCGTTCGGAAACCGTTCGCGCACGAAGCGGGCCGCGAGCGGTCCCTGCTGGTCGTCCCGCCCGCAGACGCGGAAGATTGTGGGGAAGCCTTGCTCGGTCAGACGTGGATTGGTGGAGGCCGGCGTGATCATCACGACCTTGGCCTGCTGGTAGACCCCGGAGGCCGGGATCGACGCGCTGGAATTCCAATGCCCGATGACCCCCACCACGCCCGAGTGGACGAGCTTGTTGGCGACCGCGACGGCCTGCTTGGGATCGTGCTGGTCGTCCTCGACCTGCACGACAATGCGCTTGCCGAGCACGCCGCCCTTGGCGTTCCACTCCTCTACCGCCAGCTCCACGCCGTGGCGCAGGTCGATGCCCATCTTGCTTTGGTCGCCGGTCATCGGCCCTGCGGCGCCGATCTTCACGACGTTCGAAGGAGTGGAGGTGCAGGCGCCGGTCGTGATCGCGATGAGGAAAATGGCGATGCGGGCGAGACGAGAGGCTTTCATGCGGGACTGGGGAATGCCATCAGCGTTTTTGCATCCACGCGGGACACGAGACGGGTCAAAATGGCGCTTAGCTTACACAGGCTCGAAGATGCTTGTCAATGTCGCTGAGGCACACGAATAGTGCTCGGGAAGTGACAACGCGCAGTCGGCTCTCTTCGGATACAAAGATGACTTGATGGCCTTAGGGTAGAACCCGTGTCACGGTGCTGTTATAGAGGAGTCCCACCTCTTTCTGGTCGAAGATCCCGTAGGCGAACAGCTCGAACAAAAAGGCAGCCTGGTAGGCGTAGGCGCCCTTGTCTGTCTTGTCGCAGGCCAGCTCCTTTTCGAGCCTCATCAACGGCTGTCCAGCCGAGACGAATCGAAATCCCTTTGGACACCGGACGTGTGGATAGCCGTCACCGTCGCTGTGGCGTGCCTCGTGAACCAGGAGATAGAGGCGCTCCAAGGGAGTGATCCCATCGAAGAACAGATCGCCCACCCAGAGCTCCCCCTTGTTCTGGTTGATCGCCGCCTCGCGGTTGTTTCCATAGGCGATCTTCCGAAAGCGGCTGAACACCCAGTGCGATAGGGCTTCGCCGTTCAACGGCTGACCGAACAGTTCTTCGAAATGGCTGAGGTGTCGATACAGACCGCGGTCGACCTTGAGTTCACCGGGCCGAATTGCTTTGAATTGATCGAACGTTTCATCGAGGATCCGGCGTTGTTCCTCCGAGAAGCCGGACAGGTCGATCTTGTGTTCCGCCCAGTTGATTTCACTGCCCCAGCCGTTGGCGGCGAGCGCAAGGAAGCCCAGACCGACGGCGCCGATCGTTTGGAACCGGTGGCTAAAAGTAGAAATTAACCGCAGCAAGCCAGTCGCCCTTTCCGTTGAGCCAGCCGAGGTCGAGTCTAACGTCCAGGTCACGACTCACTGCATACCGCTGGACCACGGCCACCCGATAGTACGCCGAATCATGCCCAAGGGGAAAGTTCCTATAATCACTCACGAGCTGAACTCGCCAGTCGGGCGAGATGTCCCAGAGCAAACCGGCTGTTCCTCCGCCTCCGAGGCGATAATTGGAATCCATTCGTCCGGCATACTGCGCCTGAGCGTCGATCAATCCATAGATCTGAACGGGTGCTATCGGGTTTGGGGAATAGGACAGACCAATCCCATAGGCGAGATTCATGGCGTTACAGAACCCACAGTCGAGATCCTTGATCGTTTCCACGCCCACGCTCAGTGTCCAAGACAGCCGCCGGAAGAATGGATCAAAGGGCGTGAGCGACACGATATCCAAGAGCTTGAAGCTCTCGAGGCGCAGGGCCTCAAGGTCCCGGTAGTATCGCAGCGTCGTGTCGAAAAACAGGATCTGAGAATTCCTATTGTAACCGGCATCCTTTGCCAGAAGGTCGTGATAGGCGGGTCGGATTGAGACCTGTTCAAAACGGTCGCGCTTGAATCCGCCGTAGCCAAGCCCGCCCTGCGCGCTCCCGTGGCCGAGTTCCGGTGGCGTGGAGAACTGTAGCGTGTTTCCGGTGTCGCCGGTCACGCCACCGAGTCTGGCGCGCGCTAAAAGAACTGGACGGCTCTCTCGGTTGAAGGCGTTCTCGTCCTCCCCCTTCTGCATGGCGCGATGTTGGGCGTAGTCGAGGTAGGCATCGAGAACCTCAGCCCTCTCACCTGGAGCCAGGCGGTCAAACGCATCGGACTTGATCCAAGTGGGATCTTTCACAAGGTGACGAAGGCTGCGTTTTTGGAGGACGTCCATCCCATGCAGCTTCTGATTCATCTGGCTCAGGATCGAAGGACGATAGACCCGGCGGGCCACGAGACCGGCCTGCTGCACCAGAGCCTTGATGGTTTCGGAAGGGATCACTTGGAAGCGAAACTGATCCGACAGATGCAGATCCGGATTCGCCACTTCGAGGAGGGACAGGATGTGGTACGAACAATTTTCCTGGAAATAGTAATAATCGAAATAATTTCCGCCCAACTCCCAAAGGTGCAGTAAGAAGTAATTCATCTGATCTTTGGTGAAGTCCAACTCGTATTCCCAAAGATCCCGGCTCTCCCAGTTGCTATACTCCTGAACCTTCGCATAGTAAGGAAAGAGCGTGAACGTCCCGCGATAGAACCCAAAAAGTCCCTCAAAGGCATAAGCCAGGGCGTTGACGCTCTTGGTGTCGACGTTCGCGGCGTAATTAACACCGTAGTTCAGCAGTGGTTGCTCAGGCCCTTCGCGTTTCTTGTCGATGCGGAGAAACGTATGCCCGAACATCGAGGCCGGATTGTTGATGTAGAACGACGCAAAGATCAGAGTGATCTTCTCTGGGTTCAGGGTTGCCAGCCAGTCTTCGAGCCGTGTGCAGCGTTGTCTGGGGAGCCGGCCGGGGTCGAATCCCAGCTTGGAGTCGAGCCATTTGTAGCGCGCCGGAAAGATGCACTGGGGATGCTCCTGCTCCGGAGCGAGATCGGACGGGTCCATGAAAAAGCTCTTCAAGGTTGCCACGAGCTCGGTTTGGGGATCGTATTTGCCCGCGGGCAGAGCGAAGAAGTCGGGGCCATCCTGCTCGCTCTCGTATCCCTGCCAGATGTTCTTTTTGTAGTGCAGAAGGAGGTGCCAATGACGCTGTTCCCACAGCTTGTGCTCGGTCGCCTGGCCGATCAGAGATTCGAGATAGGTCGTTCGATTCGGATCGGCGGCCTCAAGACTGATCGGTCTGCAGAGGAACAGGAGGGCGGCCAGAACGGCGGCCAGTTTCAGATTCGGCATTACTCCGGCATGGGTTCTACGGTGAGAAAAGAAAAGGGATACTGCCGGATAGCGCGGTTAGCGCATGCCGACAGTATCCCCGGTCAATGGAAGCGTGCTCAGTTGCTGCAGGTAGCCGCCAGGACGGGATTCCTGGTGATCCCGTCCTTTACAGCCACCAGCATCTCGGAAGACGTGGTGTGAGCACTGGCGAAGATCGCTTCGTAATGATCTTGGGTGTAACGCCCGAACTCCGGCGCGGCTGCCGAGCACCCGAGCATTCCCGCGAGCGTCGTGAGTTGCTCACCCGTTCCGGTCGCCATTTCCTTGGCCAGGCTCGGGAAATTGGCGTTGACGAACCGCAGTTGGTTGTGCTCATTTGCCGCCTGAAGGGACGATTCCTTGTCGCAATTCGACGTTCCAGAGGTGATCCCGAACCCCTGACTGTACGAAGAGCCATTCGTCGTTGCGGCCAGGATCTGTATCGGACCCGGGGTGGCTCCGAAGATCAGGGAGCCCAAACCGCAGCCGGCCTCTCCGTAGCCAGCGGCAAAGGCGGGTGAAGCGAGTAACAACGTGGCGCCCAGAGTCAGGATGTATTTTCTCATTGGAAGAATCCTCCGTGATGGGGGGAGAAATCGCGGCGCGGTTTGCTAGGCCCGGCTGCACGACGTACTAAACCGCTGATCGCGAGACATCCCGTTTTTTAGGGCGACCAGCATTTCGGCAGCCGTGGTCTCTTCGCTCCGGATGATCGTGGAGTAGTTCGCCTGGGTAAACGCCCCGAATACCGTGACGTCACCGGTCTGGCAGCCGAGCAGACCCGCAAGCGTGGAGAGATGTTCGCCTTCCCCTGCCGCCATCTCCCGGACTAGGCTGCCGTAGTTGTTTTCGACAAACGTCGTTTGTTCGTTCTCGGCCAGGATCAGACCGATTTTGCTGCATCCAGAGGTGCCGGACGTCATCGCGAAGGTTTGGTTCGACGAAACGCCGTTGAGTATCCATGCGCCGAACTGCGCCCAGAAATCTCTTTTCTGAATGACGTTCCCTCCCCAGCCGCACCCGGCGGATCCGTAACCGGCTGCACCGCGGGCTTTCGCGGTAGCTGCAGCGGCCGGTGACACGGAGGCGACAACGAAGATGAAGCCTACCAGCAACGCAATCTTTCTCATGCGAGCCCTCCCTCCTTGGACGTTCGAGTTCTTACCCGTGGCCGTCTCGCCCGTTTACAAAGCGCCGGGGTAAGTTGGCGTGATAAACGGAGCCGACCCATTGATACGTGCACTTGTACCGTGGAGAGCCAAGGATTGTCAATAGCCGACATCGTTGACGACGATGAGGCTGCTATTATGGAGCGTTCTGTTTGACGGTAACAAAGAACTGCGTGATACGGGGCCGTTGCGGCCTAGGCGGCATTGTACTAGGATGGCCCACCGATGCCCCGAGGTCATGAGAGATGAGCGAAAGATGGCCAGAGTTTTATTAACCGTTGCGACCCTTACGGGCCTCTTGGCGGGCTGCGACGGTCTGTTCTATTATCCGTCCAGGAGTAGCGCGATCGATACGGGATCGATCGGGCTCCCATTCAACGATGTGTTCTTCAACAGCCTCGACGGCACGCGACTCCACGGATGGTTCTTCGCGCCGAAAGACGGTCCGGACCGGGCCAAGGCAACGGTGATCCATTTCCACGGTAACGCCGAGAATATCTCGACACATTTCCAAGCAGCCGCCTGGTTGGCCCGCGAGGGGTTTAATGTCTTCGTCTTCGACTACCGCGGCTACGGACTATCCGACGGCGAGCCAAACAAGGACGGCATTCAAGAAGACGCGGTCGCGGCCGTGCGCTGGGTGCGCAGCCGTCCCGACGTCGATCACGATCGACTGATCTTTTTCGGCCAGAGTCTCGGCGCGGCGATCGCGGTTCATCTTGCGGCGGGGCAAGAGCGCACCGGTCTCCGGGCCGTCGTGCTCGAAAGCGGATTTTCGAGCTATCGCACGATTACCAGAGAGAAGCTGGCCTATAGCTTTATCACCTGGCCGTTTCAATGGCCGTTGTCTCTCCTCGTGTCGGACCGTTACCGTCCGCGAGATGACATCGCGAAGATTGCTCCCATTCCCGTGTTGATCATCCACGGGACGACCGATCCGGTTGTTCCGTATTCCCACGCGCTTACGCTCTATGTGGCCGCCCACGAGCCGAAGACGATCTGGACGATTCCGGGCGCGGGTCACACCAGTGCGTTCGGACGCTATGGTGAGATCTACCGTCCACGGCTGGTGGCTTTTCTCGACCAGTATCTTGACGACGCTCCTGGAACCCCCAACAGGTCGAGAGCGTCAGGCTTGATATCCCAGAGGTAGGATTTCAGAAAGGACGGTAGCAGGCCGCACTATATTGCGGAACGGTGTTGCCTGTTCAGTTAGCGACTGCCCGTTCAACTTCCTGGGGGACGTTCCGGCCTTAGTGGTTTTATGTCGGCAGGGCATGCTTGGGGGCTTGGCTTGGGGCCAAGCTGGGGTCTGGTCTTGCATTGCAACATTGCCGCGCTCTCGTTTCGGACGGAGTCCGAATACCTATTTCCTCGCACGCTGTTTCTGACGGATCGGCCACCGTCCAACCGCTGTTGCTAAATTCCTCGATCTTTCCTACAATTTCGGTATGGCACACACGCATACTAAAGAAGCAACAGCCCTGTATCCGCTGATCTCAAAAGAGGAGAAGAAGCGGATCTGGGAACGTGCGCGCGGGATCTGGAAAGCGAAACGTCCAGAGCCGATTACGGAGCTCAAAAAGATACGCAAGGAGTGGTCGCGAAGAATGCCGCGTATTCATAGATAACCGTCTTGTATACCCTCGATACCAATGCGATTATTTATTTCTTGAAAGACGATCCAAGGGCTGTCGCCGCTCTCGATCCGATTTTCGCAACCGTCTCGCCGCTTTATATCTCATCCGTCACCGAGGTCGAGCTTTTCGCGTTTCCGCATCTCACGACCTGAAGAAGCACGGCATATCGAAGATCTGCTTTCGACCGTTGCGGTCATCCCTCTCGACTCACGGCTTGCACGGATTGCCGGAACCCTGCGACGCTCCTATCGGCTGAATGTCGCCGACGCGGTCATCGCGGCTACCGCGCTTTTCACCGACACCATCCTGCTGACGCGTAACGTGAGGGACTTCCGAAGTGTGCCAGATCTGAACGTCCAGGCGATTTAGGGTCGTTTTTCTCCTCCGTGTCCTGGGGGACGTTGCGGTCTTAATGGCCTTGTGTCGGCAGCGCACGCTTAGGATCTGGACTCGATCGAGTTATCATACGCGGTCGACGGTCCTGCGGCCTGGCTGCGCGAGTGGGCGACGATCGCCCTCGGCCAAGACGGCCGCGGCCTACAGTCGGCGGCTGGCCAGGCATGGAGAATTGTAGTTGTGTTGCTGTGACATGAGCTGGAGCGGCTGAGGGAGGGAGATGCGTGGGTTGAGATTTATTTCGGTGCTTGCTCACGCTCAAAGCGGTTGATCGCGCGTTGGATGGTTTGCCCCGTCCGCTGTCAAAGTGGGGTGAGGGGGGATGTTTTAAGGGGCTATCGGTCGGTCGTGATGAGGCTTGCCGCGATCTCGTCGATCACCCGCTCGGCGGCTTTGACGGGGTCGGGGGCGGTGCGGATGGGGCGGCCGACCACGAGGTAGTCGGCGCCTTGCGCGATTGCCTCGGCCGGCGTGGTGGCGCGTTGTTGATCGTCTTTGGCGACCGGCGCCCAGGCGGGGCGGATGCCGGGGGTGATGACGAGGAAGTCGGGGCCGAAGCGTGTTTTGATCTGGCGGGCTTCGTTCCCCGAGCACACGACGCCCGCGCACCCGGCGTGGAAGGCGGTTTCGGCGCGGAGCAGGGCCAGCTTTTCGACGGTCAGATCGGGCGCGTACCAGCCGGCCGCTTGGAGATCGGCCTGGCCGAGGCTGGTGAGCACCGTCACGCCGAGGAGTTGGGGGTCTCGCGTCGTGGCGGGCCGGTTCGAGAGCCGGGCGCGTTGGTCGCAGTGGACGGTCACGAAGCGCACCCGGTGTTGTTCGGCCACCCGCTGAGCGGCCCTCATCGTCTCAGGGATGTCGTGGAACTTTAAGTCGAGGAAAATCCCGGCGTCGGTCTGATCGGAGATGGCGTCGAGGACGGCCGGGCCGGCGCTCACGAACAACTCCAGGCCGACCTTGAAGAGGCCGACGTGGTCCTTCAGCAGCGCGACGAGGTGGCGGGCTTTGCCTGCCGACGGAACATCCAGCGCGAAGATCAGTTTGGCCCTGGCCGCGGCGCGCGGGTCGGTCATCCGGTTTCCTGGCAGGCTGCTGAAAAAGTCCATCTGCTGCGTGCTCGGTCGTCGGAACTCCTCACGTACGAGCCAGTACGCTCCGGCTTCCTCCTCCCTGCGGCCTTGCATCTGGAACTTTTTGAGCAGCCTGCGGGCCTTGCCTTAATGAGTGTTTCAGCACCTTGCTGGGTCCAGGTCCGAGGGATCGTCAAAACGTCGGCGAGGTCCCCTGCTGGTCGCCCTTGAAATAAGGACTGGCGCCGCCGGAGTGATCGGTCGTGTCGATCACGCCGGTGAGCTCGGGGAACTCGTCGGCGAGCACGCGCATGATGCCGCTCCGTAGCGTCTTGGTCGCCATGCTGCACCCCTGGCACCCGCCGGACATTTCCACGTAGGCGACCGTCTCCTTGAGGTCGACGAGCGTGACCCGTCCCCCGTGCTGGGCGAGGCCGGGGTTGATGGTCTGGTCGAAGACGGCGGCGATTCGGCGGGCGAGTTCGCTATCCCACGCAGGGTTCGGGTTGTCGATCACCCACCCTTGGGTGAAGCCCGACGAGACGTAGTCGATCTCGGAGCCGCGGATCCAATCCACCGTCTCGTGGTTGAGGTAGAACGTCCATGCGCCGCAGGGAAGGGCGGCGTCGCGCGGAGCGATCTGATCGGGGGCGACGTAATCGAACGTGTAGGTGAAGCTTCCCTTCTCGCGCCCCACGGTCAACCGGACCCCGATGTTGGCGCTCCCCGCCAGTGCCGAGTGGACCTTGGCGATGGCGCGGTCGGTCAGCGTCACGATAGGTGCATCCCGGGGGACGATCTCGGTGGTGCGGTCGGTGCGTTCCTTCATGCGTAGATCCCTCATCCGAAGTTCCCTATTGTCTCAGAGCCGGCATGTGCTTAGCAAGCCACGCGGTGGTCGTCGATACGAGGCTCAACGGTAATGGGCAAACGGGATACCGTCATGGAGGATTTTGACGTGCCGCTCGCGGGGCCTACAATATCGACTAGGCGTGTGTCCAAGTTTTTTGGATATCGGAGCCTGTTCAGAAATGCGCCAGATGCAAGACGCCGCGAGCACCGCACCGGAGCGTACGTGTTGGGTACGTGAGGAGCGGATGCGCAGCGGCAACGCCGCAGATGGCCATTCATGGACAGGCTCCTAGGCGAATGCCACGGGCTGAGGAGCTGCGATGATCGACGATTGGTCACAGGGGGAACGGCGCGAGGGGACGCGGGTCCACGCCGCCTTGGATGGCAGAGTCCGATCGGGCGGTCTGGTCGTCCGAGGGCGGGTCCGTGATCTCAGCCTCAAAGGCGTCTACCTCCTGTGTCGGCCGCACGTCCAGGCGGGAGCGGACTGTCGCGTGACCTTGGTGCTGACGGGCGCCGAGACGCCGGTCCCGGTCGAGGTCGATGGGCGTGTGGTCTCGATCGACGAGCGGGGGATGGCGATCGAATTCACCGAGATGCCGGTGGAGAGCCTCGATTACCTGCGGAATCTCGTCCTGTATAACTCCTCGGATACGGAACGCGTCGAGCGGGAATTTCAGCAGCCTCCCAACTTCAAGCGACGGAAGCCGACCGGGACCTAACGCGCAGCCGCAGTATGCTTCGGGGAATGCGAAGTGTGCATCGCGAAGCAATGCGCTCCCTCAGCAGTTTCAGCGCGCCGAAACGGCCCGCTCGATCGCGGCGATGAAGTCGGCGACGCCTGGTTTGTCAGGCGCCGGCGACCACGGGGCGAAGACGCCGGCGTGTTTGGGCTCGAACGGGCCTTCTTTCACTTCCAAGAAGACCGATCCGGGAGCGAGGCTGATGATCGTGTGCCACGCGCCGGCGGCAATCTCCACCCCGAATTCTCCCTGCGCGGGATCGAGCCGGTGGACTTCCGCGATCCGGCCCACCTCATCGAACACCACGGCGGCCCCGCGGCCGCGAAGGCAGACAAACAGTTCCCATTTCGGGGGATCGGAATGGCGATGGGGCCGGATGTAACTGCCGGGTTCGACGGCGTTGAGAAAACGCTGGACGGCCTCTTCGTGCCGGTGGAAGTTGTAATTCATCCGCCGGCGTGGGTGCCGCGCGGCTTCGGCGCTCACCCGATCCAAGAGCGTGTGGTCGATTCGGCGGATGGGGGGAGGCTCGGCCACGGGGAGCTAATTAATAAAAGGCAAAGGGTCAACCCCATCTCGGAGCCTCGGCCCTCAAATCGGGCCTGCATTACTTCGTCACCTGGAAGGTGAGTGGCTCAATTTAGATGTCGCGCCATCAGCGCGATGCAGGTTCCGCTACCCGCCGTAGGCGGGATCAGAGAGGGCGAAGAGTCAACCCCATCTCGCAGCCTCGGGCCGGGATGACAGGCCCTGCGTTGCGCTACCCGCCGTAGACGGGGAATGGTGGGCGATGCTGGTATCGAACCAGCGGCCTCTTGCGTGTGAAGCAAGCGCTCTACCACTGAGCTAATCGCCCGACCCCAGTACAATCAAGGCGTTGCAGTATAGCGATCTGCGGGTTCGGGGTCAACTGTGCTCGCCACTGTGCTCGAATCGGCGGGTGTGTTCGTTGCCAGGAGTTCACGGACCGTCGCGCGGTCGCGGGCTAACTCCGTCAGTTTCGTACGGGCGAGTTCGAGATCGCGTGAACTGACGATCGCGTAACGGTCGAACACCGACCGCGTTTTGTGCCCGGAAATCCGCATCGCTACTACTTCGGGAATCCCGGCTTGCACCATGTTGCGGACGGCGCTACGCCGCAGGTCGTGAAACAACTTGCCCGCAAGCCCGGCCCGCGTCGTTCCCACGGTCCACGCGCGGCGGAAGTGCGTGATCGGTTTTCCGCGGAAGTGGCATACCCACGGACAGGTGGGATGCCGCGCCCGCGTCTCGTGTCGCCAGCGGCGCAGCCGTTCGAGGACTTCGGGAATGAGCGGCGCTTCCCGGCCCTCGCGGTTCTTCGTCGTGCCCGGTTCTAGCCGAATGACTCCCCGCTCAAGATCGACCTGCTCCCACCGTAGCCCGAGAATTTCCCCTTGCCGGAGCCCCGTCCAAAATCCGATGGCGACCGCGACTTGAACGTGTTCGGGTACGACGGTCAGAATCGCGCGGTAGTCCTCTTCCTCGAAGAAGCCCTGCCGGACCTTCTCGCCTTTGAGGAGCGGAATGTGCGGGAGGTTGGACACGAGCGGCGGGTTCGCCCGCGCCCCGAGCGAGAACATGCGTTTCAGCGCGGTCAGTTCCCGGTTGATGGTCGCGGTCGCCCGGCCGTCCGCCCGTCGTCGCGTGATGTGCTCATGTATTCGTTCGGTGCCGATATCCGACGCCAAACAGCCGCGGAGGGTTTTCTTGAGATTGACCACGTGGGCTTCGGCCGTGTCCAAACTTTTACGCTCGTTGAGGCGGTAGTCCTGGACGTACAACGCGGCGAGGTCGTCGAACGTCGTGCGTTCGGCTTGCACCGCGGGCGCGCGGCCGTTGGCCACGTCGCCTTCGCGCCGTTTCAGCAGCGTCGAGGCCGCGGACTTGAGAGCCGAGCCCGACGACTCCCGGAATAACTGGCCGCGGCGGTAGTATTGCACCCACCACACCCGGCCGCGTTTGTAGACCCGTCCCATGTCAACCGATCGATCGCTCCGCGCGGGCCAAAAGTCAAGCCCCGTACCGGGTTTTGGCCCGCCCTATATAGGTATCGAGATCAGCCCGATCGATCAGAATGCGCCGCTTGATACGTAGATAGGGGAGATCGCCCCGGAACGTGAGGTCGCGCAGCGTCCAGTAGGAGACCCCTAGATAGGTAGCGGCCTCGCGTTGAGACAGCAGACGAGGTGCCAGGGTTTCAACCTTCACGGTGGGCCTCCCTTAAAGATCAAGACGTACTCGTGCAACGTGGGGATGAATCGCGCCGGGCCGTAGCGGAAGTGCTGCGCGTGGCGCTCGTGCTGGCCGTCCTTAATCAGCACCGCATCCAGCGGCAGCACGCCCCAGCGGATGAGGTCGGTATGAATCGGGTAGAACACGCCGTTCTTACGGCCGTCGCCGATGAGGATCACCACGCGGCCCGTGGGGGTGACGACTTCGCGGAGGCGCTCAAAGCCCGCGCGCAAGCGCGCCGAGAAGTCGTCGAAGCCGTGGGCGTTCGACATGTCGTTC
>Ga0184615_10000307_pt1 | contig 28653 bp, 23 predicted proteins | sample PLM4_65_coex_FD_133134 | JGI IMG/M metagenome (GOLD analysis project Ga0184615, IMG submission 133134) | Groundwater sediment microbial communities from an aquifer in East River, Colorado, USA - PLM4_65_coex | ecosystem: Environmental > Terrestrial > Soil > Riparian zone | place: USA: East...
CTCAAGGCGATCCAGTCGGAGCTGGGCGAGGGGAACGACCTGGCCGAGGAGGTCGAGGCGTTCCGCGACAAGGCGAAGAAGGCGAAGATGCCGAAGAAGGTGCACGAGGAGGTCGAGCGCCAGGTCAACAAGCTCGAGCGCATGCACCCCGACTCGGCCGAGACCGCGACGGTCCGCAACTATCTCGACTGGATGGTCAACCTGCCCTGGTCGGTGCAGACCAAGGACAACCTCGACCTCAAGAAGGCGCAGACGATCCTCGACGACGACCACTACGGGCTCGAGGGGATCAAGGAGCGCATCGTCGAGTACCTCGCCGTGCGCAAGCTCAAGAAGAAGATGCGCGGCCCGATCCTGTGCTTCGTCGGCCCCCCGGGTGTCGGCAAGACCTCGCTCGGCCGCTCGATCGCCCGGGCGCTCGGCCGCAAGTTCGTGCGCATCTCCCTCGGCGGCGTGCGCGACGAGGCCGAGATCCGCGGTCACCGCCGCACGTACGTCGGCTCGATGCCGGGCCGCATCATCCAGGGGATCTCGCAGGCCGGGTCGAACAACCCGGTGTTCATGCTCGACGAGGTCGACAAGATCGGCGCCGACTACCGCGGCGATCCGTCGGCGGCGCTGCTCGAGGTGCTCGACCCCGAACAGAACAACAGCTTCCGCGACCACTACCTGAACGCGCCGTTCGACCTGAGCAACGTGATGTTCGTCACGACCGCCAACCTGCTCGACCCGATCCAGCCGGCGTTCCGCGACCGCATGGAGGTCATCACCCTCTCCGGCTACACCGAAGAGGAGAAGGTCGAGATCGCCAAGCGCCACCTGATCCCGAAGCAGGTCGACGAGAACGGCCTGACACCCACGCAGGTGGCGTTCTCCGAGAAGGCCATCCAGACCGCCATCGAGAAGTACACCCGCGAGGCGGGACTGCGGAACCTCGAGCGCGAGATCGCCAAGCTCTGCCGCAAGCTGGCCCGTCGCGTGGCGGATGGCAATCCGGGCCCGTTCAGCATCACCCCGAAGATGGTCGAGGATCTGCTCGGCGTGCCGCGCGTCACCCCGGAGATGGCGCTCGTCCGCGACCAGATTGGGGTCGCCACCGGCCTCGCCTGGACCGCCGCCGGCGGCGAGATCCTCTTCGTCGAGGCGACCACGATGCAGGGTCGCGGCCGGCTGATCCTCACCGGGCACCTCGGCAACGTCATGAAGGAGTCGGCCCAGGCGGCGCTGTCGTGGGCGCGCTCGCGCGCCACCGAGTTCGGCGTCTCGGGCGCCATCTTCGGCGACCTCGACGTGCATGTGCACGTCCCCGAGGGGGCGATCCCGAAGGACGGACCGTCGGCCGGCATCACCATGGCCACCGCCATCCTCTCGGTTCTCACCAGCCGGCCGGTGAAGCACGGCCTGGCGATGACCGGTGAAATCACCCTGCGCGGCAACGTCCTGCCGATCGGCGGGGTGAAGGAGAAGGTGCTGGCGGCGCGCCGGGCGAACATCGACACCATCATCCTGCCCGAGGCGAACCGCAAGAACCTCGAGGACATCCCGCGCCTGTTCCGCAAGGGCCTGCGCTTCGTCTTCGTCACCGACGTCAGCCAGGTCCTCCAGGAGGCGCTCTGCGAGCCGGTCTCGCGCCGCGGCGGCGCCACGCGGGTCGCGACCGAGAGAAACGTCGTCGCGCTCTAGATCTTCGGCTGCGCATGAACCCGGTGGGGCCGGGATCCGTAGTACAGGCCCGGCGGCGGTAGGATCCCATCCCGGGGGACGGTTGCATGCGTCAGGCAGGAGCAGCGATCGATTACGCGCGCCGCGTGCTTTGCCCGTTCGTGCTCGGGCTCGCCGTTACGGGCTGTGGGGCGCCGGCGCCCGCTCCATTCCCCACGCCTGCCGCCATGACTCTCGAGGACGTGGTCCGGCGCCATGTCGAGGCGCGCGGCGGACAGGCTGCGATCGAGTCCATCCACAGTCTCGAGATCGACCTGCGCATCGTCGAGCCGACCTACACGGCGACCGGCCTCTACCGGGTCGACCGGAAAGGACGCATGCGCATCGACATTTTCATCGAAGCCCGGCGCGTTTTCAGCGAGTCATTCGACGGCAGCAACGGCTGGCAGCTCCTGGATGGCGCCGAGCACCCGGTGCCGGCCGAGAAGGGAGCAGCGGCGCTGCGCAACTCGTCCCAGATGCCGACCAACATCCTCGGGCTCCACGAGATGCAGGCTCACGGCCATCGCCTCGCGTCGGCGGGGCGCGAGCAGGTCGACGCGACTCTCTACCACGTCGTCGTGCTCACCCTCGATGGTGGCCAGGAGACGCGGTACTACCTCGATCCGCAGCGCTTCCTCATCACCCGGGCCCGCACCCTCAAGCCGTTGCACCCCGACATCGACCCGACGCCCACGACCATCGAGACGGTCTGGAGCGACTTCCGGCCGGTCGCCGGGGTGAGCTTTGCCTACCAGGCAACCGAGACCGACCTGGCGACCGGGAAACTGCTGCAGACGACGACCCTGCTCCAGGTACGGCCGAACCTGCCGGCGGAGGATGCGCTCTTCCGGCTGGTGCCGCAGGCGGCGGCCGGGCGGGGGCGATTTCGGCGGAGCGGAACGCGCGCGGCGGCGGTATGCTCCCGGCATGGCCGCCCGACTCAGCGAAGACTGGTTCATCGAGACAGTACGACGGCTCTCCGCCCGCACCGGGCCGCGCCCGATCGCCGGCATCGGCGACGACACCGCGATCCTCGCCCTGCCGCGTAAGAGCGAGACGCTGTTCACGACCGACTTTCTAACCGAGGGCGTGCACTTCATCGCCGACCGCACACCGGGCGAGATGCTCGGCCGCAAGGCGCTGGCCGTGAACCTGAGCGACATTGCGGCGATGGCAGGGGTGCCGCACTCCGCCGTGGTGTCGATCGGCCTGCCGCGCGACACCACACCTGCCTATGCGCGCGCGATCGCGCGGGGCATGGCCGGGATGGCCCGCCGGTACAACGTGGCGATCGTCGGCGGCGACACCTGCGCGGCGGAGCGCCTTTTCGTGAACGTCGCGCTGCTCGGATTCGTGGAGCCGGGTCGTGCCGTGCGCCGCTCGGGCGGCCGGCCGGGCGATGGGCTGTACGTCACCGGTGCGCTCGGGGCGAGCGCCGCCGGACTCGCGGTGCTGCTGGGCCGTGTGGGGCGCCGTGGCCGGGTGTCGGTCGCCGCGCGCCGCGCCGCCGTGCGCGCCCACCTCGACCCCGAGCCGCGCACCGCCTTCGGCCGGGCCCTCGGCCTGTGCGGCCTCGCGACCGCCATGATCGACCTCTCCGACGGCCTCGGGCAGGACCTGCCGCGCCTGTGCGCCGCCAGCCGGACGGGCGCCGTCATCGTCGTGTCTTCGGTGCCGGTCAGTCCCGCCGCGAACGCGGTTCTCGGCCGTGAGCGCGCGCTCGCCGCCGCCCTGGGCGGCGGCGAGGACTACGAGCTTCTCTTCAGCGTCCGTTCCGAATGGGTGAGACTCGTCGCCGGCCTGGCGCGCCGCCTGCGCCAGCCGATCGTCCGCATCGGCACGCTGCGACCGGCGCGCGAGGGGATCCGGCTTCTGACGCGCGAGGGACGCTATGCGCCGCTGCCGCGCGGCGCGTTCGAGCATTTTCCGCCGCGCGGGTAGGGCGTTTGGGAGAAGCGACGGCTGATATCTACGGGAAACGCCGGCGGGCGTTCCGTGATCGAACGCGGTCACCTGCTCATCCGGAGCAGGCGCGTTGCTCCACCGACTACGCTTCGACCAGCGGGCCGATTAACGTGAGTGGCACAGGGTCGCGTGGCAAGCATCAGTTCTTGGGCAGACGCCTCTTGACCTCGGCCAGGAGTTTCTTGAACTCGGGATCGTCCCGGAGATCCTGGAAATCCTGTCCCGTGGCCAATTCCGTGAGATCGTACGGACTGTTGCATGCGCCGAGGTCAATGGCCTGCCGTAGAAGTCGAAACGCCTTTTGTCTTTCTCCGGCGAGCACCTCGGAGGCCGCGAGATAATAAAGACCGGTGCTGGTCATGGACAGTCCCAGGGCCTTCTGCGCCACCATCTTGGCGCGATCGGGCTGGCCGTCGCGATGCAGTGCCATCGCAAAGAACGCACAGTTCAGCTGAGAGGGCGCGGATTCGCACGCAGATTGGAACGGGGCAGTCGATTCCTTCCACCGCTTCATATTGTAAAGAGCATAGCCTAGCCACAACTCAGCCTCGTGGTTGTCGGGGCTGAGCGCGATCCAGCGTTCGACGGCAGCGAGCGCCTCTTCGTAGCGACCCCTACGGATGAAAACACCGACCGACCATGCATGAACCCAGGGATTGAGGGGATCCAGCGTTTCCGCTTTGCGGAGATCTGCGAACGCGGCATCGAATTCCCCAAGCCGTGACTGTGACTGCGCTCTGGCACACATGAGGGAGGACCGATAATTCGGAGCGAGGTCCTCGCGGGACAGTAGCTGAGTGAACGTGGCGACCGATTCCCGGACACGTCCATCCGTATCCTCGAACAAGGCGCGCCACTTGATCACCCACGGGTTCGCAGGGTCCAGGCGGGTGAGGACACGCGCCTCCGCCTCAACGGCGCGCCGCTCGGGTGAGGAAGGGGGAAGATAGAAGGCAGCCTGGCCAAGGGCGTGGTGGCGCCAGGCGTGACTGAGAATGTCGTCAGGGAAGTTCGTGACCAGGCGTTGAGTCACCGACAGCAGCGACGCCGTGTCGCCACGCCGCGACGCACCCTGCGTGGCAATGTAGTCGGGCGAGGCGGCAAGACGTGAGTCAGGTGGCATCCTATCGACACTCTCGTAGAGACGAGATGGGGCCAGGCCCAGGTACGCGACGATCTCCCGTGTCATAGATGAGGCAAGGGGAGCAAGGGAGACGCCCTCGGCGTCTCCTTGCGAGCCCCAGACGAGACGATTGCGGGCGGAGTCGATGAGGCTGATCGTCGCGTGAACCGCGGAGCCATCACGGGTCAACGTGCCGGTCAGGAGGCGACCGGCGCCCGCGCTCTGCGCCGACTTGATCAGGCTGTCGCGATCATACCCGGTCGTGGGAGACTGCTGCGGAACGGGAAGGACACTGACCCCCTTCGATTGCGCTAGGTTGACGGCGATCGTCTCGGCGAAGGCGCGGCCCAGGAACTCGCCCCCTGTGGCCTGCCCCGAGACCGTCATCGGGGCGACGAGAATGGTGCGTGGGTCAGCAGGGATACCGCGCGTGGCGAACCAAGTCCATGATCCCGCGACGACCAACGCGAGCGCGAGGGCGCCGGAGAGGGCCCACACCCAGGAGCGGAGGCTTGGGCGCAACGCATCCCGCGTCTCGTCGAACGAGGGTGAGGACCCCGACTCGAGGTCGCGACCCAGGCGTTTCAGGTCGACCGCCAGGTCGTCCATCGTCTGATACCGATCGGCCTTCGTCGGGGCGAGGGCCTTCTGGATAATCCGCTCGAGGTCGAGCGGCATTTTCGGTGACAACTCGTGCGGCGGCCTCGGGCGCGCTCGAACGATTTCCTTGAGCAGCGCCGCGCTCGTGCTCCCCGAGAAGGGTCGCTGTCCGGTGGTCATCTCGTAGAGCACGACTCCCAGGGAGAAGATGTCACTGCGGGCGTCGAGTGTCTCGGCACGGGACTGCTCCGGCGACATATAGGAGGGCGTACCGACGAGACCGGGATGCTTCTGTTCGACGTCATCGGTGCCGGTCGCGGTCTGGGTTGTGGCCATCGAGTCCAAAGTCACATCCCGGCGTTCGAAGAGGGTCGCGAGGCCGAAGTCGACGACCTTCGCCTCGCCGTCGGGCGTCACCAGGATGTTGCTGGGCTTCAGATCCCGGTGCAGCAGGCCCTTGCGATGCGCCCGTGCCAGGGCGTGCGCGACCTGGCGCCCCAGCTGCGCGACTTTCTCGGGTGGAAGCGGGCGGCCGTGCAGGACGCGGTTGAGGGCTTCGCCCTCGACATACTCCATGACGATGAAGTCGAGGCCGCCCTCGCGGCCGAGTTCGTAGACCTGGGCGATATGAGCGTCACTGACGGAGGAAGCGAGCCGAGCCTCGTCGAGGAACATGCTGCGACGGCGCTCGTCGGTGGCGACGTCGGCAGGCAGGACCTTGATGGCGACGGTCCGGCCCAAAACCTCGTCCCGGGCCTTCCAGACCACGCCCATCCCGCCCTCGCCGATTTTCTCGATGAGGTTGTAGTGCGAGAGCGTCTGGCCGGGTTCGACGGTCACTGGACGCCTCCCGAGCCTGCGAGAGGAGGAGCAAGAACCTGATTCTACTCAGAATGGGAGGCGGCTGGGCAAGTGGTGGTCCAGGGGTGTCGGGGGAGTGGCGCCGGGCACTGGTAGGCACCCTACCCAGTTCAGCGACCTCTCGATCTTCAACGTGCACCGTTCCTTCGTGTACAGCACGCGCGACAGTTGCATCCCGCGCTCGCGGCCGACGAAGACGATGTCGGAGTGGTTTCAGCCGAAGCCGGGTTCGGGGGCGTACAGACCCGGCTCATGGTGAGGTGGCGGGGGGGATGTAGGGCGGCTGGTGGCCTTCCCAGCCCTGGCCGTGGGCGGGGCGATGGTAGATGCGCTCCACTCAGGTGTCGGGCGACACCCAGTCAGGTGGAACGACTCGTCCCCGGTGAGCACCACGTCGGCAGCGGCGCGAAGCGGTGCGAGATGACGGCGGACCGCCTGCTCGAACCTCTCGTAGACCGCCTGCGCGTAGACCCGTGAGAGCCGTTTCTCCTCCACGTCGCGCTCGACCCGGCGGAACCGGACGGAAGGGGTCGCGTCGATGTAGATGGCGACGTCGATCCTTCCCCGCAACAGAGGGTGCGGCGCCGCGCGCTTCGCCGAGGTCCGCTGGAGCGCCCCGAGGCCGGGCTCCCGAGCGTCGTAATAGATTAGAATCCCCGCGTCCGCGAGAGGCCGGGGTGACCCTCTCGGAGGAGACCGCGTATCAGCCGCTCGATCCGCAGATCGAGCAGCATGGGATCAGGCGACTTCATCTCGGGAGAATGCGATGGGAACGAAGCACATCGGAATCCTGACCGGGGGAGGCGATGTCCCCGGGCTCAACGCCGCGATCAAGTCGGTCTACCTGGCCGCGAAGGACCGTGGCTGGCTGCGCGGTGAGAGCCAGGACGCCAACGTGACCGGCCTCCTGCGCGGCTGGAAGGGCGCCGTGATCATGGGCGACGACCCGACCCAGATCCTCCCGCTCACGGACGACAACACCCGCGCCGTCGACCGCTCCGGCGGGACCTTTCTCCACTCCTCGCGCACGCGACCCGATCGCATCAAACTGAAGGACCTGCCGCCGCGGCTGCAGCAGCGGCGCGCGGAGCTGCGGACAGTGGATAACCGCGACGATCTCTTCGACGTCACGGACGAGGTGATCCGCAACCTCGAGAAGTGCGGGATCGAATGCCTGGTCGCGATCGGGGGGGACGACACGCTCGGCTACGCGCACACGCTCCAGACGCGCGGCTTCCCCACCATGGGGATCCCGAAGACGATGGACAACGACATCCGCGGGACCGAGTACGCGATCGGCTTCAAGACCGCGCTGACCCGCGCCGACGAGTTTCTCAACAGACAGCGGACGCACCTGGCCTCCCACGAGATGGTCGGCGTGTTCCGCATCTTCGGGCGCAACGCCGGCTTCACGGCGCTCGGGACGGCGATGGCGATCTCGGACATCCGCTGCTGCATCCCCGAGCACCCTTTCGATCTCGACCAGCTCTGCCGGCTGATCGAGACCGACCACGCCCGCAACGAGCAGCACTACGCGATGGTGCTCTGCTCCGAGGGGGCGATCTGGAAGGGCGGTAAGCTCGAGGAGTTCGGACCGGCCGACGCATACGGGCACAGGAAAAAGGCGAACGTCGCCGACGATCTCGCCGCGGAGATCACCCGGAAGACCGGGCTGCCGACGCGGGTACAGGACATCACCTATGACCTGCGAAGCGGCGATCCCGACGCGATCGACAAGATCGTGGCGAGCACGTTCGGAACGCTCGCGGTGGACCTGATCGCGCAGGGCAAGACGGGGCAGATGCTCTGCATCCAGGGAGGTCGCTACTCGCACACCGATCTCCCCGACCCCGGGCGGGGGGCGCGCACGGTGGACGTCGCAACCCACTACGACGTGGCCCGCTTCCGTCCCAACTTCACCGGGTTCCTCGGGAAGCCGCTGTTCTTCTAGTGTCCCGAGTCAGAAGTCCCTTGCCTATTCCGGCGAGCGATCCACGTCGCTGGCAAGGCGGGCCGACGAGGGAATACCGGAAGTATTCGGAGGAGGCCCAACGCCGCCAGCGGCGTGGAGAGCCGTCGCAATAGGTGAGGGACTTCTGACTCGGGACACTAGATCTTCAACGTGCACCACTCCCTGGTGTACGGCACGCTCGACAGTTGCATCCCGTGCTCGCGGCCGACGAGGACGACGTCGGAGTGGTTGTAGCCGAAGCCGAGTTCGGGGGCGTACAGGCCCGGCTCGTTGCTGAAGGTCATGTTCTCCTCGAGCATGGTGTGGTCGCCGAGGGCGATGTAGGGCGGCTGGTGACCTTCCCAGCCCTGGCCGTGGGCGGGGCGATGGTAGATGTACTTCGCCATGCCCCGTGACACCTGATGGTCGTGCACGCGCTTGGCGACGTACGAGCAGGTGACACCGGCGGCCGACTCCTCGGCCTGGATGCGCGCGCAGTCGGTGTGCACCTGCCAGACCTTCTCGCGCGTCGCGTCCCAGGGCTCGATCTGGTAGCCGCGATAGAGCTCGCCGCCGCAGCCGGCGATGGTGACGACGCCGCTCACTTGCAGCGCGTCGCCCTTGCGGATGCGGTTGTGATGAAACTGGTTCGGGTGCGGGTAGGCGGTGCCGACACCGGTGCGCACGCCGATGTCGATCTGCACGCCGACGGCGGTGTGCGGGCGGCCGTCGCGCTTGATGTCGGCGAGGATGAGGTCGGCGCCGTAGCGGGTGGTCTCGACCTGCACCTCGAAATCGGTCGCGTCGGTGCCGCGGCTCAGGATGTAGTCGCGCGCGTAGGCGTGGATGCGGCTGAAGTAGTTCATCGACCGCTGGGTCAGGGCGATCTCCTCGGGTGTCTTCACCATCCGCATCTTCTCGCACAGCGTGCCGGCCTTGCGCAGCGCCGTGCCGGGGAGGATCTCGTCGGCGGCCGCCGTGACCTCGGGGGTGATCGGGAAATCGACCCCCAGCGGCTTGCCGCCGTGACCGCGCTTGCGCAGACCCTTGAAGATCCAGCGCTGCAGGTCGACGGTGGCGCCCATCTGCACGACGCCGAGGTTGGGGAAGGCCCCCTCGCCGTGCAGGAAGTCGAAGTAGGTCTCGGTGTCGGTGATCCACCAGGTGCCGACCAGGTCGCGGTCGAGGGCGGGATGGAAGAAGGTCGGCTCGGCGCCGGTCGCGGGGATGAAGAGCATGAACGGCCGCTCGGTCGAGGTGAACCAGAGGCCGCTGTAATAGATGATGTTCCAGCGGTCGGCGAGCAGGATGCCGGCGAGCCCCTCCTCCTGCATGCGCTTCTGAAGCGTCGCGACCCGGCCGCGGTGCCAGGCCTGGTCGAGGCGATCGAAGGTCGCCGGCTTCGGGTGCGCCGGGTTGGGCGCCAGCATGGCCGCGGAGGCGCCGCCTTTGACGCCGCCCGGCGCGGCGGCGCCCGAGCCGGCCGCCGCGCCGCGCGTGGCGGCGCCGGCAGTCGCGGCCGCCGCGGCCACGCCGGCCGCCGCGGTCACCGAACCGATGACGAATTCCCGTCGTGTGCTGTTCATCGCGCCCCTCCCCATGTCGTGAGCCGGGATGGTGGGGGAGGGCGCCGCGCTTGTCAACAGCGCCGCTCGGCGTCGTGCGCGGCCGCCGGGCGGCTCCGGCCATTGACCGCGCCCACGGCGGCCCGTATAAAGCGCTGGTGACCGAGACCGACCTGGTGGAGCGCGCCGCGGCCGGCGACCTCGACGCGTTCACGGCCCTCGTCGACAGCCGGCGCGAACGCGTCTTCTGGATCGCCTTCCACATCGTCTCCGACGCGGAGCTGGCGCGCGACGTGGCGCAGGAGGTATTCCTGCGCCTGTACCGCGTGATCCGGCGTTTCCGCCGGGGCGGGCGGTTCGACGCCTGGCTCTACCGCATCACCCTGCACCTCGCCATCGACACCCTGCGCAAGGAACGCCCGCACCGCCGGACCACCTCGCTCGACGATCTGGTCGAGGGGGCGGCCCCGACCGGCGAGCCCGGGACGGGGGCGGCGTCGGGGCCCGCGAGCGGCGCGATCCACCGGCACGCGGGCGCCTCCGAGGGTCTCCAGCGCCGCGAGGTGCGCCGCATCTTCCAGGAGCTGGCCGGTCGCCTGGGCCGCAAGCAGCGGGCCGCGTTCATCTTGCGCGAGATCGAGGGGATGCCGACGGCCGAGGTGGCGGCGATCCTCGGGACGACCGAATCGACGGTGCGGAATCACATCCTCCAGGCCCGCCGGATCCTCCAGGAGGGTCTGCGGGCGCGCTATCCCGAGTACATCCCGAAGACAAAAGGGTAATGGGCTAGACGCGGGGTGGGAGGGCTCCGTAGATCGGGGCATCACCGGCCATCAGAGGTGGACTATGTCCGGGCCGGCTGGGAGTGTCTCCACATGAACAACACGCGCAACGACTGCGGCGCCTTCCGCGCCCGCCTGACCGAGCAGGCGCGGGAGACCATGACCGACGCCGACCGGCGGGAGGTCGCGGCCCACATGGCCGCCTGCGACGGGTGCCGGCGCGAAGCGACGGCCCTCGACCCGGCGGTCCTCTTTATTGCGCTGCGCGGTGGGGCGCTGCCCGAGCGGTTCTGGGACGATTTCGACCGCGGCCTGCGGTCCCGCATCGTGGCCGAAGCGGCCCGCCCGGGCCCGGCGCGGGTGGCGGCCCGCCTCGCGGCCTGGGTGGCGGGGGCGCGCGACGCCATCGCCTGGGCCCCGAGCCCGGCCATCTGGGCGGCCCCGGCGGTCATGGTGCTGGTCCTCGGGGTGACGGTCGGGGTGCTGCGCCACGACATCTTCGTGCCCGGGCCGCGATCGCCGCGGGTCGAGGCGCTTCGCCCGCCCTACGCGCCGCCCGGCGGCACGATCCGCCCGGACGCCGCTCCCGGCGGTCCGTCCCTCCCGCAGGCCGTCCGCCCGGCTGTCGTCCTCGTGCCGGCGCTCCTCTCAGGCGCCGGCGACCCGCCGACGCTCGAGGAGGTCGCTTCGCCCTCGGCGCGGGTCTACCGCTTCGACGCCACCGACGGCGGCGCCGAGCCGATCTACTTCGTGGTCGACGAATCGATCGAGTTCTGAGGACGCCAATGCGCCACTGGACCCTGCTCGCCGCCGTGATCGTCCTGGCCGTTCTGCTGCCGCCGGCGCCCGTCGCCGCCGACCCCGCGAGCGCCGCCGACGCCCTCACCAGCCGCGTCTTCAACCTCAAGTACCGCGGCGCCGACGAGGCCTACATCCTGGTGAGCCCGTACCTGTCACCTCAGGGCTCGATCCGCTCGCAGCCGCACCAGCGCACCCTCACCGTCGTCGACACCCCCGACGTGGTGCGCCACGTCGAGACGCTGATCGCCGGCTTCGACCTGCCGCCGCGCACCGTCGAGGTGGCGGTGCAGCTCATCCTGGCGTCGATCGAGAAGGCGTCGCGGGCCCCGGCGCCGCCGCCGATCCGCGGCGTCATCGAGCGGCTCAACGCCCTCAACACCCGCTGGAGCGACTACCGGCTGGTCGGCGACGCCCGCGTCCTCGGCACCGAGGGGGAGCGGTCGACGCTGCGGGTGGGCGACGACTACCGGGTCATCTTCCGCATCGACCCGATCGACGAGGGCAGCCGGGTGATCCGCTTCAAGCCGTTCGAGCTCGCCCGGCGCGAGATCACGGTCGAGGGGAACGAGCGCTACACGCCGGTGCTCAGCACCGTTCTCAACCTGCGCGACGCGCAGCTGTTCATCGTCGGGTCGTCGAAGATGGAGCGCAGCGACCGGGCGCTGTTCATGACCGTCACCGCCTCGATGCCGAAACCGTAGGGGACGCCGCCCATGCCCGAGTTCCTGGCCCGCATCGGAACCGCCGACGGTTCCATCCTCGAGCGCACCTTCAGCGCCGCGGATGAGAAGGCGCTCCGGGCAGATCTACAAGCGCAGTACCTGGTTCTCGGTATCCGCCGCAAGAGCACGCTGGCGGGGCTGGTGCCGGGGCTCGGGCCGAAGCGCAGCATCAAGATGAAGGAGTTCCTGCTGTTCAACCAGGAGCTGGCGGCGCTCCTGAAGGCGGGGCTGCCGATCCTGTCGAGCCTCGACATCCTGACCGAGAGGCGCAAGAACCCGGTGTTCAAGAAGGCGCTCATCGAAGTGCGCGACAAGGTGCGGGGCGGCCTGTCGCTGTCGGAGGCATTCGGCGAGCAGGGCGACCTGTTCCCCAAGATCTACTGCTCGACGCTGGCGTCGGGCGAAAGGTCGGGCGAGGTCGCCGACGTCCTGCACCGCTTCATCTCCTACCAGAAGACGCTGTTGAACACGAAGCGCAAGGTGATGTCGGCGCTGATCTACCCGGCCTGCCTGTTCGTGCTGTCGATCGGCGTCATCTTCATCCTGATCACGATGGTCGTGCCGAAATTCGTCGACTTCTACGGCGATCTCGGCGCCGACCTGCCGCTGATCACCCGGGTCCTGATCGGCGTGTCGGCGCTGGTGACCGACTACATCCTGGTGATGCTGGGCGTGATCGTCGGCCTGGCGATGGCGTTCCGCGCCTGGCAGCGCACCGACGCCGGCAAGCTCGCCATCGACCGGATCAAGCTGCGCATCCCGCTCGTGGGCGGCATCCTGCACCGTTTCTCCGCCAGCCGGTTCGTGCGCACGCTCGGGACGCTCCTGGCGGGGGGCATCCCGGCGGTGTCGGCCCTCGGCATCGCCGGGCGGGCGGTCGGCAACCTGGTGTTCGAGCGCGCCCTCATCGATGTCGAGCGCAAGGTGCGCGAAGGGTCGTCGCTGTGGCAGGCGCTCGACGACACGCATCTGTTCTCCGACATCGCCATCGAGATGTCGCGGGTCGGCGAGTCGACCGGCGCCCTGAGCGAGATGCTGATCAACGTCGCCGATTTCTACGACGAGGAGATCGACAACCGCCTGTCGACCATGATGGCGCTGCTCGAGCCCCTGATGCTGATCTTCATGGGGTTGATCGTGGCGATGATGCTCCTGGCGATCTACCTGCCGCTGCTGCGCTCGTACGCGCAGACCGGCTAGAGGAACGGACATGGCGAACACGGCAAACGACGCCGCGGCGCGCGCCGCCCTCGACGCCGAGTCCCTGGCCGGCGGCACCGGGGCCGGCGACGAGGCCGAAGCGCAGCGGATGGCGGCGCGTCTGGGCATCCCGTACGTCGACCTGACCGATTTCCCGATCAACCAGGAGCTGTTCAGGCCGATCCCGGTCGACCTGATGTTCCGCTACAACTTCGTCCCCTGGAAGGAGGAGGGCGGCCGGCTGGTGGTCGTGATGTCCGACCCCTCCGACGTGCTGATGGTCGACGAGCTCGAGACCCTGCTCGGGAAACCGCTCGGGGTCGCCGTCGGAACCCGCCAGGCGATCGCCGAGGTGCTGAAGAAATCCGAGTCGGGACAGCGCGTGCTCGACGCCGCCACCGAGGAGTTCCGCATCCAGGTGGTGCGCGACGAGGAGGACGAGAAGGGCGACGAGGCGCTGTCGATCGACAAGCTGACCTCGGCCGACTCGCCGATCATCAAGCTGGTCGACTCGACGGTGTTCAACGCCCTTCAGCGGCGCGCCTCCGACATCCACATCGAGACCCGCGACCGCGAGGTGATCATCAAGTACCGCGTCGACGGTGTGCTGTACCAGGCGATGGATCCGATCGACAAGCGCTTCCACTCGTCGATCATCTCGCGCATCAAGGTCATGTCGGAGCTCGACATCGCCGAGAAACGCATTCCGCAGGACGGCCGGTTCAAGCTGAAGATCAAGGGGCGCACCATCGACTTCCGCGTCTCGATCATGCCGTCGGTGCACGGCGAGGACGCGGTCATCCGCATTCTCGACAAGGAGTCGGTCAACGAGGATTTCGCCGAGCTGCGCCTGGACATCCTGGGCTTCTCGGCCGACGACCTCAAGCGCCTGCGCAAGTTCATCCGCGAGCCGTACGGCATGGTGCTGGTGACCGGGCCGACGGGCTCCGGAAAGACCACGACCCTGTACGCGGCGCTGTCGGAAATCCGCTCGAGCGAGGACAAGATCGTCACGATCGAGGACCCGGTCGAGTACCAGCTCCCGGGGATCACCCAGATACCGGTCAACGAGAAGAAGGGGCTGACCTTCGCGCGTGGTCTGCGATCGATTTTGCGCCACGACCCCGACAAGATCATGGTCGGCGAGATCCGCGACGAGGAGACGGCGCAGATCGCCATCCAGTCGGCGCTCACCGGCCACCTGGTCTTCACGACCGTGCACGCCAACAACGTCGTCGACGTGCTTGGACGGTTCCTCAACATGAAGGTCGAGCCGTACAACTTCGTGTCGGCGCTGAACTGCGTCGTCGCCCAGCGCCTGGTGCGCATCATCTGCCCGAAGTGCCGGCATGCGGTGCGCTACACCGCCGAGACATTGAAGGAATCCGGCATCGACCCGAAGCACGCCGCGCACACCTTCTACGAGGGGAAGGGGTGCAGCGACTGCAACGGCACCGGCTACAAGGGCCGGATGGCGATCGCCGAAATTCTCGACATGAGCGACCGCATCCGCGAGCTGATCCTGGATCGCAAGTCGGCGGCGGAGATCAAGCGCGCCGCCCGCGAGGAGGGGATGAACTTCATGCGCGACGCGGCGGTGCAACGCGTGCTCGACGGGCACACGACGCTGCGCGAGATCAACAAGGTCACGTTCGTAGAGTGATGGTGAGCCGATGGGCCTGAAGGAACAGGCGGAGCGGATTCGGGTGCTGTTCGAGGGGACTTCCCTCGACTCGCCGCTGCCGCCGTCGTATCCGCCGGCCGCCGTTGAAATCGCACCCGAGCGCGTCACCGGCGTGCGGGTGGCCCGCGAGCGCCGCGGCGGACGGCTGATGATCAAGGCGATCGCCTCGCGCGATCTGCCCAAGGGGGTCGTCGAGGCGTCGCTGGTGCGTCCGAACATCATCGACGCGGCGACGGTCGGTCATGCGCTCGACGAGGTGCTGAAGGAGGTCGCCCCGGGGGAGCATCGCGTCTCGCTGCTCCTTCCGGATCCGGTGGCGCGGGTGTCGCTCCTGAGCTTCACCGCCCTGCCGGCCACCCGCAAGGAGATGATCGAGGTGGTCCGCTTCCGGATGGGCAAGGCCCTGCCGTACAGGCCCGAGGACGCGGCCATGGACCTGATGCCGGTCGGCGGCGGCGGCGGCGCTCCGGCCGCGGGGGCGGTGCTGGCGATCTTCATGCACCGGCCGATCCTCGACCAGTACGAGGCGCTCCTGACGTCGCGCGGCTACTGGCCGGGGCTCGTCGGGCTGTCGACGCTCGAGCTGTTCAACCTGTTCCGCGGCCGGCTGACACCCGGGGCCCCGGACAAGGACCTGATGCTCCTCAACCTCACCCCCCAGTACCTGGCGCTCCTGATCGTCAGCGCCGGACAGATCATCTTCTACCGCTGCAAGCCGCACCCGGGCGGCGCCGACGGCGACGGCGGGCTGGGTGCCGTGCGGCGCGAGATCTACACCTCGCTGGCGTTCTACCAGGAGAAGCTCCTCGGGCGCGGCCTGGGGCGGGTGTGGCTGCGATCGGCGGGTTTGCCCGTGTCGGCGGTGGCCGAGACCGTGGGCGGCGAGGCGGGCTGCCCGGTCGAGCGGCTGCGGCTCGACGCGGTCCTGCCGGCGGGCGCCGCGTTGCGACTGGACGACGACGGTGGCGACCTCGTGGCGCCGGCGGCGGGGGCCGCGGCCGGGAGGCGCGGGTGAAGCCGGTCACGCTCAACCTGGCGTCGCGGCCCTTCCGCAACAACATGCTGGTCGGGTCGCTGCTCACCGTCATCGGCGTGGGCCTGGTCACGGCGACCGCCTACAACCTCTATGTTTTCCTCGGCTACGGCAACGCCTACGCCCGACTGCAGCAGGAGCAGACCGAAGACCGCGCGCGCATCGTCGAGCTGCAGGCCACGGAGCGCCAGCTGGCCGAGCAGGTGCGCACACGCGACTTCCGCCGCGCCTTCGAGCGCGGCAAGCTGGCGAGCGAGCTGGTCCGCAAGAGCGCCTTCTCGTGGACGCAGTTGTTCAACACCCTCGAGGGGGTCGTGCCGCCCGACGTGGTGATGACCGCGATCCGCCCGAACATCAGCGCCGACGCCATCGTCATCCGGATCGAGGGGGTGGCGAAGAACAGCGCCGCCTTCCTGTCGTTCCAGGAGCGCCTGCTCACGAGCCCGCTGTTCACCCAGGTCTATCCCGCCAGCGAGCGGCGTCTCAACCCGAACCTGCCGGACATCAGCTTCCTGCTGACCTGCGACTACCTGCCGCAGGGGTCGCCGCCGACCGACAAGGTGGTGGAGGCGACGGACACCGGCGCGGCGGGCGCGGCGGCGCCGGAAACGGGCGGCGGCGCCGGGGATGCGGCCGCGACAACGGCGGCGCCGGCCGGCGGGGCGCCGGCGGCCGGCGGCCCGCAATCTCCGGCCGGCGACGCAGCCGCGACGGGGGCGGGTGCCCCGGCGCCCGGCACGCAGGTGGCGCAGGCCACGACGGTGGTGGGACGCGATGGCCGCCCGGTGAGCGGCGGCGCCGAGACGGTGGTGGCGCCCGGGGCGATCTACACGCCGCCGGCCGCGGCGGCCGCAGCGGCGCCGACGAAGAAGGGCGGCAAGCGTCGCCCCGCGACCGCCGAATCGGGACCGAAGGCGGCTGCGGCGCCGGCGGCGAAGCCGTCGGGCGGCGCGGCGGCGCCCGCGAAGGCACCGGCCGGTGCGGCGCCAGGCAAGCCCGCCGCGACGACCGCCGCTGACCACGGCAGCGCTTCGGCCGCGACACCGGAAGGCGCCGGCGCGACGCCCCGATCGGGCACACCGGTGCGCACCTCGGCCGGGGGCCGGGTGTGGGATCCGAACCTGCCGCGCACCATGCCGGCGCAGCAGAAGGCGGCGCTCGCGGCCCAGCCGAAGGCACCCGAACGTCCGGCGGCGGCGGCGCGACTCGACGTGCCGCTGTCGTTCGCGGCGGCGCCGGCCGGCGATGTCTACGCGCGGCTGGCCGAGGCGCATGGCGTGCGCTTCGAGTTCCGGCCCGGTGTCGACCGGACGGCCCCGGTCACGCTCAATCTCCAGGGGCGCCGGCTCGAGGATGCGCTGGCCCTGGTCGCCGGGCAGACGCACCAGCAGGTGACCCGGATCGCCGACGGTGTCTACCAGATCGAAGGTCCCGACTCGACGCGCGCCCTCGGGGTCGAGCCGGTCGCCGAAGAGTCGATCACGGCGGAGGCGCCATGAAGAAGGACGCCGGACGCCGCGCCCGCTTCGACCTGCGCAAGGACATCTGGAGCGTCGTCGCGCTCCTGGGGGTCCTGCTCCTGCTGAACATCGGCTTCTACCTGTTCCTGAACATGCCGCGGTTGCGGGCGCTGTCCGACCTCGCCAGCGGGCGCGACGCGGTGCGCCGGACGCTGGTGGACATCTCGAAGTCCTGCCAGGCGATGCGCGACCTCGTCGAACGCTACGACCACGAGACCGGCCGCCTCGACCAGTTCTACGCCGACCGGCTCGGCACCCAGCTCGAGCGCATGACGAGCATCCAGCAGGCGCTCCGGGCGGTCGCCACCGAGTTCCGCATCGACCCCGAGTCGATCGACTACAACACCAGCGACGTCGAGGACAGCGACCTGGTGCGCTTCCAGGTGACCCTGCCGCTGGTCGGCGGTTACCCCAACCTGCGCCACTTCATCAACCGGGTCGAGACCACCCCGTACCTGGCGATCATCGATTCGGTCGAGCTGGCCGGTTCGCGCGAGGGCGGCGCGATGCTCAGCCTGACGATCCGGATCTCGACCTACTTCCGCGGCCCCGAGCGCCCGGAGGGCGAGCGCCAGCGGTCGAAGGGGTCGTCGGCATGATCGGGGCGCTGGCGAAACGCCGCGAGGTCATGCTCGGCCTCATGCTCGTCCTGCTCGCGGCGGCCCTGTGGAAGAACCTGGGCGGCCTGACCGGGGGCGGGAGCGGCGGCGACGCCGGAGCGCCCGGTCGCGGCGCGCGCCCGGAGATCGGCGGTCTCAAGTTGTACGCCATCGACTGGGCCGCCCTCGATGCGCCGCGCCCGGCCTACGACCCGAACGGCCGCAACATCTTCCAGTTCGGCGCGATACCGCCGCCGCCCCCGCCGGTCCTGACGCCGGCCGAGCAGGCGGCGATCCGCAAGGCGCAGGAGGATGCGGCCAGGGAGCGCGAGCGCCAGCAGGAGCTGTTGCGCCAGCAGCAGGAGGAGCAGGCGCGGCGGAATCAGGAGCAGGCCGAGGCGACCCGGATCGCGCAGGCGAACCTCCCCCCGCCGCCGCCCCCGAAGCCGCAGCCGCCGCCGATCACCTACAAGTTCATCGGCTATTTCGGACCGATGAACGCCAAGGTGGCGGTGCTCTACGACGGCGCGGAGACCCTGTTCGTGCGCCGGGGCGAGGAACTGCCGAAGGGGATCAAGGTTCTCGAGATTGGCTACGAATCGATCAAGTTCGGGTTCACCGACCCGCAGTTCAAGGACGAGTCCCGTACGCTGCCGATGAGCAGCTCGTACTGAGGAGGCGACGGTGTGGCGGATGACGGCGAACCGAGGTGATCGGATGAAGGGCGCGGCGTTGGCGCCGGCGCTGGTGCTGCTTCTGGCGCTGGCCGCCTGCGCCACCGGGCAGGCCTACCGCGACGGCGAGAAGGCGATGGAGGCGCAGAACTTCGACCAGGCGGTGGTCAACTTCTCGAAGGCGCTGGCCGGCAAGCCCGGTGACACGCGCTACAAGGTGGCCGTCACCCGGGCGCGCACCCGGGCCGCCCAGGTCCATTTCATGAAGGGCAGCGAGTACATGAAGGGGTCCCTGTACGAGGAGGCGATCGCCGAATTCCAGCAGGCGGTCTACCTCGACCCGTCGCACCAGTTCGCCGCCAACGAGATGCAGAAGGCGCTCGGCGAATGGCAGAAGGTCCAGGCGCGCGCCGACTGGAACCTCGAGAAGATGAAGAAGAAGGCCTCGCCCGGCCGGGACGCGCCGCATCTGAGCGCGTCTTCGAACATCCCGATCGTCCTGCGTTTCAAGGACGAGGGGGTCAAGAAGATCTACGACGCCCTGTCGAAGGCCTCGGGAATCAACTTCATCTACGACGAGCGCGTGCCGCTCGACAAGAAGGTCTCGATCGACATCTCCGACGTGACGTTCGAGCAGGCGCTCGAGCAGCTCATGATGATGAACAAGCACTTCTTCAAGATCGTCGACGAGCACTCGATCCTGATCGCCGAGGACACGCCGCAGAAGCACAAGGAGCTGGACGACCTGGTGATCCAGACCTTCTTTCTGAGCAACGCCGACGTCAAGGACGTGCAGGTGCTGCTGCGCACGCTGCTGGACGCGCGCCAGATCGCCCAGAACGACCGTCTCAACGCCATCACCATCCGCGACACCCCCGAGCGCGTCATGGTCGCCCAGAAGATCATCGAGGCGAATGACAAGGCCAAGTCGGAGCTGATCATCGACGTCGAGTTGCTCGAGGTGAACCGCAATCTCCTGCGCAACCTCGGCATCGACCTGACCGGCGTCGGCTCGGGCGGCGGCACCGGCAAGTCGCTGACGATGTCGTACGGCGGCGGCAGCTCGGTGGCGCTCAACAACCTCGATCTCCTCAAGCAGGCGGGCTCCTGGCTCGTCGGGCCGATACCCGGCGTGGTCGTCAACTTCCTGAAGACCGAGGGCGACGCGCAAGTCCTCGCCAAGCCGCAGCTGCGCGTCAGCGAGGGGGCCAAGGCCCAGGTGCGCATCGGCGACCGGATCCCGATCCCGAACACCACTTTCAACGCCGCGCCGACCGTCGGCGGCACCGTCGGGGTGCCGATCACTTCGTTCACCTACCAGAACGTCGGCATCAACATCGACCTCGAGCCGCGGGTGCACCACAACCGCGAGATCACCCTCAAGGGGAAGGTCGAAATCTCGAGCCTGGCCGGCGAGGTGTCGGCGGGCGGCGGCCTGACCCAGCCGATCATCGGCACGCGCGAGATCGAGACCACCATCCGCCTGCGTGACAACGAGACCAACATTCTCGCCGGTCTCATCCGCGAGGAGGAGCGCAAGTCGATGTCGGGTGTCGCCGGCCTGTCCGACATCCCGCTCCTCAAGCGCCTGTTCGGCAACACCACGACCGACATCAAGCAGACCGACATCGTCCTGATGGTGACGCCGCACATCATCCGCATCCCCGACATCACCGAGGAGGATCTGCAGCCGCTGTGGATCGGCACCGAGTCGAACGTCGAGCTGCGCGGGGCCAGCCGCAAGAGCGCCCATGCGTCGCCCTTCGAGGGCGGCCAGGCGGCGACGAAATACCCCGGCATCCCCGACGTTCCCGAGGAGGCGCCGGCGGCGACCGATGCGGCCGCTGCGCCGAAGACCGGCGCCGAGACGCCGGCCACGACGACGGATGGTGCCGGCACGGGCGGCGCGCTGCCCCCGAGCACGGTCATTCTGCCGCCGGGTGCCGAGGCGCCGGCCGCAGCGCAGCCGCCCGCGGGCGGGGCTCCGGCCGGAGGCACCACCACCACGACAACGTCCACGACGGGCGGGGGAGGGGGTGGCGGAGGCGGTGGTGGTGGACAGCCACCCGCGACTCCACCCGGGACGCAGCCTGCGGCGGGAAACCCCGCCACCATCGCCTTCAATCCGTCGTACTTCACGGCGAAGCTGGGCGAGAACTTCACGGTGAGTATCGTGATCAGCAGCGGCGCGAACGTCGGCAGCGTGCCCTTCCATGTCGCCTTCGACTCGCAGTTCGTCGAGTTCGTCGGCGCCGCGGGCACATCGCCCTTCCTGAGCCAGGACGGCACCCCGGTGTTCGTGCTGGCGACGGTCGGGGCGGGCGGGCGCGAGGTGATCGCCGGCCTGTCGCGGCAGGGGAGCCGGCCCGGCGTGTCCGGCAATGGCACGCTGCTCGAGATGACCTTCCGGCCGAAGAAATCGGGCAGGACGACGCTGTCGTTCAGCGACCTGTCGGTGCTCGATCCGCAGGCGCAGCCGCTGCCGCACGAAGCGCTGACGATGACGGTGGAGATCCCGTGACGCGGCAGAATTGAGGAGAGCGGCGACGCATGTGGTTCATGAGGCGGCGCGGATCCGGCGGGCGGGGCGAGCGGGGGGTGACCCTGGTCGAGATGGTCGTGACCATCGGCGTCCTGCTGATCCTCGCCAGCGTCACCGTGCCGACCGCCCGCTTCGCGGTCAAGCGCCAGAAGGAGCTCGAGCTGCGGCGGTCGCTGCGCGACATGCGCCGCGCGATCGACGAGTACAAGAAGTACTGCGACGCCGGGTTGATTCCGAAGGAAGGGGTCGACTCCGAGTGCTATCCGACCGAGCTCGAGATCCTCGTCGAAGGGGTTGACAAGGTCGGCACGATTGGCCAGAAGATCAAGTTCATGCGGAGAATCCCGATCGACCCGTTCACAAAGAGCATCGATTGGGGGATACGCTCGCTGCAGGACGAAGCCGATTCCTCCTCGTGGGGGCGGCAGAACGTCTACGACGTCTACACGACCTACGAGGGTACGGCGCTCGACGGGACGGAGTACAAGGACTGGTGAGGCGGCGCGGTGGTGCGGTCATGAAGACGGCAGCGGTTCGGAGCGGCGCGGCCCGACGGGCCCGCGGCGGCGCGCAGGCGGGGTTCACCCTGATCGAGCTGCTGATCGTCGTGGCGATCATCGGCATCCTGGCGACGATGGCGGTGGTACAGCTGCGGCAGACGCCGCAGCGCGCCAAGGAGGCGGCGCTCAAGGAGGACCTGTACGTCCTGCGCAACATCATCGACCAGTACTTCACCGACAAGGGGAAGTACCCGGACTCGCTGCAGGCGCTCGTCGACGATGGCTACATCCGCAAGATCCCGGTCGATCCGATGACTGACTCGGAGACGACCTGGGTGGAGGAGCAGTCGGGGGGCGGAGCCGAGGAGGACCAGGACGACCCGAGCCTGCAGGGCGGCATCGCCGATGTCAAGAGCGGTTCGGACGGCAGCGCCCTCGACGGGACGAGCTATAGCGATTGGTGAACTTCATCCGCGGCCGGCGCGCGCCGTGCCGCGGGGGGTACAATGATGATCGCGTGGAAGGAGCCGGAACCATGAGCACGACACGAACCTGGTTGATTCTCGCGGCGGCGGGGGCGCTGCTTCTCGCCGCGGCGGCCTGCGACGATTCCGAGACCATCGCCCCCGACGGGTCGACGATCACCCTCACCGCCAACCCGGCGCAGATCATCCTGACCGGGGGCGTTCAGCAGGACCCCGTGACCATTCTGGCCATGGTGCGGAACTCCATCGGGATGCCGCTGCCCGGCCAGGATGTCCGGTTCACCAGCACGTACGGCGAGCTGACACCGCCGGGTGGAACACCGGTCGCCACCGACGACCTGGGCAACGCAACCTGTCAGCTCAACGGGGCGACCTCGGGCCCGGCGATCACGGCGACCTCTGGGAAGGCGACCGCGAGCATCACGCTCAACTCGAGCACCTGTCAGATCCAGGATGTCGTGCTCAACCCGACCACGCAGCTCCTGGAGACTTGCCAGGACACGTTCGAATACACGGCAACGGTCACCTGCTCGAACGGGCAAGGAGCCGCGAATGTCAAGGTCACCTTCTCGTTCAAGGACGTGGGGGACGCGTTCCTGACCGGCACCTTCGTTCCGGGTCAGGGTAACACCGATGCCAACGGCGAGCTCACGACGACACTGAGCTTCGATACCACCAACTGTAATGCCCGATGCCCCGGGAACAACTGCACCACCGATATCCAGGCGACCAGCGGCACCATCACGAGCGACCCGTCGGTCATCAACGACGGGATCCAGTAGTCGCGAGGGGAGCGGTCGCATGAGCGGCGCGCATCGACGCGGTGACGAAGAAGGCGGTCTCCTCCTCGTCCTGATGGTCGGGGTCGCGGTGATGTTCATCGGCGTCTCGGTCGCGGCGCAGGCCTGGTCCGTGACCTGGCGGCGGGACAGCGAGGAGGAGTTGATCTTCCGCGCCAACCAGTACGTCGACGCGATCCTCGCCTACCGCAAGGACCACGGCGGCCAGTTCCCGGTCGATCTCGAGGCGCTGATGAAGATCGGGCCGCGGCAGGTCCGCTACATCCGCAAGCTGTTCAAGGACCCGGTCAATCGGGGCGGCCAGTGGGGACTGCTCTACCTCATGCCCGCCGGAAACGCCATCTATGATCCGGTCGCGGCGCAGCGCGCGACCGAGGCACCGCCCGACGAGGGCATGAACGGCGCGGAGGGTGGGGCGAGCCCGACGGGTTTCGGCGCCACGAACGGAGGCATCACGCCCATCGGCAACCCCGACCCGATGGGCACCGGCGCGCCGGTGGTCGGCGGCCTGGGTGGCCAGATGACGGGCAACCCGGGCGCACCCTTCGGAGGGGGGCGGACCCAGCCTGGTAGTGTGGCCGGCGGCCTCGGCGGCGCCCTCAGGGGAGCGGCGGCTGGCGGCCTGCGCGCAGGGGGAGGGATGCCCGGCCTCGGGGGGGGAGGTGGATACGGCGCCGGCGCGCTGCCGCCGCCGAAGCCGAAGAGCTCGTCGTTCGACGACGACTCGCCGAGCGAGCCGCCGATCGGTTGGCCGATCGTCGGCGTGATCAGCCGCGCGACCGGGCGCATCAACGAAATCACCTTCAAGACCTACAAGGGCCACGAGAAGGTGAACGAGTGGCAGTTCCACGTCTTCGACCGCACCGTCGACACGGCGCAGGCGCCGCCGGGAACGGTTCCGGGCGGCTCGCCGCCGCCGTTCATAGGGCCCGGCTTCGGCGGCCAGGGGTCTATCGGCGGCATCGGCGGCGGTGGCGGCAACCGCGGCGGTCGCCAGCAGACATCCCCGGGGGGAAAGGACGGCCGCCAGTGGCCGGCCCCGCCGCCCCCCAACCGGTAGTCCCCGACACGATGATCGTCATGAAGTTCGGCGGCACGTCTCTGGCCGGGGCGGGCCCCATCCGCAAGGTCCAGCAGATCGTCCGGCGCTTCGCGGCCCGCCGGCCGGTGGTGGTCGTGTCGGCGCTCGCCGGTGTCACCGACGACCTGCTCGACATGGCGCGCGCCGCCGCCGGCGGCCGCCCGCACGACGTGCGCCGGCGCCTGGCGCGCCTGGCGGCGCGGCACGCCGAGGTGGTCGAGGGACTCGGCCTACCGCGCCCGCTCGATGCCGCCCTGTCGCGGGCGCTGGCCGCCGAGTTCGACGAGCTCGGCGGCGTGCTGCAGGGCATGCTCCTGCTGCGCGAGCCCGGCCGCCGATCGCTCGACCTGGCGGCCTCGTTCGGCGAGCGGCTGTCGGCGCGCATCGTCGCCGCCCGGCTCGCGGCGGCGGGGCTGCGGGCGCGCTACGCCGATGCCCGCGATTTCATCGCCACCGACGACACCCACGGTGCGGCACACGTCGATGTCGCCGCCACCCGCCGCCGGACACGGGCGCGACTGGCGCCGCTTCTGCGCGGCGGCGGGCTTCCGGTTGTGACGGGCTTCATCGGGCGCGGCCCCGACGGCGCCACGACGACCCTCGGTCGCAGCGGCTCGGACTACACCGCCGCCATCCTGGCCGAGGCGCTGGGGGCGCGCGAGCTGTGGATCTGGAAGGAGGTCGACGGGGTGTGCACCGCCGACCCCGGCCTGGTCGCGGGCGCCCGGGTGGTGCCGCGCCTGTCGTACGAGGAGGCCACCGAGATGTCGCATTTCGGGGCCGAGGTGATCCATCCGCGGACCATGCAGCCGGCGCGCCGGGCCGGCATCGCCATCCGCATCAAGAACACCTTCCGGCCCGCGGCGCCCGGGACGGTGATCGCGGCGCGGCCGCAGGGCCGGCGTGGGCCGCTCATGGTCAGCAGCCTCGACGGAATGGCGCTGGTCACGATCGAAGGCGCCGGGCTGTTCGGCCAGCCGGGGATGGTGCTGCGCCTGCTGTCGCCGGTGGCCGCGGCCGGCACCAACATCTACATGATCTCGATGTCGTCCTCCGAGTACAACATCTCGTTCGCCATCAACGAGGACGAGGTGGCGCGGACGATGCGGGCGCTCGAGCGCGACTTCCGCGCCCGCGGCTGGATGGGGGAGCAGGTGGCGCGGGTCACCGTCGAGCGCGGCATGGCGGCCGTGGCGGTGGTCGGCGCGGGCATGAAGGGGCAGCGCGGCATCGCCGGGCGGATCTTCAGCGCCCTCGGGGCGAAGGGCGTCAACGTGGTCGCGATCGCCCAGGGGTCGAGCGAGTACAACATCACCATCATGGTCCGGGGGCGCGACATGCGCGCCGCGGTGCGGGCGATCCACCAGCGTCTCGCCGCCACCCGGCGGGCGCGCCGGTGAGGCGGCGCCTCGACGTCTACATCCTCGGACGCGGCCAGGTCGGCGGCTGCCTGGCGCGGCAGATCGGCGCCGTGCGCGGCCGCTTCGCGCGCGCGGGCGGCGTCGCGATCGCCATCGCCGGAACGGCCGGGCGGGACGGCGGCGAGGCGCTCGTCGAGCGCGCCGTGCGCGCCCGCGGCGAGCGACTCCTCGTCGACGCCACCGCCGCCGACGGCATGGCCGCAGTGCACGCGCGCGCCCTCGCCGCCGGCGTCAGCGTCGTCACCTGCAACAAGAAGCCGCTCGGCGGCCCGCAGGCCGACTGGGATCGCATCGAGCGCGCCGCGCGAAGATCGGGCGCCATGGCCCTGCGCGAGGTCACCGTCGGCGCCGGGCTTCCCATCCTCAGGACGCTGCGCGACCTGCGCGACAGCGGTGACGCCATCGCGAGCGTCGAGGGGTGCGTCTCGGGGACGCTCAACTTCCTGTGCGCCGCCATCGAGCGCGGCCGGCCGTTCTCCGCCGCGCTGCGGGAGGCGCGCCGCCGGGGATACACCGAGCCCGACCCGCGCGACGATCTCGCCGGCGGCGACGCCGCCCGCAAGGCGATCATCCTGGCCCGCACAAGTGGTTGGCGCGTCGATCCAGCGGCGATCCGCCTGCGCCCGTTCCTGCGCTGCGACCGGCGCACCGGGGCGGCGGAGTTCCTGGCCGGCACCGCCGTCTTCGACGCGCCGCTGGCGCGCCGCTTCGCCGCCGCGGCGCGACGCGGCCGGCGGCTGCGCTACGTGGCGCGCGCCGCCGCCGGCGCCCGGGTCACGGTCGGCCTGCGCATGGTGCCCGCCGACGGCCCGCTCGGCCGGCTCGCCGGACCCGAGAACATCTTCGTCGTGCGCTCGCGGAGGTATCATCGCCACCCTCTGGTGGTGGCGGGCCCCGGCGCCGGGCCCGAGGTGACGGCGGCGGGGGCGCTCGCCGACATCCTGGAGGTGGCGCGCGCCATGGGCCTGGGGATGATGCGATGAGCCGTCGTGCGGCCGGGCGGGCGACGCGGGCGGGCGGCATGCGCGCCGGTGGCGGTCCAATCCCGGTGGCGGTGCTCGGCGCCACCGGCGCCGTGGGGCAGCGCTTCGTGGCGCTCCTTGACGGCCATCCGTGGTTCCGGGTCGCCGCCCTCTGCGCCTCGGACCGCTCGGCGGGGCATCCCTACGCCGAGGCCGCCCACTGGTGCCTCGATGTGCCGATGCCGGAGTGGGCGCGCGCCATGGAGGTGCGATCGTGCGACCCGGGGCTGCCGGCGCGGCTGGCCTTCTCGGGTCTCGACGCCGCCGTGGCCGGCGACATCGAGACCCGCTTCGCGGCTTCCGGGTACGCCGTCGTCAGCAACGCCCGCAACCATCGGATGGACCCGAAGGTGCCGCTCCTGGTGCCCGAGATCAACCATCGCCACCTTGATCTGATCGCGGCTCAGCGCCGGCGCTTCCCGCGCGGCGGCTTCATCGTCACCAATCCCAACTGCTCGACCGTCGGCCTGGTGATGGCGGTGGCGCCGATCCACGCCGCCTTCGGCGTGCGGCGCATCGTCGCCGCGACGCTGCAGGCGGTGTCGGGGGCGGGCTACCCGGGGGTCGCCTCGCTCGACATCCTCGACAACGTCATTCCGCACATCGACGGCGAGGAGGAGAAGATCGAGGCGGAGAGCCGCAAGATCCTCGGCGCCGCGGGACGACCGGCGGCGATCCCGGTGAGCGCCCACTGCCACCGGGTGCACGTCACCGACGGCCACACCGTGGCGATCTCCGTCAAGACCGCGCGACCCGCCTCGCCCGCCGCGGCCACCGCCGTGCTGCGCGGCTGGCGATCGCCGCTGGCGGCGCTCGGCCTGCCGAGCCTGCCGGAGCGGCCGCTTATGGTGCGCGACGAGCCCGACCGCCCGCAGCCGCGGCACGACCGCATGGCCGGCGGCGGCATGACGGTCAGCGTTGGCCGCATCCGCCGCTGCCCGGTCCTCGGGCTCAAGATGGTCGCGCTGGTGCACAACACCATCCGCGGCGCCGCCGGCGTCGCCATCCTCAACGCCGAGCTGCTGCGGGCCAAGGGGTTCCTCGAATGAGCGCCGGCGCCGACAGCGTCAGGGTCTTCGCCCCGGCGTCGATCGCCAACCTCGGTCCCGGTTTCGACTGCCTCGGCGTCGCCATCGACGGCCCCGGCGACACCCTCGAGGCCCGGCGTGTCGCCGGCGGACCGGCGGGCGTGACCATCGAGGCGATCACCGGCGACAGCGCCGGCATCCCGCTCGAGGCCGCGCGCAACTGCGCCGGGCGGGCGGCCATGGCGGTGCTGGAGCGCGCCACCGGCAAGGGCGCCAGGGACGCCGCGCTCGTGCTGCGGCTGCACAAGGGACTGCCGCGCGGCAGCGGCCTCGGCAGCAGCGCCGCCTCGGCCGTTGCCGGCGCCGTGGCGGCGCACCTGCTGCTCGGGACGCCGCTCGGCAGCAACGCGCTGCTCGATGCGGCCCTCGAAGGGGAATGCGTCGCCAGCGGCGGGCGGCATGCCGACAACCTGGCGGCGTCGCTGCTCGGCGGTTTCACCATCGTCAGGAGCCACGAGCCGCTCGATGTCGTGCGCATCGAGGCGCCGGCGCTCGTGCGCTTCGTGGTCGTGCTGCCGGCGATGGAGCTCGAGACCCGACACGCCCGCGCCATCCTGCCGGAGAGCGTGCCGCTCAGGGCGGCGATCGCCAACTGGGCCAACGTCGCCGCCATGGTCGCCGCGTTCGCCCGCGGCAACGCCGCCGACATCGGCCGCGCCGTCGTCGACCGCGTCGTCGAGCCGGCACGCAAGCACCTGATCCCCGGGTTCGACGAGGTGCGCCGGGCGGCGCTCGACGCCGGGGCGCACGGCTGTTCGATCAGCGGCGCCGGCCCGTCGGTCTTCGCGGTCGCCACGGCCGAGACCGGCGCCGCGGTGGCGGCGGCGATGCAGGCGGCGTTCGCGCGTCACGGCCTGGAGTCGCGCCCCTTCGTGTGCGCCCCGGACAACCGCGGCGCCCGCCGGGTCGACTAGGAGTGTGTCCGAGTCA
>Ga0184615_10000308_pt1 | contig 28599 bp, 14 predicted proteins | sample PLM4_65_coex_FD_133134 | JGI IMG/M metagenome (GOLD analysis project Ga0184615, IMG submission 133134) | Groundwater sediment microbial communities from an aquifer in East River, Colorado, USA - PLM4_65_coex | ecosystem: Environmental > Terrestrial > Soil > Riparian zone | place: USA: East...
GCTGATCAACACCCTGCGCCGCAACGACCGCCTGTACGCCGTCCTCACCCGCCCGGACAACGGTCTCGTGTTCCAGGGCGAGCGGCTGCCGAACCTGCCGCCCTCGGTGTCGCAGGTCATGGCCCGGCCGCAGACACGCGGCAACTACCTCCGGATGTGGTACCGGGGCGTCTCCGAGGAGTCGATCCCGCTCGGCTACGCCGTCGAGGGATACCGCGTCCTCTCCATCGACGTGGAGGATTGACGTGACGATGAGTCGCCGCACCCGGATCCACGCCGTCCTCGCCGCGGCGCTCGTTTGGGGCGCCGCCACGGGACGCCTGCCGGCGGTGACGCCGATCCTGTGGACCGTCGAGACCCTCGAGGAGTTCGAGCGCGGCAAGCCCGACGGCGTCTCGGTCAGCCCGGCCGGCGAGCTGGTGCTGAGCCCGGCCCTCAGCGCGGTCAACATCCCGCCCCTCGAGCAGTCGGCCGATCCCTTCCTGTGGTCGCTTCTGGTCGACAGCAAGGGGACGTTGTACGCCGGCGGCGGCAAGAGCGGATCGGTTTACCGGGCGGCCAAAGGCGCCGCCGGTTCGCTCTGGTACGAGACCGGCGATCTGGCCGTGCGCGCCCTCGCCGTCGACCGCAACGACGTCCTCTACGCCGGGACGATGCCGCAGGGCAGGATCGTCCGGATCACCGGCGAGACCAAGGGAGAGACCTACTACCAGCCCGAGGATCGCTACATCTGGGCGCTCGCCACCGGACCCAAGGGCGAGTTGTACGCCGCCACCGGCGAGCGCGGCATCATCTACAAAGTGGCGGGTCCTGGCAAGGCCGACATCGTTTTCGACAGCGAGGAATTCCACATCGTCAGCCTGGCGGTCGACGGCGCCGGGAACATCGTCGCCGGGTCGGACGGCAAGGGGCTGCTCTACCGGATCACCCCGCAGGGCAAGGCCACGGTCCTGTACGACTCGTCCCTGCGCGAGATCGCCGCGGTGGCGGTCGACGGGAAGGGGGCGGTCTACGCGGTGGCGGTCGGCCTCGAGAGCGAGCCGCCTCCCCTGCCGCTCGGCCTGCCGCTCGCCGGTGCCACCACCCGCGAGATTGCGCCCGCCGGCCTTCCCGGCCAGCCGCCGGTGACCGTGCCCGGCATCGACGACCAGTCGCAGGCGACCTCGGCGGTGACCATCGCCACCGTCAGCACCGTGGTCACCCCTTCCGGTCCGCCGCCGAAGAGCGAGCTGTACCGCGTCGACCCCGACGGCACGGTGGTCACCCTCTGGTCGTCGGCCACCGAGACCGCCCTCGCCCTGGCCCTCGATCCGCAGGGCCGTCCGATCATCGGCACCGGCGAGCCCGGCCGCATCCGCCTGGTCACGGGGCCACAGCAGAGCACGCTTCTGGCGCAGGTGCCGCCGTCGCAGGTCACCGCCCTCGTCGCCTCGGGCACACCCATGTACGCCGCCACCAGCAACGTCGGCCGCGTCTTCGCGCTCGATCCGACGCTGTCGGAATCGGGGCGCTATCTCTCCGAAGCCCGGGACGCCCAGACCGTGGCCCGCTGGGGGCGCATCGGCTGGCGCGCCACGCTGCCGCAGGGGGCGAAGATCGAAATCACCACCCGCACCGGCAACAGCGCCGTTCCCGACGACACCTGGAGCGACTGGTCGCAGCCGTATGCCGGCGCCGACGGCAGCCTGATCGCCAGTCCCCCGGGGCGCTTCCTGCAGTGGCGCGCCCGCCTCGGCCGGCAGGGGCCCGGCGACGGCCCGGTCCTCTCGGCGGTCTCGGTCGCCTACGTACAGTCGAACCTCCCGCCGGTGATCAAAGGGCTGCGAGTGCATCCTCCCGGGATCATCCGCGACCGCCCGACCATGTCCGCCGAGCCCGACCCCGACCAGCTCGCCTTCACCGGCATCAGGATCGGCGACCCGGGTCCCGGGTCGGCCCCGACGCCGCTCTCCGAGAAGCGCGTCTACGTGCGCGGCATGCGCGCCCTCGAATGGGAGGCCGACGATCCGAACGGCGACACCCTGGCATTCGACCTGATGTTCCGCGGCGAGGCGGAAACCGCCTGGAAGCCCCTGGCGCGCGGCCTGCGGGACCGCTATTTCGCCTTCGACTCGATGCTGCTGCCCGATGGTCTCTACCGCATCCGCCTCGACGCCAGCGACGCCCCCTCGAACGCCGGCGACCAGGCGCGCCTCACCAGCCTGACCGGCGCCACCGTCCTCGTCGACAACACGCCACCCGCCGTGCAGGTCGCGGCGAAGCGCGGCCCGCGCCCGGCCTCGGCGACCATCGAGATCAGCGCCAACGACAACATCGGTCCGCTGGCGCGCGCCGACGCGTCGCTCGACGCCGCGCGCTGGTCGCCGCTCAGCCCGACCGACGGCCTCGGCGACGCGCGCACCGAGAGCTACACCCTCACCCTCGAGGGTCTGCGCCCCGGCGAGCACACCGTCATCGTGCGCGTCACCGATCTCCTCGGCAACGTGGCCGCCGGCAAGGCGACCTTCACGACGGAGTAGAACCGTCGTGACCTGCGGCATGAGCGGCAGAGCGCGGGCGGGTCTCGCCCTCCTGCCGCTCGTCACGGCCGCTCTCGTCACGGCCGCCCTGGTCGCGGCCACCGCGACCGGCTGTTCCCCGGCACGGGACGAGCCGGCCGGGCGCGCCGCCGCCCGCCGCGGCGGGCGCTTCGTCTTCCCGCTCGCCATCGAGCCGGCGACCCTGAACTTCGTCAGCGGCACCGATCAGGCGAGCGTCATGGTCGAGCGGCTCGTCGCCGATTCCCTCGTCGACCACGACGCCGACCTGCGCGTGGTGCCGCGGCTGGCCGCCTCGTGGGAGATCTCCCCCGACGGCCGCGTCCTGACGTTTCATCTGCGGGACGGCGTCCGCTTCCACGACGGAGTGGCCTGCACGAGCGCCGATGTCGTCTACACCTGGGAACGGATCATGGACCCGGCGAGCCACGCGGTCGGACGGGTGGACCCCTTCCTGCCGGTCGAAAAGGTCGAGGCGCCCGATCCGGTGACGGTCCGGGTGACTTATCGCGAGCCTTACGCCCCTGCCCTGCGCGGCTGGGAGATTCCGATCATGCCGGCGCACCTCTACCGTGGGACCGACTTCGCCACCGCCCCGGCCAACCGCGCCCCGGTCGGCACCGGTCCCTTCCGGTTCGTTTCCTGGGAGGCCGGCCGGCGAATCGTCCTGGCGGCCAATCTCGATTACTGGGCCGGCCCTCCAGGGCTCGACCGGTTCGAGTTCGCCATCATCCCGTCGGCGGACACCGCCTACCAGGCGCTCCTCGCGGGCGAGGTCGACTACGCGCGGATTCCGCAGGCCGTGGCCGCGACGCGCGCCGAGGACCCGGAGTTCCGACGCCGCTTCAGCGAGGTGCGCTACGTGCCGCTGTTCTTCAACTACATCGCCTGGCGCGGCGACGGATCGAACCCCTTCTTCGCCGATGCGCGCGTGCGCCGGGCCCTCGGAATGGCCATCGACCGCCGGGGCTACGTGCGCTCGGTCCTGCACGGGCTGGGCGAGGTGGTGTCGTCGCCGTTCCGGGGGCTGCTGCCGCCCTCCGGCGCCCTGCCCGCCGGCGACACGCCCGCCGCCGGCGCGGCGACGGCCGCCACCCCGGACCTCGAGACCGCCGCGACACTCCTGGAAGCCGCCGGCTGGCGACGCCCGTCAACCGGCGGCCTCCGGCGGCGGAACGGCACACCGTTCCGCTTCAAGCTGCTCGTGTTCGCCGGCGGCGACGACCACGTGCAGTTCTCGCAGGTGGCGCAGGACGACCTGCGCCGCCTCGGTATCGAGATGACCATCGAGAGGCTCGACTGGCAGGCCCTCTTGTCGCGCCTCAGGAGCGGCGATTTCCAGGCGGCCATGTCGGGCTTCATCCCCGGCCCCGACGCCGACTCGCTCTACGGCCTGCTGCACTCGTCGCAGATCGACGGCGGCCAGAACTACGCCGCCTTCCGCGATCCCGACACCGACGCGTGGTTCCTTGCCGCCCGCCGCACGCTCGACGACACCGCCCGCCAGGCGCTCTACCGCCGCATCGAGAATCGCATCGCCACGGAGCAGCCGTATGCGTTCCTGTTCGCGCCCGCTGTTATCGCCGGTGTCAGCGCGCGCTTCGAGGGAGCCAAGGCGTCGCCGCAGGGAATCCTCGGCCATATGCCGGGTGCGTTCGCGCTGCGGCCGGCCGCGGGAGGGTCGTGAGCGGACGATGACCGGCTACATCCTGCGCCGCGCCCTCGTCACCCTGCCGACCCTGCTCGGGATCACCCTCGTCGCCTTCGCGATCCTCAATCTCCTCCCCACGGACCCGCTCCTGACCTGGTCGGACGGCACGGCGCCGCTTTCGGCCGAGGCCGCAAGCCGCCTGCGCGACGCCCTGCAACCCGACAGCGGGCCGGTCACGCGCTACGCGACCTGGCTGTTCGGCCTGCTGCGCTTCGATCTCGGACGCTCCCTGCGCGACGGCCGACCGGTGACCGCGGTGCTCGCCGAGGCGCTGCCGTGGACCCTGGTCCTGAACCTGTCGGCCCTCGCGGCGATCTACGCCGTCGGCCTTCCGCTCGGCTGGATCGGCGCCCGGCGGCGTGGCGGCGCGGCCGCGGCCGGCCGCGCCCTCCTGCTGATCCTGTCGGTCGTGCCACCATTCGCCGCCGCGCTGCTCCTGCAACGTCTCTTAGCCGTCCGCCTCGGCCTCCTGCCCCTGCAGGGAACCGGGGCCGGGGACGCGCCGGGGGTGGCGGCAGGGGTCGATCTCCTCCGGCACCTGGTCCTGCCCACAACCTGCCTGGCGCTCGCCGGCTGGGCCTACGCCGCGCGTTACGCGCGCGCCGCGTTCCGGGCGATCCTCGCCCCGGAGGCGCTGGCCGCGGCGCGCGCCCGCGGCCTGCACGGGATCTCCCTGGCGCGCCACTTTGCGCCCAACAGCGCCCTCCCCTTTGTCTGGATGGTCGCCGGCATCGTCCCGGCCCTGGTCTCCGGGAGCGTGGTCATCGAGGCGATTTTTTCGTGGCCCGGGCTCGGCCAGGTCCTCCTGCGCGGCGTGGAAGGGCGCGATTACCCCCTGGTCATGGCGCTGATGCTCCTCTCCGCCGTCACCGTCCTCGCCGGGCAGCTGGTTGCCGACCTGGTACTCCCCGCCATCGACCCACGTCTCCGGGACCTGGTCGCCCGTGACGAGAATGTCCGTGGATAGACGCGGCGCCCGCGCGGGGATCGCCGTCCTGGCCGCCGGTTGCGCCGTGGCCCTCCTGGCGCCTCTCCTGGTGAACGACCGGCCGATCATGGCGCGCAACCGCACCGGACGGATCATCTTCCCGGCCCTGCGCGCAGACCGCGGGGTGGCGCCCCGATCCGGTGATGAGCCGCTCCTCTGGCCGCCGATCCGCCGTTCCTGGCGGGACGTCGACCTCGCGGCGACGCTGCAGCCCCCCTCGGCGCGCCATCTGTTCGGGACCGACCTGCTCGGCCGGGATCTGATGGCCCGCATGCTCCACGGCGCGCGGATCTCGCTTGCCGTCGGTCTCGGGGCGACCCTCCTGGCTCTCGGCCTCGGGATCATCCTCGGGGGCGCCGCCGGTCTGCGCGGCGCCGGAACCGACCTGCTCCTGTCACGCGCCATCGAGACCCTCTCCTGCTTCCCGCCGTTCATCCTCGTCATGGCGCTGCAGGCGGTCGGCGGTGGCGGCCTCGGGGCGATGGTCCTCGCGATCGCGATCGGCCGCACCGCGGCGGCGGCGCGCTTCGCGCGGTCGGAGACGATCCGCTGGCGCGGCACCGGCGTGTGGATTGCCGCCCGCGCCGCCGGCGCCTCCCGGCCCGGGGCCGCCCTGCGCCATCTCCTCCCCCTCGTCTCCGGACCACTGGCGGTCCAGGCGGCGTTCGGCGTGACCCACGCCATCCTGCTCGAGTCGAGCCTCAGTTTTCTCGGCCTTGGAGTCCCGGCTCCGGTCCCATCCTGGGGCGCCATCCTCGCCGAAGGGCGCGGCAGCCTCGACGTCGCGTGGTGGCCGACCGTCTTCCCATGCCTGGGGCTGGCGCTGACCCTGGCGGCCTTATCATGGGCCGGCGAGCGCCTTTCCTCGGCCGACTGAGCCCATGGTGGCGCGGAGCTTGTTGCGTTGCGGGCACACGCAGCGGCTCCGACGCAGTGCCCGGGTGGTTTCCTGGTGTTGTCGCGGGCGGCGCGCCTGTTCAGTAGGCGTGTTTGAGGTCGTGGCTGGTGTTGGAGCGTAGGAGCGGTGTGGTCCAGCGTCTCTGATAGACCTGCTGCTCCAGCGGCGTCAGCGACAGGCGCGCCGGGAAGAGGCGGCGCGACAGGACCCGCTTCCAGGACCATGGCTCGGTGGCCAGGCCGAGGCGCATGGCCGGGGTCACCGGCTCCGGGCGGCGCTCGGACCGGAGCTTCACGAAGTTGCGCCACACGGTGAACAGGAGGAGTCGCTCGAGCAGCGCGTTGAGGCGCCTGCCGAAGGCGATGGTCTCGCGGCGGTGGTGCGCCTGACTGTGGCGCAGCAGGACGTGCAGGAGGTCAGCTGGGAACATGGCCGCGTCGCGGGGGCGGGCGGCGGCGGAGCGCGGCGCCCCCCGCGGCCCGCGCCGGGGGTTCGGGAAGCGCTGCAGCCGGACCCGGGGAAGGCGGGCGGCGGCGCGGTCGTAGGCCGGGTGGCCATCGCCGACGAGGTGAAGGTGGCCGCCTTCAGGGACCAGAGGCAGGAGGGTGTCCAGGACCCGGCGGGTGGACCCGGCATAGCCGCCGCGCGACGGCCGCCGTGGTCGCATGCGAATCCTCCGCCGCTGCGCCGGAGACCTGCGGCCGGTCCGCGCGTGCGGGGCAGGGTCGACACCGTAGGCGAACCAGGAGCGCGACCCCACCGGAATGGCAACACCGAACGGGTAGTCCCGGGTGAACTCGAAGGTCTCGAAATGGTCGAGGACGACCGGCTCGTCGAGGCGCCCGTGGAGCAGCGCCAGTGATCGCGCGTGCAGCAGCAGAGCATGCCGCCCGAGCCGGGCGGCGAGACGCGCCGGTGTGGAGTGGGCGCAGGCGACGGAACGGGCGACCTGGCGCATGGCCGAGCCGGCGTTGAGCGCCGCGGCTGTGACGGTGAGCAGGTCGGGTCGCTTGAGGTAGTAGGACATCGAAAAGGTCTGCCGCGAGAGGTGCGGCGGCAGGTCAGGCAGAGGAAGCGGGGCACGCGACGGCGCCGCGTTGCGTACGTGCCATGGTGGCGCACGCGAAAGCCGGGTCGCCGGCGGAGGTGCTCGGGGCAGGCCGGCCACGGACAGAAGGGCGGCCGGAACAGTTGCACGCGTTCAACCGGGGTCCGTGGCCAGTCCATGGCTCCCGGGGAACCACGCCGCGTGCCACCCCGAACCCTGCGGAAATCATCGCAAACTCAGAGACTTGCCCAAGACCTCCGTCCGCCCCCGGTCACCTACTCTACCCCCCCCATCCACCTGCGGACACAACAAGCTCCGCGCCACCATGAAAAAAAAGGGGGCCCCCGAAGGGGCCCCCTGGTACTGACGACTAACCCTCGGCTACGGGCAGACCAGCCCGGCGCCACCAATGCGCTTGACCAGCCGCTTCGGGTTACCCACGGACGGGCAGCTCCCGAAAGGCGGGGGTAGCGAAGTGTTGTTCAGGCCGTAGCACACCTGACCCGCGGTCGCCACGGTGGCGGCAAGGGTCGGGCAGGTGGAGGTCGGGCAGTCGGAGTTTATCAGGCAGAGACGCCCGACGTTCGCGCCACCCGCGCAGACCTGGTGACGACCGCAGCCGCCGAGGTCGCCGACACCCGCATCCGTCGCGCAGTAGGTCGTGCGAAGGAGGCAGGTGCCGCCGCCGGAGCAATCCGGATCGCTGTTGCACGGCCCGCCGGCGTTGGTGCCGAGCTGGCACCAGCCCGCGTTGTTGCAGATGGCCGGGTTGGCGCAGCCGAAGGCGTTGACGTTCGATCCGCCCGGCGAGTTCGAGGTGACCTCGTAGTACGTGATCACCCCGCTCAACGGGTTCGCATCATCCGTCTGAGTGAGGTTGCCGGACGTGTAGTTAGACCCCGGAGCCGTGGGGACTCCCGCCACGTTCGAGAGGAAGCAGTTGGCGCCCAGGCCCGCGAGGTTCCAGAACGGGGCCGCGAGGGTACCGCGTGGAGCGGGACCGGCGGGGACCGTGCCACGGATCAGGTCCGTGCCGAAGTTCCCGGGGCCCCACCACCGCAGGCTGGTGATGTGCTCCGCGGTAGGCCTCACGCTGCACGTGCCGGCCGCGCCGCAGTCGGTATTGACTCCGGCGCAGAGCCCTCCACCCAGGCAGCTGGCGTTGGAAAGGCAGAAGACCCCGGGGTTGGTGCCACCGACGCACACCGCCGGGTTGCACGGGCCGACGGGACCGACGGAGCAGACTCCGCGGAAGTACTGCACACCGCGGACATTCGTCGCCGGGCTGTTGCGCTCGCCGAAGAAGTTGTCACCACCGTCGCCCGTGTAGGTGCCGACGTCGATGCAGGTGGGCGACGAAACCGGGGTGGTGCAGGTGAAGTCCGTGCTGCAGCGCATGCGGGCACAGTACTGGGTGTTGGCTTCCGGAGCGTCGAGGTAGAACGTCTTCGGACCGAACGCCTGCATCACCGTACCATTGCGCGAGAACTCATACTCGGACACGCCGCCGACGCAGCCACCGGGCAGCGTCGAGTCGATGGCGGTGATCCTGATGTTCTGGCCGCCGAACGGTACGTTGACCACGCCGTCCAGAGCCACGCCGTTCGTGTCAGTAACCTTGAGGATGACGTTCGTCCCACTGTTGCCGAGACTCTCAATGCACGCGTCAGTCGGGCAGCTGCCGATGCGCAGCGTGGTGTCCGCCTGCGGGGTGACCTGCTCCTTCACGGTGCCGCTGACGCGGATGTCATCGAGCCACCAGCCGTCATCCTGCTGCGTGCTGTCCCAGCCGCTGCCCAGTTCGTAGTACGACTCGGCGCCGGCGCCGAAGTTCCAGGTCTCCGCGATCCACCGGATGCGGATGCGCTGGCCGAGGTAGCCGGCGAGGTTGAACTTGGTCTGCACCCAGACGCCGATCCCGCTCGGATCAACTTCGCCGGGGCCGGTGCAGTTGACTGTCGCGGTCGGAACCGTCCCGATGGTCGAACCACAGTGCGACCAGACGCCGAGCGGGTAGCACAGGGTCTCCTGGATACCACGCGGGTTCGGCGGCTCGTTGCCGGTGTCGGTCGGGGTGAACACGCAGTAGTAGCTGCTGAACACCGACCAGGCTTGCGCCTTGTGGTCGTAGACGTTCTGGAACGGAACCAGCTTGTCCCAGAAGCCCCAGTTGTCGACGTTCGAGTCCGGGTCGGCGTCGAGTTGGATCTGCACGTCGCCGCAATCCACGCACTGATTCTCGTTGTTCGGGCCGACGCCGTTGTTGTCCATGAGCCGGGTGATGTGGAAGAAGCTCATCTCCAGGTCGCCGGCGCGCGGGAACAGCGCCAGGTTCATCGGAGCCGACTGGAAGCCCTGCAGGGTCCGGAAGTGCGACGAGTCACCCGCGAGGTTGTCCGTCTGATCGAAGTGGGCGCCCATGTGCAGCGAGTTGGGCGTCGAGTGCGCCTTGTTACCGCCCACCGGGGTGTCGTACGTGCACGGACCGACGCACTGCGGCGTTTCCGCGTTCGGGCAGTTCGTGGCGCCGACCGGGCAATGCAAGTGCCAGTCCATCGGGAAGTCGGGGTCGAGGACGCACAGCGCGTTGGTCTGCGGATCGTCGTATCCGCCGCAGGTGACGCCCGCCACTGTGCCGAGAGGCGGCTGGCCGGCGTCGGTGCCCCGGATGTACGAAGCCTTGTAGCAGATGCCGGGGTCGCCGGTGCCCGTGAGCGGGCAGTCGGCGTCGATCTGGCATGCGGTCGCCGGCGCCGTGTTGCAGTAGCCGCGGTAGGTGCCGGGCGACGTGCGATCGAGGAAGGCGTCGTTGACGGTGATGTCCCCGTCGCCGTCCTTGTCGATGTCGAAGGTCTCAATCGTGATCCCGTCGTCGGCTGTGCCGGCCAGTCCGTCAGCCCCGTTGGTGAAGACCTGGGTGACGCCCGCAGGAGCGTTCAGGTCGGCCAGCAGGCTGAAGCAGATGGGCGCGGCGGTGCCCAAGGTCTCGTTCGCCACCACGGTGATGCAGAGGTTGACGAGCGGCGCGACCTGGGGCGGTCCCTGGTAGTCCATCGCGTTGCTGGTTTTGAACTCCAGACCGGGGTTGGCCGGCACGAAATCGCCGAAGGTGACCGTGGCGCCGTTGGGGATCGCCCCGACCAGGATGCTCGGCTTGGTGATGCAGGCGACGTCCGTGTCGGACGAGGACAGAACGATGGTGGCGTCCGTCAGGTCGACACCGAGGTTCGTGATCGTCATCTGGATGCGGCCGGTCTCGCCCGTGTCCGGGAAGGCGTCGATATCACCGTCGTAGTCCTGGTACTGGGCCGAGAGAACGGCGAAGTTGGCCAGCGGCTGCGTGCGGCAGGCCACCGTGCCGAGGAAGGTCACGACGTCGTCCGGGATGCCGTTGCCGGCGTCGTCGAACGTCCCGGGCGGGTCGCAGATGTCGCCGAGACCATCACGGTCGCTGTCCTTCTGGCGCTGCGTGCCCTTGATGATCGCGAAGTTGAACTGGCCTGTGCAGTTGTCCACAAGATCCTCGTTGCGGTCGGCGTCATAGTCATCGTCGACGTTCGAGGAGCGAGTGCAGTTCGCGTCGGTCGCACAGGCATCGCCGACGTTCGAAGCCGGGTAAGCGCATAGCCCGGCGACGCAGGCGCCGACCGCGGCTCCCGGGTTCGTCACGGTGAACCCGCAGACAGTGCTGAACAGGTACGGGTTGACCACCTTGTTGTTCGGGCCGCCGCATTCGGCGACGCTGGTGCAGACCGCGGCGTTGCTGCCGCACCGGCGGGCTATGGTGGTGTCGGTGGCGTCCGGGTCGCAGGCGTTGCCGAGGAGGTCGCCGTCGGTGTTGGTCTGGGTCGGATTCGCCTGCAGGACGCAGTTGTCGAGGGCGTCCGGCACGGTGTCGGCGTCCTTGTCGTTGTTCCTGGCACAGTCGTTGTGCGTGACGCACACGGACCCGACCGAGTTGTACGGTGCGATCCAGTCGAGCACGCAGCGGCCGTTGCCGCCGGCCGTGGTCGGGCAGTCGGCGTCCCACTGGCAGGGGGCGTTGGCGTCGTTGGGGCAAACCCCGCTCAGCTGGCAGGTGCCGGCGTTGCAGGTGCGGTTGCAGTCCTCGTCGGTGGTGCAGGCCGCACCGGCGGCCGCCGTCGGCCAGTCGCAGACCCCGGCCGTCGTCGCGCCGCAGGCGCCGTAGTAGTAGAACGCCGACAGGGCGCGACCGGTTACAAACGGCTCGATGCCGAAGGCCGACTTCTGTGTGTCGCAGAGGTCGCCGCGGCCGTCACCGTCGGAGTCGACCTGGTCCGGATTGCGCACATCCGGGCAGTTGTCGAGGCTGTCCGGAACACCGTCACCGGCGAAGGGCGCGGCGCCATCGGCGTCGTCGAACTCGCAGACGTCGCCCACGCCGTCGCCGTTGAAATCGGCCTGATCGTTGGCGATCGTCGGGCAATTGTCACAGATGTCGCCCGCGGCATCCCCGTCCCCGTTTTCCTGGACCGGGTTGTAGTGCTGCGGGCAGTTGTCGGATGCGTCCGCCACGCCGTCTCCGTCGACGTTGGCGAAGTCGTCTTCGTTGGCCTGACCGTCGCGGTCACCGTCGCACAGCGGGTCGAAGTAGTAGACCGTGAAGGTCGCATCGCTGCCCGGCACGTTGAAGACGTGGTTCGCGTCGTTCGTCGTGGTCGAGAAGATGACGGTGCCGCGGAAGAGGCCGGGGTTGTTGGCCACCGCGTTCAGGGTGAAGGTCTTGGCGGTCGGGTAGAAGACCTGCTGGCCCTGGTAGTCGACCGGAATCGAGTCGGACTCGGTGACGACCTGCACCGTGACGCTGGGATTGTCGGTTACGCAGGCGTTGGCGGCGCCGGGGCACCCGGCGTCCGTCGTGCAGGGCTGGCCGGCGTTCGGCCCGGCGATGCACTTCGCGTCGTAAAGGGTGATCTCGAGGCCCTCGTCGCACTCGTAGATGTTGGTACGGTCGGCGGTCAGCGTGGCGCACTGCCCACCCGACGGCAGGCCGGTACCGTTGTAGCGCGAGCAGGCGGCGTAGCAGTCGGCGTTGGCCGAGCAGCTGAGTCCGTTCCGCGGTCCGCCGACGCAGGCCAGCGAGACGCAGGTCCCGCCGGGGACGATGGACTCGTCCTGCGGGTGGTACTCGACCCACTCGAACACCGCGTCGTCCATCGCCTTGCCGTAGTCGGTCGTGCCGGCCGGGCTCTCGAGCGCCCAGAAACCGACGCCGATCTGCCAGCGATTCCCGGCACGGCCCGGCAGGAAGAAGAAGTAATTCTCAGCCGGAGCCGGGTTGATGACGCTCGCCCAGCCGCCCTCGTACCCGATCAGGGTCGCGTCGAAGCTGCGAACCGGACCGGCATCGTTGTTCAGCGCGGGTGTGCAAGCACCACCGCCCCCGAGGCACGGATCGACCGGGCTGAGCGGGTCGCACGTCAGGCTGTCCTGCGTCCCGCCGTCACAGACTCCGACCGGAACGGGACCGCTGCAGTCATTGGAGGCGCAGTCGGTGTCGTAGACGCAGTTGGCGCCGACATTCGCCCCGCCGATGCAAATCCGCGGGAGCTGGTAGGGCAGGTAATCCGGCTGCGCAGTCGGTATTGGGGAGCTGCTATCGGGGTTGCCGGGTAGCGTGTAGGCGGTCGCCCCGGAGTCTCCAGGGTCGACGGTCCCAATGACACCCCGGTCTACAAAAGTGCCGAAGGTGCGCTGGAACGGCGCGGTGGTCGTCGGGTCGATGCCGGTGCCGTTGAAGTACTGGCCGGCGTCACGGAAGAGAGCGTACGGCCAGCCACCGGCGCGGCGGGTGTAGTAGGCATCCATCTGCTGGCCGATCAAGCTGTTGGCGTTGTCGCTGTCGACGTTGTTGTCGATGTTGATGCCGCCGCCGGCATAGCCGTCGAACGTCTGGATTTGCTCGTTGAACCCGAAGCGCTGGAACTCGACGACGTACGCGAAGCCGCGGGCGTCGCTGTTCTGGTTCACCTTGGCGACGATCGGGGACTCGAGCACGTCCATGATCAGCTCGACCTTGGACGGGGTCGCGAGGTCATTGGGCTGCGCGTGGTTGTCGCAGACTGTGGCCGCGCCATCCGGGGTGGTCGAATCGCCGTCACCCGTGTGCCAGATGCCGAAGCCGGGGCCCGACGTCTGGAATCCACACAGACCGCCCGTGGTCTTGTGCTCCCAGACCGGGTTCGTGCTGATGCCGGCCGCGTTGCTGCCCGGATGGCGGAACGGGATCCATCCGCCGCTGTTCGCGTCGAAGTTCCACGGCACGAAGTCCGTGCCGGCCGGGTTGTTGTCGACCAGGATGCCGCGATCGAGAAGACCGTTCGGCTGGATGTCGCGCTCCGAGCCGTTGAACTGGGTGCACTGGCCCTCTACAGGGAGGCCGGGGGGGTTGTCGCAATCCGGCACGGAAGTCGTGCACGGAAGGCCGTTGTTCGGGCCGCCGACGCAGCGGGGGCCGTTGAGGTCGAGGTCCTCACCCTGCTGGTTGGTGAACTGTCCGGCCGGGGCGCCGCTGCCGCTGAACAGGCTCGAGAACGTCACGTCCTCGCGCGGCACGATGAAGCCCAGGAACGGGTCGACGGTGTCCGGCGGGTCGATCTCGAGGTTGCGGTTGATGTCGCGCACCTCGCGGGCGCTGCCGGCCGGATAGTCCGTCGAGTAGAAGAAGCTCTCCCGGTCCGAGTTGATGGCGTGCGTGAACGCGTACGTCTGCCGGCCGACCCGCTGCCCCTTGACCAGGGAGTCGAGGGTCAGGGTCATCGTCACGATGCGATTGGCGACCGCAAGGCCGTTGGCGATCGTCGGGTTGACATACACATGGAAGAAGACGCCGTTGTTCGAGCTCCCCGGCATGCTGCCGATGTTCTTCGGGGAGTCGATGACGCGCAGGGCAGCCGCACCCGGACCCGACGGGGTCAGGGTGGCGTTCACGTCGGCATAGAAGTCGGTGCGCGACCGGTTCTGCAGCGCCACGCCGTAGGTCACGACCTCGCCGGCGTCGAAGTTCTCGTCGTTGTCGCAGCCGTTGGTGATCTGCCACTGCTCACCGACCGCGTTGTTGCCGGCGGTCAGGAAGGCGGCGTTGATCAGGTCGGGTGAGCAGCGGACGAGGGCCCTCGCCGAGACGGCGCGCTGCCCCGCCCGGGCGTAGGTCGCGATGATCTGGTAGTCGGTGTCGGCCTCGAGGATGCCGTTACCGACGATGGCGGGGGCGGCAAGACGGACCGGAATGGCCGCCGAGACGAAGTTCTGCGGCTCCACACAGGCGGTGAAGTCGAAGTTGGCCTCGGTATCGACCACCGCGCCCGCGGCGTTGATGACCTGATAGACCGTGTTCACCTTGACGTCGTTGGCGGTCGCGGTGCCGGTCGTGTCGAGGATGTTGAGGCTGGCGTTCGAGGAGCAGGAATAGCGGCCCGAGTCCCACGACGCCTGGCTGGCCGGGTAACCGGTCGGGCCGGCCGGCGGGTTGGCCTCCGCCAGGAACACCGGGCCGGAAACGACCAGCGAGTAGGGCTGACCGGGCTGGTCGAGGAGACCGTTGGCGTTGTTGTCCTCAAGGTCATCCAAACGACCGTTGCCGTTGTCGTCCTCGTTCCCATCGGCGTCGGCCGGGACCGGGATGATCGTGATCGGGTCCTCGGGCGAACCGTCGGAGCCCCAGCCACGGCGCACTGTGACGCGCCAGCGGCCGACATAGATATGCGAGTCGGCGAAGTCGGCGTCGAAGTTCGGGTCGCCGTTCAGGTGAATCGCCTCGATCGGGTTGCGGAAATCGTGCGCTTCGACACCGCTCGTCAGGGTGCGGATCAGCGACCACTGGTCGAAGGTGGCGTTGTTGCGGCCGCCGTCGTAGTTATTGCCGTCGACGAATTCGTTGTCATCCGCGGCGGTCGCGAGACAGGGGTCGCCGTTCGGCCTGGTGTCGGTGGAATCCAGGCAGTTGTCGGGACCCGGGCTCTCGAGGATGAGGTCGAGGTCATTGACCAGCGGGCCACCCGAACCGGCCGGCGAGGGAATATCCGGCCATGCCAGCGCGATACGAAGCTGGTTGGTGGTGACCACAAAGGCGGTGCCCACGGTCTGAACGAAACTGCTGGCGACGCGGAAGGTGTGGGTCACCGAGGTCTGCGTGGTGTTGTTGATGAGCGGCTCACCCGTGGCCAGCCGGTCGAATGCCAGCATGCCGGCTGCCGGGTACTCGCGATGCAGCCCGGAATCGGGATGCAGGACGAAGCTGTCGGACCAGTTGCCCAGCGGCAGGACATGCGTCAGGACGGGACGGCCGTAACCCTGCTCGCTGTTGCCCATGATGCCGACGAACTGCGAACCACCGACGCCCGATACCGTTCCGAGGTTGAGGGCGCGGGTGCGGCGCAGGTTGCGCTCATTGTTGTCCTGGCCCTGGGTCGCGATGCCGCCCTCGTTGAAGTCGGCCGAGGCGGCGAGGGCGGCCTTGACGAAGGCACCCGACAGGTTGGCCGTGCGATCGGCGTCAACGCGGCTGCCGGTCGGGTAGAAGCCCTGGGCGAAGTAGTCGCGGATGAGGGCGCCGGCGCCGGTCATGTAGGCGGCCGCGTACGACGAGCCGAAGTTGCCCTCGTCGAGCTGGGCGTCAATCGGCGCCAGGTTGTCGTTGTCGTTCGAGCGGAACACCGCCACGGCGGCGGTGTACGGCGTCTGGATCAGGTCGAAGGCCGGCGCCATGACGATGGGCGCCATGCGCAGCGACTCCGGGGTCGCCGGACCGCGCGAGGTGAAGTTGTTGTTGGTGGCCTCGCAGTCGGTGGAGCCGAAGAAGGTGAAGCAGTCGGCGGTCGACGAGCCGGTCGCGACGACGTTCTTGGCGGTGGCCGGCGGGGGGATCTGGATCGGCGCCGGCACGTTCGGGTTCTCGTCGAGCGCCGTCCCGTTGAACAGGTCGGGGATGACGCGCAGGGCGAGACCGAGACGGTTGTTGCCGATGAGACCGCCGTTGTTGCCGACCGGCGAGAAGATCATGAAATCGCGGTTGTTGTACAGGAAGGTGTCGAGGTCGGCCGCCTGCTGCGGGTAGGTGCCGTCGGTGACCTGGAACTGGAACGTCGAGAAGTTGCTCGGCGCGCCGAACGGCAGGACCGCAAGGTGGGTCTCGGTGCCGCCGCCGACGGTGCCGGCGCAGAAGCCAACGGCGGGGGCAGTGATCGGGCAAATCGCGAAGTTCATGCGGTCGAGCAGCGAGCCGGGCGACACGTTGCCGCCGCGCTCAACCAGCGAGTTGATCGTGCAGACCGCCGTGGTCGCCGCGTCTTCCATGATGATGCGGGCGCCGCGGGCGATACCGTCCAGGTTCTCGTTGCGCGGCTGCGTCGGACCGCCGATGCCCGCGCGGCTGGCAAAGAAGCCCAGCTGGCTCGGGTAGGCGGCGATCGCCGCCGAGACGGTGTTGCCGTGCGTGGCGCCGCCGGAGAGGGGCGCGTCGCAGGAGGTCCCGGTATCGCCGGCATTCTGGATCGAGTGCACCTTGCGGTGCGCCGGGCCGATCGGGGCCGTGAGGGTGGTCGTCTGGGTCGCGGTCTGCGAGAAGTTCGGGGTGTCGTAGCTGATGCCGTTGTCGACGACCGTGACGATCTGCGGCGGCACGGCGTCGCTGCCGTTGTTGATGCGCCGGCCGTCCCCGTTGGTGTCGATACCGCCGCCGTCCACGCCGACCGCGTCGAACGGCCGGATGAAGCTGGCATCCTCGGCCGACCCTGCCTGGATGGTCGGCACGTTCTCGTCGTTCAACAGCATCGCGTCGCGCACGGTCTCGATGCTCAGCACATCAGCCATTCGGGCGAGACGATCGACCGCGGTGTAGTGGACCTGCAGGAACAACTGGCCGCCGAAGGCGTTCTCCGTCACGTTGCTCACGCCCGGGATCGCCGAGATCGAACGCGCCGCATCGGAGGTCGAGACGCCGGGCACCAGCGTGACCCACGCACGCAGGGCGGGGTCGCTGGCGCGCGCCTTCATGATCTCCGGGCGGGCACCGAAGTCGAGGGCGAGCTTCATCACCGGATCCATGGGGCGGATCCGAGCGACGTAGGGGCTCTGGCGGAGCAGGTGCATGTTGCGCGCCTCGACGTTCACCAGGAACGTCGAACGCGGCAGGACGGAAATAATCGTGGCCGCGTCGGCGAGCGAACGCATCGCCTCGTCGGGACTCTGCTGGGCGGCGGCACTCAGGAGGACGTAGTTGAGCCCGGGCCGGATGGCGCCCTTCTCCACTTTCGTCAGCTCGTTCGCACCCCAGCGCAGGCCGGGCTTGAGCGTCGCGATGACGTCGTCCTCAGCCGGGTCCCACGCGACGTCACCGATCGGCGACGCCAGGGTGCCCGCGGCCAGTTCGGCGCTCAGGCGGCGCGGCTTGAGCGCTCCCCCGAACGGCGAAAACTCCGCCGGCGGCAGATACCCCTCGGGCAGGCTCAGACTGGACATCCGTCGAGCCTCGTCCCTCAGGAGGGTCTGCTCGAACTGGCTTTCGTCTCCCGGCGTGTCGACGAGCTGGGCCTTGCTGGCCCAAATCATCACAGCGGGAGTCGCCAGAAGCAGGGTCAGACCGAAGGCAACCAAAAAGCGGGTGCGCTTCGCTCCAGGCGCGAAGAGATTGTTCATACTGGTCCTCCTCGGTGGGCAGGAACTTGGTTGTGTTGGATGCAAGAGAATTTTCGTATCCCCGACATTAACCGGAACACCTTGCATCGGAAGGAGTTCCGGGTCTGTTACGTCTTGACATCTCCATACCAGAGCGATAACCGGCACAAAAGGCGGACGGTCCGGCGATGGTGAACCGCCTTGCCGTGCGACCATATACTGTCAAGGCTCCGGGCTGTCAAGAAGAAGTTGTTCTCGAAAGTCGTGCCGTCAAAGGGGCTGCGGGGGCCATTTGACACCCGTCCGGAAAGGCCCCTAGAATGCGGACTTTCATGGCCTCGGGTGAGTATGCTGCGTGGCCGCCGTCGCTGCGCTTCAGGTTCCTTAAAGATTGCGCCTCCGCCATTTCCGTTGCGGCGAAATGAGTCGCTTGAGCCCTCCAGGTCGGGGGAAAATGTCTCAATACCATAAGAACGAGCCGTTCCAAGTCGCCGCCCCGGGCGCCAGCGGGTCCAGCCGCCCTCTGGCGGCCGGGGCAGACGCCGGCCTCGAGCATCTCGAGAGTCTGGTCACCGCGATCGGGCCATCGGTTGTGGCCTTCTCGGGCGGGGTCGACAGCACCCTCCTGCTCAAGGTGGTGCACGATCGGCTCGGTGACCAGGTCCTGGCGGTCACCGCCGTGTCGCCTTCCTTGTCCGCGGTCGAGCGCGACGCGGCGGCGAGCCTGGCGCGCGCCATCGGTGCCGAGCATCGTCTGGTCGAGACCCACGAGATGGACGACCCCGGCTACGTGGCCAACGACGGCCGCCGCTGCTACCACTGCAAGCGCGAGCTCTTCCGCGCGCTGCGCGACATCGCCCCGATCGCCGCCGGCCGCGCGCTGCTCTACGGCGCGATCCCCGAGGACTTCGGTGAGGACCGGCCGGGACTCCGGGCGGCGGCCGAGGCGGGGGTGCGCGCCCCGCTCGTCGAGGCCGGTCTGACGAAGGACATGATCCGCGACCTGGCGCGGCGCTTCGGCCTGCCGAACTGGGACAAGCCGGCGATGGCCTGCCTGGCCTCGCGCCTGCCCGTCAACACGCCCGTGACGGTCGAGGCCCTGGCCCGGGTCGACCGCGCCGAGGCGGCCGTCCGCACGCTCGGGTACCGGCAGGTGCGGGTGCGGCATCACGGGGCGCGGGCGAGGGTCGAGATCGACGCCGCCGAGCTGCCGCGCGCGCTGTCCCCCGTCGGTCAGGACGGCATTCGCGCGGCGGTCCGGGCCGCCGGCTACGAGCAGGTGGAGATCGATCCCCGCGGTTATCGCCCCGGCGGCCAGACCGATTGAGCCCGAACCGGATGGGCGCCCGGGCGCACCGCTTCGTGGACAAGGTCTCGTGATGGAACCTGACGAGGGTGCCGTCGCCGGGGGCGCCGCCGGCGTTCTGGTGTCGCTGCTGCAGATGGCCTCGGCGACCGCCGCCGCGGAGAACCTCGACCGGCTGCTGGCGGCCATCGCCGCGGAGCTCGAACGTCTCTTCCCGGTCGACCGCGCCGACGCGGCCCTGGTGGAGGACGGCATCCTGGCGGCGTCCATCGTGGCCGGGCGGGCGACCGCCGGCGCGGCCCGGGCCGCAGGCCGCTACCCGCTGGACGAATCGCATCATCTCGGGTGGGTGGTCAGCCGCTCCCAGCCGCTGTGGCGCAACGATATCCCTGCCGAGCTGCGGTTCCGCGAGACCCTGCCGCGGGCGAAGATGGTGAGTGACATGGCGATCCCGCTGCGCTCCCACGGGCGCGTGACCGGCGCCTTCAGGGTCGCGAGCCGGCGGGCGCACGCCTACGAGCCGGAGGATTTCGATCTTCTGCGCCGTCTCGCCGATTTCGTGGCGGTGGCGGTGGAGAACCAGCGGCTCCTCGACGCCAACCGCCGCATGGCCGAGGTGGACGGCCTGACGGGTGTCTGCAATCACCGGCACTTCCGCACCCTGCTGCTGCGCGAGGGCGAGCGGGCGCGCCAGCTCGGCCAGCCGCTGGCGCTGGTCATGGTCGATGTCGATCATTTCAAGCGCGTGAACGACACCCACGGCCACCCGATGGGCGACGCAGTGCTGCGCCACGTCGCGGGCCTGCTGGCGCGCCGGGTCCGGCGGTCGGATGTCGTCGCCCGCTATGGTGGAGAGGAGTTCGTGATGCTCCTGCCGGGGTCGGACGCGGCGGCCGCGGCACGGCTCGCCGAGGAACTTCGCGCCGCGATCGCCGCCGGTTCGGGCGCCGCGATCGAGCCGGCGCCCCCGGTGACGGTGACCGCCTCGTTCGGCGTGGCGTCGTTCCCGGTCGACGCGGCGACCGAAGCGGCGTTGGTGGAGGCGGCGGATCGGGCGCTCTACCGCGCCAAGCATGCCGGCCGGAATCGGGTCGAGCGGGCCGTCCCCGGCAATCCCGGGTCCGACACCCGGCGGGGTTGAGGCGAGGCTCCGCCGCACGGCGCGGGCGCGGCGGGCGCGGCGTCAGGTTTCGCGGAACAACCCGTCCTGGGTGCGGCCGCCCGGGCTTATCTTGAGATGTTCGAGCGCCCGCGGCGTGACCCGTCGGCCGCGCGAGGTGCGGTCGAGGAAGCCGATCTGCATGAGATACGGCTCGTAGATCTCCTCGATGGTGTCGGCCTCCTCCCCCAGGGCGGCGGCGATGGTGGCGAGGCCGACCGGACCACCGTCGAACTTCTCATGGATGGTCATCAAGATCAGGCGGTCGAGCCGGTCGAGGCCGTACAGGTCGACCTCGAGGCGCTCGAGATGGCGGTCGGCCACCGCCCCCGTGATCACCCCGTCGGCCTCCACCTGGGCGAAATCGCGCACCCGGCGCAGCAGCCGGTTGGCGATGCGCGGCGTGCCGCGCGCCCGCCGGCCGATGGCGGCCGCCCCGCCGTCGTCGATCGATACCCCGAGCAGGCCCGCCGAACGGCGCACGATCCGCACCAGGTCCTCCACCGGATAGAAGTCGAGATGATGCACGATGCCGAAGCGATCCCGCAGCGGCCCGGTGAGAAGACCCATGCGGGTCGTCGCGCCGACGAGAGTGAAACGCGGCAACTCGATCTTGACGGTGCGCGCACCCGGCCCCTGGCCGATGACGATGTCGATGCGGAAGTCCTCCATCGCCTGGTAGAGGATCTCCTCGAGCGCGGGGTGCAGGCGGTGGATCTCGTCGATGAACAGGATCCCGGTCCCCTCGAGGTTGGTCAGGATCGCCGCCAGGTCGCCGGCGCGCTCGATCGCCGGTCCCGAGGTGGATCGCAGCGGGGTGCCCATCTCGCCCGCGAGAATGTGGGCCACGGTGGTCTTGCCCAGCCCCGGCGGGCCGTACAGGAGCACATGGTCGAGATGCTCGCCGCGCTCGCGGGCGGCGCGGATGAAGACGCGGAGATTCGCCTTCATCCTGTCCTGCCCGATGTACTCGTCGAGCGTCCTGGGGCGCAGCGCCGCCTCGGCGGCGCGATCGTCACGGTGCCCCGTCGGATCGAGAAGCTCGTCGTCGATCGGATCGGGGCCCGGATCGGCCGCGGGGGGTGTCGGGACCGCGGCCGGAAGGGGCGCCGGGACCGCGGCCGCCACCGGGTCGGGCGCGGGCCGGGATGACCGCACCCGCCGCCGGGGTGTTTCCTTCATGGTGTCGTCCACAGCCGGTTCCTCCGCCTCGCCCGATGCGGGCGCGCCGGGATCAGCGCGCCAGCATCCTGAGGGCGCGCTTGAGAAGGACCTCGAAGATCGGCGCCCCGCCGGCCGCCGCCTCGGCTTCCATGGCGGCCGCGGCAGCCTCGTCGGCCGAGCGGGCATTGTAGCCGAGGTTCACGAGGGCCGAGGCGAGGTCGTCGCGCAGCGCCCGGGACGCCGGGGGCGCCGTCGCCGCGCCCGCCGCCGACACCAGGGCGTCGAGCCGGTCGGCCACCTCGATGGTGATGCGCTCGGCGGTCTTCCGGCCGATTCCCGGCACCGTGGCCAGGCGACGCACGTCACGCCGGCGCACGGCCTCGACCAGGTCCGCCGCCCCCAGACCGGAGAGGAGCGCCACCGCGGTTTTCGGGCCGACCCCGCCGACGGCGATCAGGCGCACGAAGAGCTGCTTCTCCAGCCGGCTGCCGAACCCGAACAGGGCCAGGGCATCCTCGCGCACGTGCGTGTGGACATGCAGGTCGACCGGCGATCCGGTCTCGCCCAGGTCGCGGTAGGTCGACAGCGGGATGGTCATCTCGTAGCCGACGCCGCCGACATCGACGACGATCAGCCCGGGGTGCTTGTCGACGAGGGTCCCCCTGATCCGCGCGATCATCGCATCACCTGTATCCCGAGGGAACGGCGCCGCCGCCCGCCTCGATTTCCTGCCGGAGGCGGACGGCGTCGGGCTGCCGGGGATCGATCGCCAGCGCCTTGCCGACCGCCTCGAGCGCCTCCTCGTCCCGGCCGTTGACGTGCAGGGCGTAGGCCAGCGCGTTGTAGAGGATCGGCACCCGCTGCCCCTGTTTCTCGGCCTCCTCGACCCGCGACCTCGCCCCGGCCAGGTCGTGCTCGAGCCCGAGCGCCACGACCAGGTTCGTGCGCGCCTCGACGTTGCGCGGCTCTTTCTCAAGAGCGCCCTGGAGAACGGCGACCGCCTCGGCGCCCCTGCCTTCCTGCAGGTAGAGACCGCCGAGGTTCGCCATCGAGCCGACGAGGTCCGGGGCGACCTCGAGCGCCTCGCGGAACTCGATCTCGGCGGCGCGCAGGTCGCCACGGCGCTTGTAGACCAGCCCGAGCCAGTTGTGCAGCATGCCGGCTTTCGGCTCGAGCCGGATCGCCTGCAGGAGCCGGGGCGCCATGACCGCCGCCCTTCCCTGACCGTCGAGAAGGGTGAACATCTCCTGGAGCGCCGGCAGCGACGCCGGTTCGAGCGTGAGCGCCCGCCCGAGCGCCTGCTCGGCGTCCGCCGGCCGCCCTGCCGCCGCCAGGACCATGCCGAGGGCCACCTGGCGTCCCGCCTCGAACTGATCGGTTGTGCCACGCAGACTCTCGAAGTGGATCACCCCGTCGGCCGCCCGGCCGATGCGCACGTAGAGCTCCGCCGTCTTGCCGAGTCGCGCCGGCGATTCGCCCGGGTCCGTGACCATGAGACCGCGGAGGATCTCGAGCGCCTTCTCCGGCTGTCCGCGCGCCTCCTCGAGCATCGCCATGCCGGTCAGCGCTTCGGGCGCGTCGGCCTCGATCGCCAACGCCTTGCGGTATTCGGCCTCGGCCAGGTCGAACTGGCGCTTCGCCAGGTGCACCGCCGCCAGGTTGGTGTGATACAGGAGCGTCGGGACACCGCGAGCCCCTTGAGGAGATCCCGGGCGGCTCGCGGGGCCGCCCGCGACACCGGGGCGACTGTTGTCGGTGGCCGGACCGGCGGGCACCATCGGGGCGCCGGCGGCCGGGGCGCCCGTGGCCGCCTCGCCGCCGATGTACCCGAGCGACCGGAGCTGCTCGACGATCTCATCCTCGGCCGCGCCCGACAGCGCCTCGGCGCGGCGGGCCTCATCCCCTTCCTCTCCTCCCGGCCCGCCGAGCCCCTCATAGGAGGGCACCCGCTGAATCGAATGGGCGGCGACGAATGGGGCGCTCAGGGCCTTCTCGAGGACCTTGCCGGACATGTCGTCCGGCACCGGCAGCCCCATCAGGTGCAGGAGGGTCGGTGCGATGTCGTACAGGGTCACCGTGGGGATCGCGCCGCGGCCGATCCCGGGACCGGCCGCCACGAAGATGCCGACCAGGTCGTGCCACAGCCCCGGCTTTCCTTCGATGAATGGCGTGACGTCCTCGGGTCGCCCGTCGCCGCTGGCAAATCCGTGGTCGGACATGACGACCGCGGTCGCGCCCGGTGCGGCGTCGAGGATCTCTCCGAGGATCCCGTCCTGGTAGCGGTAGAACGCGGCAACCGCCCGTCCGAAGCGGCGCCGGTCGGCGGCGGAGCACAGGGAGTAGGCCGGCGGGGCGCAATGGGCGAAGCGGTGGTTGACCTCGTCGATCCCCTGGAAGTAGACGGCGGCGAGGCGCGAACCGTCGCCGGCCGTTTGCATCTGGTTGATCGCGACGCGCCGGTAGGTCTCGGTGGCAGCCAGGACGCGGACGAAGACGTTGATCGAATGCTGCGACTCCGAGGGGACGCTCCCCGCTTTCGCCACGGCGCGGGCGGCCCGGAACTCGGCGTCGCTGATGTCGAGGAAGGCCGCGACCTGCTTCCAGGTGACGTCGTCGTCGCGCACCCGGAGCTTTTCGACTTCGGCGGCGTATGCCGGCGGAAAGACGGCCCCCGCGCGGGCCTCCCGGGAGCCCATGTTGAAGGTCGAATAGGCGACGCGATCCGAGACCAACCGGCCATTGACGGTCTCGGCTGGCCATGTCGCCCACCAGGCGACGACGTCGACCGGAATGCCGGCCTCGCTGAGGATGTTCCAGAAGGCGCGGACGCGGCGGAAGGTCGAGTTGATCGGCACCCGCCGGCCGGTGCGCGGATCTTCGACGAGAAAGTCGTTGATGCCGTGCCGGTCGGGTGACTTGCCGGTCGCCACCGTCGTCCACAGGAGCGGCGACAGGGTCGGGACGCTCGAACGGAGCCGGCCCCAGACCCCATCGCGGCGGAGGCGGGCGAGCCGCGGCAGTTCGCCGCGCGCGATCATCGGGTCGATCACGTCCCAGTCCGCTCCGTCGAGCCCGACGAGGACCACGCGCAGCCCGGTGTCCACCCGGCGTCCGAAAATCGCCTGCCGGGCGAAGGACGCGCGCACCTCGGGCGGCACGACCGGCTCGCCGAGGCGGACCTCATGGTCGGCGCCATGGAAGCGATCCTGAAGCCGATCGCGCAGGCGGGCCTCGAGCGCGGGATGCGCCGCGCCCGAGGCGAGATCGTGGGTACCGGCCCCGGCCGCGGCTTCCAGCAGGTCGGACTCGAGCGCGGCGGCGAGCGCTCCCCGGGCGCCGCCGGCACCGCCATCGCGGGCCAGCGCGAGGAGCATCTGCTCGGTCGGACGGAGCCGGACGACGTAGGGCAGGCCGACCGTCGCGCCTTCGCGCGAGGAGGCGCTGACCGTTCCGGCCGCCTCGACGACGCCGCCCGGGAAGCGCTCGATGGTGTGCCACCAGGGGACGCGGAGCGCCAGGCCCTGACCGAGCAGCGACGGCGTCCCACCGCCTCGCCAGGCCCGCAGTGCCTTGGTCCCGGCAGGAACCCGCACCACCGTGGCCAGGGCAGTGGCGGCGATCACAACCAGCAGGACAACCGGGAGGACGCGCTTCACGCGGTGGCCGTCCGTCGCGGAACGGTCCTCCGGCTGGCGGCCCGGTCGCTATGTCGCGGCATGCGGGGCGACCCGTGGCGTCGCCGGCGGGCGGCAGTGCGCATGGCAGATGGCCACGGCGAGCGCATCGGAGGCGTCGAGGGGAATCTCACCGTCGTGCAGCCCGACAAGGAGGCGGACCATCCGGCGTACCTGTTCCTTCTCTGCCGCGCCGTACCCGGTCACCGTCTTCTTGACCAGACGCGGCGGGTATTCGTGCACCGGAATGCCGGCACGCAGGAACGGGATCAGGGCCACCCCCCGAACATGCCCCAGCTGGAGGGCGACCCGGCTGTTGCGGGCGACAAACAGGTCCTCGGCCGCGACGACGTCGGGCCGTGACCGGACGACGAGGGTCTCGAGAGCATCGAGCAGGTGCGGGAGCCGGTCGAGAAAGGGGAGGTTCGCCGGTGGTCGGATGATACCGAAGGTGATCGTCCGCAGGCGTCCCGCGCGGCTGTCGATCAGCCCGAAACCGGTCCGGGTCGATCCCGGGTCCAGTCCGAGGATGAGCATCCGGCCTCAGGACGCGGCGCGCTGCTCGTCCAGGTCGGCGTCGTCGATGTCGAAGTTGGCCCAGACGTTCTGGACGTCTTCGTGCTCTTCGAGGCCCTCCATCATGGCGAGGACCTGCTGGGCCTTCTTCCCTTCGACCTTCACGGTGTTCTTCGGGACCATCGAGATCTCGGCGGTCGCCACCGCGACTCCTTTGCCGGCGATCGCACCGCGCACCGTCTCGAGGCGCTCCGGCGGGGTCAGAACCTCCCAGTTGGAGCCGTCATCGCGCACGTCGTCGCCGCCCGCTTCGAGGACGATTTCCAGGAGCGTGTCCTCGGCGGCGCCCGCCTTCGCGACGACGATGTACCCCTTCTTCTCGAACATCCACGAGACGCAATTGGTCTCGCCGAGGTTGCCGCCGTGCTTCGCGAAAAGATGCCGGATCTCGGGGAGGGTGCGGTTGCGGTTGTCGGTGACCGCCTGGACGATGAGCGCCACGCCGCCCGGACCGTAACCCTCGTAGGCCACCTCCTCATAGCTGACCCCGGGGAGCTCCCCGGTGCCCTTCTTGATGGCCTTTTCGATGTTGTCCTTCGGCATGTTGGCCGCCTTGGCGGCCGCGAGCACGGTGCGCAGGCGCGGATTGCCGTCGGGGTCGCCGCCACCGACGCGCGCGGCAACCGTCAGCTCCTTGATAATGCGCGTGAAAACCCGGCCCCGCTTGGAGTCGGTTGCGGCCTTCTTGTGCTTTATGGTGTGCCACTTAGAATGGCCCGACATGACGAATCCCTCGCTTCCCTGTCGCGGCGTATTCTAGCATGGCCGCCCATAAATGAAGAAGCCCGCGGCGAACCGCGGGCTTCCCCAAAAAATATCCCGGCGATGTCCTACTCTTCCACGCCGTTGCCAGCGCAGTACCATCGGCGCTTGAGGGCTTAACGACCGTGTTCGGAATGGGAACGGGTGTGACCCCTCCGCTATGGTCGCCGGGAAACTCAGATTGTCAACGGCCGGCACTCTAACACAACCGCTCTAGAAAGTAAACTTCACCCCGACACCGAGGGAGAACCCGCCAAGGCTGATCTTCCCGCCCTGGATCAGGTAGATATCGGCCTGGTCGTCGACGCCGGTGGCGGCGGCGCCCAATCCGGACGCTGCAGGCGTGGGAGGGCACCCCTCCCCGACAACGCTCGGAGAAGCCACGGGGTTGATGCTGCACCCTGCGGGCCATACGTGTTGGGTCGAGAGCGGGCTCAGATCCTCCGGGGTGCAGATGGGATTCGAGGCCGCCCCCGTCTGGGTACAGACGTCGACACCCCACAGAAGATACCGGTCCATGATCCGGTTGCCGTTGACGTCCTCGGTATCAAAAGCCCCGTTGTTGCACGCGGGACAGCTCTCGACCCTCACGGCGAGCGCCGGATCGTCCCAGAATCCGTCCGTCCTGTTCGGGTTCGGCCCGGCGGGGAAAAAGTAGAGATTGCCCGCTCCCTCGCCGAAGCCGGGATCGATCGTTCCGTTCCCGTTCCCATCCTCGGTGGCAAACAGGCCGTCGCTGGCGCACAGGGACCCGCAATTGCCGAAGCCCTGGTCCTCCCAGAGGCTCGGGGACGCCGCGCTGCCGACGGAGAACGTCTGCAGCTTGCCCAGATCCAGCGCCCCCATCCTCACCTGGTGGGCATCGTCGATGGTGATGTCCACGGCCGTGTCGGACCAGAGGTAGCGCGCGTCCACGTACATCGACACGCGGTCGCTCAGGTAGTAGTCGACGCCGCCGACGATGTGGTACTCGAAGCCGCTGCTGACCTCCGCCGTCAACGGCGCCGGCGTGAACCCCGGCGGAGGGGCGGTTTTGTCGCTGGGGCGGGAGTTCTGGCTCGTATACTCACCGCGGCTTTCGACCGCGACGTGCAGACTCGTGACCTCATCGCTTCGCGTCTGGAATTCATCGCCCAGCGCCAGATCCGTGTAGATGTAGCCGATTCCAAGACCGATGTAGGGATCAAGGGGGCTCTCCGGTCGGAAGCGCACGAGGGCGCTCAACATCACGGGGATCTCGGTGATTTCGCCGACCGGGATGAACAGGTTCGATTTGATCGACTGATCGCCACCGTCCGTGTAGCCGTAGCAGATTTTGTCCCGGGTCTCCCCGCAGAAGTTGTTCCTGAGATTGACCTCGTTTTGGCCCGGTCGAAGGTCGACGTCGATGGGGCTCGCAGCCGCCCCGGTCCCTATGAACTTCTTCCGGTCATCCACGTAGTACTCGATGTCGCCAACGGAGGATTTCATATAACCGGCCGCGACCTCGAGGGCCAGCCAGCGCGTCAGGCCATAGCTGGCGTTGAAATCGAGCCGGAAGTCATCGGCGATGGTCGGTTCATTGAGCATGTTCTCGTCGGGGCGATCGTCGACCGATCCGACGCTCGGGAGTCCGGATGTATCGCCTGCAACCGACGTTGCGATGGCGATGTCGGAGTTACTGCGGATGTAGTCCGTGGTGGCGAAATAGGAGAGGCCGAAACCGAACTGCCACTTCCCCTTGGTGTCCTCGGCGAGGGCCGGGATCAGGGCGACCAGCCCGCACGCCACGCCTACCGCCAGAGCCTTGCCGATCCGCCTTGCTGTGGTCATGGTCCCTCACGGGGTCGGTTGAGCATCTCGTGAATCGGCGACAGGTTACGACGACCCGCCAACCCGATCAAGAGATTTCTCCAGCGGTCGCTGCAAACTGACAGCGGCACATTCCGGGTGGTACACGCAACAGGTCGTCGGCCCGGTTCTGGGCCTCGGTCGGGGTGTCATGAAGTCATCAGGACAGGGAAACGCCGGCAGGGACAGCGTTGACATCGATCCGGTAAACTCGCAAAGGCGCGGGCGAGAATTTTATGGTCAAGCCTCACGGCCGATTAGTACCGGTCAGCTGAGCGGGTTGCCCCGCTTACACCTCCGGCCTATCAACC